>ENA-ORBV01013332-ORBV01013332.1-microbial-mat-metagenome-genome-assembly--contig:-NODE-13332-length-12516-cov-10.532197_pt1 | contig 12516 bp, 9 predicted proteins | sample MGYA00237777_ERZ505514 | MGnify/ENA primary metagenome ERZ505514 (study PRJEB26160, sample SAMN06269048) | microbial mat metagenome | isolation source: Oligotrophic lake microbial mat | place...
CTTTGGGGTACTGTCCGAGACTGTTGTACACTCCCCCAATGTTGTTAAGCGTGGTGCCTTCGCCAGATCGATCGCCCACTTGTTTGAGAATCGCTAACGCCTGCTGGTAAAACTCCAGTGCTTTGGGGTACTGTCCGAGATTGTCGTACACTAACCCAATGTTGTTGAGCATGGTGCCTTCGCTTTTGCGATCTTTAAGCTGTTGAAATACTACTAAAGCCTGTTGAAACGATTCTAAAGCTTCCCTAAATTTGCTTTGTCGATATTGCTGAACGCCTGTTTGCAGTAGTTTTTCTGCCTCTGCTTTGCGGTCTTGGGTCGTTTGGGCAACAGCAGGGAAGAGAGCATAGGGAGCAGGGAATAGGGCGGGAAGCCAGAACAGGGAACTAGAAACCAGGAACAGGGAGATCAGTTTTCTGGTTCGGGGGCTTGGTTGATGGAACGGTTGCTGGCTCATGCTGAAATCCTCTATCCGCAAAAATCGCTCTCACAGACTTTATCACTCCCAGCCTGGAGAGGTTATGCAGTCTCAGTGAATCGCTGATAGCTGTAAAGCACAAAGACGTGCAAGCGGCGATCAAAGCGCAGTAAAGATGAGGAGCAAAAGAATCTCGATTCAGGATTCTGGCAAACCCTGCTCAGCGCTTAGAACGAGACAGCCATGAGGCTGAGACATGGCAACGACAAAAATTAGAAAGACTCCTGGAATCTGCAATGGAGCCGCCTGTATCGGTCGGACGCAAGTTCCGGTGTGGCAATTAATCGCGTTGCGCTTGCAGGGCTGTTCAGATGCAAACTTGCTGGGTGACTATCCCCAGTTGACCCAAGATGACTTGAAAGCGGTTTGCACCTACTACGCTCAAAACATAGAAGAAATTGACGACGCGATCGCTGCTGAGAATGGGGAAAGCTAGGTCGATTGATCAATCGTAATGCCTTTCCCATCATACGAGGCGTTGATTGATCAGGTTGAGACGGGCGATCGCTAATTCGTTACGCTAAATCGCCAAGCAAGTCATCATCATCCGGCGAGAGGAGATCGAACATCTTGCCCTACTGCCACCGGGACAAGTCAGCATTGCCGAGATTGACACCGCGATCGATCATCACCCTAACCTAATCCTCTGCTCCAACACTCAGGGGCAACGCCGCTATACCAAAGGAGTTCATGATGTTCTTTCCAGAAATGCGGGAGAAAGCCAAGTCCCAACCCCCAACCTTGGTGAAACAGCCCTCAGCTACAGCAGTAACCAATTCAGCCAGCCCACCCACTCAACTTGCGCCCCCAATCCCCTCATCCGTTTCCGCGACAAACTCCGGGCAACTGCCGCTAACTACCAGCACAGAACCTCTGGAGGATATCTGGCAGGAATGGAAATCGGAGCAGCCCAACCTGGCGACAGCGGCTCAGATCGAGGAATTGAATCGTTGGGTCAAGCCAATACCCAGAGCGATGTTCTTGCTGCGACGGAAACTGGAAGACCAGAGCCGGAGACTGGAAGCGATGGACGTTCATTTAATGACTTTTTTGCAGGAAATAGAAGCATCGACGGAGATGAGATTTCAGAACCAGCCGAAACTTGTCCAGCAGAACCAACCGAACTCACAGCCGATGACGACTGGGAATTGGAGCGCTCTCGGCGTTAGATCGCTGGAAATCCTTCTAACTGCTGGAGTCACGGTAATGCTCCTACAGGTAAGTTTGCCGCTGTGGTTCAAAGCGTTTAGTGTTCAACCTGCAATTAAGCAAATTGACCGTCGCATTCAAATTTCAGGTGCCCAGTGGAATGCTGACAACGTTCCTCAGGTACTAGCCCATCGCTGTGCTTATCTCAATGGACTGATAGGCTCGCAAACCTGACATGCTCCCGATCAAACTGACTGAGAATAAGTAACGTTGTGAATATAAATTCAATGAAGAGTGGATTTGAACGACTTATAAATTCTTGATAAAAAGCCTCAACAATCTCTTGAGATTGCATCAGTAAGCCCTGCATCTCATATTGAACCTTTCCGGCATTAGGGTTAACGCTTTCAATAATCTCCAGTGCATCGGCTAAAGGCTTTGGTTCAGGGCGAAGGTCAGACAATGCTGCACAGAACGAATCATATAAGTGCCAGAAATGCTCATGGGAAACTGCTTCTGTGCTTCTTAGAATGGCAGCTTCATTGACACGACTGATCAAATCTTTACCGTGTTCATGTGCTAAATTGCATAACGACTGAGCGCCAAGAGCACGATCGTATCCAAGTAGAATACTAACGCGACAAAGATGGTCAACAGTATCTAAAAAAGTGCCTATATCATCCCAAGTCGAGATCAAGCCGTTAATAGCATACTCAAGCAGATAGTCCGCTCGTAGAACTGATTCAGCGAAAACAACCTTGTCCTCTTGTCGTTTTAGAAAATCGAGAGCGATCGCCTGTTCAATCTGAATTTCTTGTTGTGGATTCACAGAGACCGCGTCATTTATTTCTGTATAAATAGCCTCGGCAACCTGTTGTAAGATTGCATGAACTCCCGGCTGTTTTATTGTGATAGATTGCCAAGAACTTGGCATATCACTGCTTTGCGTCATGGGTTTGTGCCCAACGAATGGCGTTGTTGCATAAAAGAGGTATTGCGGGCGAGAGAGACATAGTAAGTTTCAATTACCATACAAAAACGTGCCATGAAGTCTCAATACCGAATCCGCAATCGGTCTGAGTATACCGCTAGACTCAAGCAGCGGGGAAGCCTTATCTTCTGGATCGACGAATCAAGATTGGAGGGATGGATAGCCCAGTACTTAACCCGTAAGCCCAGAGCTTCTGTCGGCACTATACCCGCACTAATTATGGAGTGTCCCTATTCCTTCCAAAAGCCGAACAGTATCGGGAGCAATTCTTTAAGACCTATCCTGGACTTTCAAACTGGCACGATCGCGTCAAGCAAGAACATGCTGCCTCCTGCTGCACCTTGGGTGGACGTTTGCGGCACTGGGACGGGGAGGCTCCTTTCACGGAAATTATCAATGCCCCGATTCAGGGAACCTCTGCTGAAATTACCAAGTTAGCGATCGCAAACTTCCGCGAAGCACGAGATTCCTTGTCCGAAAAGTTGGATGCCAAACTGTTGATGCAAGTGCATGACGAGATTGTGCTGGAAGTGCCAATCGCCCAAGCAGATCGAGCGGGTCAACTTCTGATGCAAGCCATGCTGGAGGCAGGACAACACTTTTTGACCGATATGCCTGTAGAGGTTGAGGCTGTCATCTGTGAGGACTGGTGGGGCAAAAATGCTCGTCCCATTCCCCTTCTGGAGACGCAAACCGAACTTATAGAAGCGAATCCTCCAGAATCACAAACTGTTGCATCAATCGCAGCCTATTCTGTTGATCCGGAACTAACAACACTAGCGGATTCTGTGAGAAATCTAGATTTGCCAGCCGTTGCTGCCAGTTTGGGCTTAGAGCGCGATCGCAGCGATAAATCTAAATGGTTCGCTCAGATCGAAGTGGATGGACACCGCGAGAAGCCACATATCATCAGCATTACCGACAATAAATTCATGGATTGGAAGACTGAACAAGGAGGAGTTGGAGCCATCAGTCTGGCAATGGCAGTGCGAAACTGGGACTTCAAAACGGCAGTGGAATGGCTGAAAGAGCAAAAAGAACAGCACTCTATTCCCATTCAAAGTTTGCCGGAATTAACCCAACCTAAATCTCTAGAACTTCCAGCTTCAAATGAAACAACCTGGGAGCAAGTGCGGCAGTATCTCACTCAAACTCGTGGGTTGCCAGCGAATTGGGTCGATAAATTGCATCATCAAGGACTGGTATACGCTGACGATCGCGCCAATGCTGTCTTTCTACGCCAGACTTTTAATAACACTCCTACCTGGGATCGCCTGGAAACAACCGGAGCAGCTTTACGAGGTACAGCAGGAGACTTCAAAGGATTGGCTCCTGGTTCTAGCAAAGACAATGGCTGGTTCTGGCTTGGAGTCGGTAAAGGAGAAGTCGGGCGAGTTGTGGTCACAGAAGCACCCATTGATGCGATTTCTCTGTCGATTTTAGAAAAAGCTCTACTACGTCAGGGACGAACCATTTATCTCTCTACAGATAGCAAAGGGACAGTACCAATCCAGGCTTTACAAGCTGTTGTGGATCGGGGAGGCAGCGTCGTTGCTGCCTTTGATAATGATGTTGATGGTCGCAGGCTAACCCAGAAACTGGGCACATCCGTTGCTAATGTGACTTCCACGACTCCAACCCAGGGCAAGGACTGGAACGCACAACTGCTAAGGTTTCGTCAGGAATTACGCGACTGGTACAAGCAAGCGCGAGATGTCGGACGCTCAGAAGCTCACCTGAAGGAAATTGAAGGAATAGGGAAAGTGTTCACTCAAAATGGCACTCTTCCAAATGAGCAAGATTTAGCTGTCATGGCTCAGGATAAAACCGACTGGCAACAACAAACGCGAACGATAGCCGATCGCGCCCAACAAATTCTCAACGTAACTGGAGATCCGCAGGCAGGAGGAACCTTGTTTGTGGGAAAGACCTATACCCTCTTCGCTCAAAATGATTTGCTCTATGCGCTTAGCTTTTTTGAATTTGGAATTGCTGCTCTGGGAGAGGGATTTAGGGTGGGGGCAGTCTTGGCAGACATTTTAGAAAAGTCGCACATTGCCTGCACTATGTAGATTGAATAGAGTAGATTGAACAGAACGTCTGACTAACTCCGATATTATCGGACTGAATTTTTCTTTGTTGGGTGAGATTTATTCATTATTTAACCAAGATTTAATCAATTCAAATCCTTTGGACCAAATGAAGCCTGATATGATTCTGCTCAACACAAGTCCCAGGTGACTTGATTGATATCTCAGGAGCGATCGAGGCGGCTAATATCTTGCAAGATTGGCTATCTCAATACTGATGGTTATGAATTAGGAAGGGAAACTGTTCTTCAAAACTTGTCAGGCATTATCGTCCAAGGCGATGTTTTTTCAACTCTTACAGTTCCTTCCTGATGTAGTGATTACAGCCCACCGAGGATTCTTTAGCTGCAACGCACTGGAAAATATCGCCACTATCACCTTGACTAACATCACCGAGGTTGAGCAAGGAAAACTCTTGAAGTACGGAGTCGTCTATCAATCTCCTGCCTCTACCGAAGCCGATGTTTAACAAGCATCAATCGTCTGTCATAGCTGATGACCCATGACAGATAGCTGAATTCCTATTACCTATCCCTCACTTAAAATTAACAGGAGAAAGTTAAGGTATGGCTACTATTGTTCCCAACCCTATTCAAATTGAAGACGATCGCACTGGCATTAGTGTCGAAACAATCAAGCGAGCGTTTTTGGATAACCTGTATTACGTTCAGGCGAAGTTTCCCCAAGTTGCCACCCAAAATGATTACTACATGGCGTTGGCGTATACCGTGCGCGATCGCTTGCTAAATCGGTGGCTCAACACCAACCAAACCTATTTAGAAAAGACATCTCGGATTGTCGCTTACTTGTCTGCCGAGTTTTTAATGGGTCCGCAACTGGGCAATAATCTGATCAACCTAGGGCTTTATGATGTTGTCAATCAAGCAGTGGCAGAGTTGGGACTCAACTTGGTGGATGTGCTAGAGCAGGAAGAAGAGCCAGGGCTGGGCAATGGTGGGTTAGGACGGTTAGCCGCTTGCTATCAAGAATCGATGGCAACGCTAGAAATTCCCGCGATCGGCTATGGTATCCGCTACGAATACGGTATCTTTGACCAGCGATTCAAAGATGGCTGGCAGGTCGAAATCACAGACAAATGGCTGCGGTATGGCAACCCCTGGGAAGTGGTTCGTCCCGAATCGGAAGTAGAGGTCAAGCTGGGCGGACATACTGAAGCGTATACCGATGAGTATGGTCACTACCGGACTCGCTGGGTGCCTTACAAAGTGGTTAAAGGTGTTCCATACGACACGCCGATTTTAGGCTTCCAAACCAACACCACGAACACTTTGCGGCTTTGGAAAGCCGAAGCCCCAGAATCGTTTGACTTTGAGGCGTTCAACAAGGGCGATTACTTTGGAGCGGTTCACGAGAAGAGTGAATGTGAAAATATCACCAAAATTCTTTACCCGAATGATGAATCCGATCAGGGCAAACAACTGAGACTGGAGCAACAGTTTTTCTTTGTGTCTTGTTCGCTGCAAGACATGATTCGGATCATGCAGCTAAAAAAACTGACGTTAGAGCGCTTCCACGAACAATTTGTGGTGCAGTTGAACGACACCCATCCGACGATCGGTGTGGCTGAACTGATGCGGCTCTTGCTAGATGAGCATGGATTTGATTGGGATAAAGCTTGGAACATTACCACCAAAACCTTCGCTTACACCAATCACACCTTGTTGCCAGAAGCTCTAGAGCGTTGGTCTCTGGAGATGTTTGCCAGTTTATTGCCCCGGCATTTGGAACTGATTTACGAAATCAACCGCCGCTTTATCGACGAGATTCGACTTAAGTTTCCCGATGATGGCGATCGCATTCGTCGTATGTCGATCATTGATGAAAGTGGGTCGCGCTATGTGCGGATGGCAAACCTCGCTTGCGTCGGCAGTTTCGCCATTAACGGAGTTGCTGAACTGCACACTGAACTGCTGAAGAAGACCGTCTTGCACGACTTCTACGAGATGTATCCAGAGAAACTAACCAATGTGACCAATGGGGTGACTCCTCGACGGTTCATGGTCTTAAGCAACCCACGATTGGCAACCCTGATTACTAGCAAAATCGGGGATGGCTGGATGAAACATCTCGATCAACTGCGGCAACTAGAGAACTTTGCCCATGATGGAAATTTCCGGCATGAGTTTCGCCAGGTGAAACAAGCGGTCAAACAAGATTTGGTCAACTATATCCACGCCAAATACAACTTTGAACTTGACCCTAACTCGCTGTTTGACATTCTAGTGAAGCGGATTCACGAATATAAACGGCAACACCTGTTAGCCCTTTACATCGTCACTCTCTACAATCGGTTGAAGGCAAATCCTGATCTCGATATCGCGCCCCGTACTTTTATCGTGGGTGGTAAGGCGGCTCCGGGTTACTACATGGCGAAGTTGATCATCAAGTTGATTAACTCAATCGGCGATGTGGTCAACAATGATTCTGATGTGCGGGGTCGGCTAAAAGTCTTCTTCTTAGAAGATTACAACGTCAAGTATGCTCAGCGCGTTTTTCCGGCGGCTGACTTATCCGAGCAAATTTCCACTGCGGGTAAAGAAGCCTCTGGCACAGGCAACATGAAGTTTTCTATGAACGGGGCACTGACGATCGGCACCCTCGATGGAGCCAACGTCGAGATTCGCGAGGAAGTTGGAGCCGACAACTTCTTCCTGTTTGGACTCAATGTGGATGAGGTGAAAGCCAAAAAAGCGGCTGGATATAACCCTTGGGATTATTACAACAGCAATGACGAACTGAAGTTGGTCATCGATCGCATTTCCTCTGGCTTCTTCTCTCACGGCGACACTAACCTGTTCAAACCTTTAGTAGACTCTCTGCTCCACCAGGATCAATATCTATTGTTTGCCGATTATCAATCCTACGTGGAGTGTCAGGATGGGGTAAGCCGAGCATACCGCGATCAGGATCATTGGACTCGGATGTGCATCTTGAACGTAGCGAGAATTGGCAAATTCTCCAGCGATCGCTCCATTAGCGATTACCGCGAGAATATCTGGAAAGCGCCCTCTGTTCAGGTAGAAGTGCCAGACTACAGCCAAACTAATAGCGATGTGAAGCTCACTTGGTAAATTAGACCGTTTAATCCCCCCTCAAGGACATTCTGGGTTATACCGATGAAGCAATGGGTTCCACAGATTTCCTCACCGATCCTCGTTCTAGTATTTTCGATGCCCTAGTTGGCATGGGCTTAAATCCCAATTTCTTCAAAGTGTTGGCTTGGTATGACAATGAGTGGGGCGACTCTGCTTGTGTCATCGACTTGATGTTGTACATGGCGAAAAAGGAAGGACTGATATGAAACCCTTGATTCATCGCACCAAGATTGTGGTGACGATCGGTCCGGCAAGCGATTCTCCTGAAATGATGCGGAAGATGCTGCTGGCGGGCATGAATGTGGCACGACTTAACTTCTCGCATGGCAACTATGCGGATCATGCTGAGCGAATTAAACGGTTACGGTCTGTTTCCGAAGAATTGGATTTGCCATTGATGTTGCTACAAGATTTGCAAGGTCCCAAAATTCGGGTGGGAGAGTTGCCAGCAGAAGGAATATTGCTCCAAGAGGGCGATAGTTTGACTCTGGTGCCGATCGCCGACCATACTGGGCAACCCAATACCGTTAGCATTGACTATGCCTATGTCGCAGAGGAAGCCGAACCTGGAACGCAGGTGCTTTTGGATGACGGTCTGCTGGAACTGCGAGTGGAGAAGGTGAATGGCACTGCGGTTGAATGCACAGTGGTGTCAGGCGGCGTTTTGAGGAGCCATAAAGGGGTTAACTTTCCGACCCTCAATCTGCGGCTGCCTTCAATGACCGAGAAAGACAAGCGCGATTTGGACTTTGGCGTTGAGCAAGAGGTTGATCTTATTTCCCTCAGCTTTGTCCGCAAACCGGAAGACATCCAAATTTTGAAGGCACTGCTGAAGGAGAAAGGCGCGAACATTCCCGTGCTGGCAAAGCTGGAGAAGCCGCAAGCGATCGCCAACCTAGAAGCGATCGTCGATGAGTGCGATGCCATCATGGTGGCGCGGGGCGATTTGGGTGTGGAGATGAGTCCCGAAAAAGTGCCCATGATTCAAAAGCAAATCATTGAGCTATGCAATCGAAAAGGCATTCCGGTGATCACGGCGACTCAAATGTTGGATAGCATGATCCATAACCCTCGCCCCACCCGTGCTGAAGCGAGTGACGTAGCAAATGCCATCATAGACGGTACAGATGCAGTCATGCTATCGGGCGAATCTGCGGTAGGCGATTATCCAGTAGAGTCGGTCAGGATGCTTGCACGGATTGCCACGGAAGTTGAGCCAGCGATCCAATTTTTCAACTATCCGCCCAGCCGTTCCGACGACGGTGAAGCGATCAGCGAAGCCCTGCACGCGATCGAAGATGTGATCGAGCTTCAGTGCATTGTCGCCTTCACTGAAACTGGCTATGCGGCTGAACTTGTCTCAGAAGAGCGCCCCAAAGTCCCAATCGTCGCCTACACGACTGATCCCAAAGTGTATCGCCGACTCAGCCTGAATTGGGGTGTCAGACCCATTCTCGTGCACCAGACTCAGCATGACCTGACTGATCTGCTGCATTGGATGGAGGCTGATTTAATTCACCGTAACTTTGCAGTTCCTGGGGACAAAGTGTTGGTGATGGGTGGCATCCCGATTAGCGAGACCGGCAGTCCGAACTTTCTCAAAATTCACGCGATCGCAGCCAAGGAGTAAGTAACAATGGCTAAATTGATTTTAACCCGCCACGGACAGAGCCTCTGGAACGCGGAGAATCGGTTTACTGGATGGGCTGATATTCCATTAAGCGAACGTGGACGGGCAGAAGCGACGATCGCTTCCTGCAAGCTCCAGGATTACCGAATCCGAGTGTGTTTCACCAGTATGTTGTTTCGGGCAATGGAAACCGCAGTCATTATCTTGACCGAAGTCGATGACATCTGTGACGGCAGAGTTCCCATCATCAAGTATGACGTTGAGGCTGAAGATTGGCAGGGTTGGGATACATACGACGGCGATGCTGAACAAGAGCTTCCCGTTTATCCCACAGCGACTTTAGACGAACGTTTCTATGGTGACTTGCAGGGGCTAAACAAAGCGGAAACAGCAGCGGAGTTTGGCAAGGAACAGGTACAACTGTGGCGGCGTTCATATCGCGTTCGCCCACCCGGCGGGGAAAGCCTGGAAGACACGGTTAATCGTACGGTGCCATTCTTTCGCGATCGCATTTTGAAGCAGCACTTAATGGCAGGGGATAATGTGCTGATCGCCGCCCATGGCAACTCACTGCGATCGATTGTCAAACAATTAGAAAATCTATCTGAAGAGGAGATTGTCAAAGTTGAGTTGGGCACCGGAATTCCCATTGTGTATGACATCGACTTGAATGGTCAGGTGACTGATAAAATCATCTTGAATTGAATTAGCTTATGTGATGTGCGACTTTCCCGATTGCCCACCCTGCGGGAAGCACGCTACACCCTAAATCCCTCTCCCAGAGTGGGAGAAAGACTTTGACCTATTCTCCACGGTAGGGTTGATTCTCTAAAGAAAACAAATTCTTGAAAGTCCTATTTTTAGGTTCAACTTCTTTTGAGGGTAAACCAAAGAATAAGGGTTCCAGAGTTATTCCTCTGTTAAAGAATCTTCCCTAGGGGCTAACGGGGGTCATTTGCTCGTGGGCAGAGGTGCAGCGGCAGTCGGCGCACCGCATCCAGTTTTTGGGTGAGGAATTGGAACCATGAGCCAAACCGATCGCCGCACTCTGAGTGTGCAAATCCTGCCCATGTCTGTCGCAAATCCGCCGCCTGTGGGAGGTGCTTCGCCTTCCTTGGCAACTTGGGGCGCACTGGCAAATACGGAAACCTCAACCTTGCCTAGCCTCTGCCTCTGCCCTGGAGAAGTTGGGGAGTTGCTGGTACGGCTGGTGCATCAGGGCGATCGCCCGCTTCACTATGGTCTGCAAATTAATGGCACCATTCCCCCAAGCTGGTATCGGTTCTACACCGAAGGCTCGGAACTCCAGCCAAATCAGGCGACTGAAGCCGGGGTGCGGTTTCAGCCAGAGGCTAATTTTTTTGAGGCACGCCAAGTCGTCCAACCCGAACAAACGCTCAACTTGGACTATCCAGCCGAACTGCGGGTGCAAGGGCTTGCTACCCCAGATTCATCTGCGACCTCAGCAGGCGACCAGTCCGGCTTATTGGCAAGCAAGCCGTTTTATCTCTTTTTGCGACCGCGTAGCTTATATCCCCAATTCTTGCCAGCGGTCTATCAAGAAGTAGATTTTATCGGGCGGCTGCTGAAGGTATTTGAGCAATCCTTTGAGCCAGCGGTGCCGATCATTGGCGGTGGAGTACAGCGCATTCAATTAAATCAGATTAAACTCATGCCAGGGTTTGATCCGAAACCCTTGATCCAAGAGCTATTGCGGACATCTGAAAATGACAAGCCTGCACTCTATGCAGAGTTAGGGATTTGGCAAGATGCTGTGACGACGCTCATCGACTTACGGCAAAAACAGCCCAATAATCAGGAATTGAAAGATGACTGGCGTAGTTTACTTGAGGACGCACAAATAGGTGACCTGACGAACTCACCTATTTTGGGAGTGCAATAACCTGCTACATTTGTTCGCGACTTGCATAAATTCGGTTTTTTCCCGCGTATAAGTCAATAGATTCTGTCCTGCTATATATTTTTGAGGCTTCTTCCTATGAGTTTATGTCAAGGCATTAAGGTTATCTCGATCGCGGCTTTACTGGGCGCGATCGCCACGATCGATTTTGTCACACTGGTTCAATCGGCTAGCGCCTTGCCAACCGAGGGCACCTCAATGACAAGACCAAGACGGCGACGATTGATCTTTCGGACGGGAGTACGTCCTTCACTGTATCGAGTGGGTGGTTTCAGTCGAGGCAGTGAGTGTGGCAAGCAAGAAATGCTCACGGCTGTTGTGCCTCCGCCTCAAGCACGAGAGAGCCTATCCAAACAAAAAGCAGCCGTAGACAAAACGACAGCCGCTCATCCCACCTTTTTTGTTTATCTACCCTCTCTTCCGGCAGGCACCGCTGAGTTTACGCTGCAAGATGAAGCAGGTGTCAAAGAATTGTATAACGTCGAATTTAAGGTCACGGGCAAACCAGGAATTGTGGGGATTTCATTGCCAAACTCTGCGCCTGCCTTGCAAGTCGGTCAGAAGTATTTTTGGCAAGTGGCAGTGACTTGCGATCCAAATGAGCCATCGAAACTTAGCAGCATCAGCAGTTGGGTCGAGCGAGTCAATTCCCCCACAGCGGCAAAGGGCGATCGCATTTCGACCCTAGCTGAACAAGGCATCTGGTATGACGTGGTAACTCTGGTTGGGCTTCAGCGCTATCAAAAGCCAGACGATCGCGCTGCTGTCGAAGATTGGGAGGCGTTGATGCAAGATGCTGGACTGTCCCAATTCAAACAATCTGCGATCGTCCAAATCGTCAAAAACTGACTAAAGTTAGGGGTGCAACTATCGGCTTTTCCGCCACAATCAGGGTAAGGCGATTTCTCCGTGTATCTCACCCATGCAGACCCACGACACTCCCAGCTTTCAACCTGCCGCCAGCACTGTCAAAAACACTCTGCCTGCCCCGCGTCCGTTTGAGGACTACACCGGGCAGGATCTCGATTCATTATCCACCAATCCCTTTCCGCCTCGCCCTCATGAGGTATGATTAATAATCAAGCAAAACATAGACTAATATATACGGGCATCAACTTTTTGACCTCGTATGAAACTTTCA
>ENA-ORBV01013333-ORBV01013333.1-microbial-mat-metagenome-genome-assembly--contig:-NODE-13333-length-12516-cov-9.578985_pt1 | contig 12516 bp, 12 predicted proteins | sample MGYA00237777_ERZ505514 | MGnify/ENA primary metagenome ERZ505514 (study PRJEB26160, sample SAMN06269048) | microbial mat metagenome | isolation source: Oligotrophic lake microbial mat | place...
GGGTGGAAGTGTCAGATGCAGCAGCAACTTGAGAAGTGTGCGGGGAGGGGAGAAAAGGAGACAAGTCAATCAGAAACTTGCCGCAACAGACATTCATGGGTCAAAACGTCCTTTTCTCATGTGAACCATTTCAGTTGAATGTGAACCTTTCCATGAAGAGCACAACATTTGTGAACCGATTTCTGATTGGTTCATAAAATCGGTTAACAATTGTGAACCTTTTTTTTCATTTGTGAACCTTTTCAAAAAAGGTTCATGAATCATGTCCTAAGATGTCAGCAGCTGCCAGCAGACTTGTGAACCAATTTTTAGGAACCCTTTTGTTTGTGGTCTCATTTTTCACAAAGGGTTCATGATCATGGTCCTTTTTGTCGGCTGATTTTTTCATGGTCCTTTCGCACAACAGCCTAAAAATTATGAACCGATTTTATGAACCGATTTTGATCGACTCGCCTTGTGTGCCAATCAATCTGTTCCATTTGCGGAACAACTTTAAGAGGGGATTTGCAAAGGGGGTGCTTCGTCTTTTTTTTTGCAGACCCTCCCTGTGTGAAAACAGTGCATGCTAGGCAATTTAACAAAGTCAGCGCATAGCCCAAAATGTCTCATCTGAAACCATGTCAAAACATGCTAGCACAAATGTGCACAACATGCTTGTAGACAAGATGTTTCCAACCTGTGCTTCGAGTTCTTACAGACACGGATTGACAGCTTGAACACAGAAAGGCCCCTGTCACACCGGGGTTCAAATTGGAGCAGTGCAACTTCCCAATGTCACCTTTGCTTAACAGTTTGTGTCACACCGGGTCTGGGGGCCATGCTTTGGGTGCAACTGTGAGTGGGGGAGCGAAGCGCAGCTTGTAACCCTAGCCTCTGCGACTAGGAGAGCGAAGCGCAGCTTGCAACCCTAGCCTCTGCTGCACCCCTCCTGCAGCTCCAGAAATGGAACTGCTTTAGCTCCTAATCGCACTTGCGGCAAGTTCCAGATGTTCATTCTGGATGACGGACCACCCACAAAATTGAGTTCAACCCACACTGCACCTATTTTCTGGAAACAAAAACAGGCTACCATGTTGCCCCTCCTGTTCCACCGGAGTCTCTCACCAATGCTAGTGGCAGTAGCTGTGCTTCTTCTTCTTCTTCTACACAACAGCAATGTGCAAGCATCATTCCAACAAGAAGTTCTTCCATCCGAAATAACCCTACGTGCCGGCGTCCTTCGTGGTCCACCCTTTGCGATTGTCGAAGAACGTGTCGATGAAGTCTTGTCTTTGACGGCTTTCAACCCAATTTGTTCAAGAGGTTGTCCATCTTTGCACAACAACTCGACAACAGTGCCCTCAACTTTGAAATGAGCCAATTGCCTGATTAGTTCTTCGACCATTCTGGCGTTGGCACAAGAAGATGAAGGAGATGGACCTGTCGTAGCGCGCATGGCCATTCCTTGGCTCTGCAGTGTTGGCTTTAGCATTGTCTTTGGGCAGGTCATATCAGTTCGTGTCCGGCATGACTTGTGCGTCTGAACTCACGTCTCTGTCCACGCTCACTAACACCATGAACTCTCTCTGTCACTGCTACTGCAGAACCTTATTTGCCAAGATTCGACGTGTCTGTCTCCTGTTCATGGCAGCGGCGCAAGCACAGCGCAAGAGTGACACCAGCAGCACGGATCAAAGGAAACGTGTCAATGTCCAAGAAACCATAGCTGTCGTTTGTGGGGTCCTCCTGATCGATGTCTTGATTCTCGTCACGTGGACGGTGACGGATGAACTTGAATGGGAACGAAAGGTGATTAGTTCCGATCAATTCGGAGCACCCTTGGAAAGTGAAGGTCATTGGTCCCAGTTCGGTTCCCCGGAGCAACTGTGTTCTCATACATTTTCCGGTACGAATCGCTCAAAAGCTGCCTTTTCAAAGTCGGATGTCGGACGGCCAAATGAGGCCACGAAGACGAATTTGTCTTTCGTGTCAATCGACGAGGGCACAGACGGGGAGAACGAAGGCGATGACATCGTAGCCCCATTGCCGAAAACGATGGATGCATTGAAGGACACGCGGCAGTCTTGGGGTTGTGTCAACTTTTCCGAGTGTTCTGATGGCGACTCTGGCGCCGAGGACGACACCACTTGCAACACTTCGGCTGCAAGTTGGACACTAGACGACGCGTTGCACAAGCAAGCGCAGCAACTGCAGCAACTGCCACAACCGCCAGGGGATAAAGACAGCACACCGTCTTTGTCTGCCTCGCGTCTCCCGAAGCAGCGGCCCTCACACATGTCGTAAGCGGAATCACGCATAAACGCGGAATCACGTATAAAAAAATTACGTGTTCAACATGCCCACCTGCTTGCAGAGAAACAATTGTCGAAGCAGAGCGGTGGGCCATGAAGTTACCAAAAGCAAACAAAGATAGATTGGCTGCTTTGTCGAAAGCTCTTCTGCCTGAGCGCTTTGATCATGCGAGGGAGTAGGCTAGTTGTTACGAATTTGGCTTACGTGTTGGCTTCACATTGAACAAGCTATAGACACAGAAGTATTTATATAAAATTTAGAGCTAAGGAAACTTTAAAAAAATCTTTCATTTCAAAATACCTTGAGTTGTTCGCAGACATCGCATTCACACAAATTAGAAAGGAAATGCAGGTCGCTGTGCGACTTCAGGTCTCACTGGCAGCCAGCTTTCGCTGGTCGGCCACATCACCGCATATTGATATACAATCAATTGGAGCTCAAGTATCCAGCCATCGCAGCAACTGCAAGAAGCCTTTTCTTATGCTCTTGATCCTGCTCGCGCTGGCCTTGGCTGGCTTGTCCTTGTAGGAGTTCCTTCAGCAAAGCGGCAGAAGTAGTCTCGTTGCCATTGCCTTGACTGGTGCTTCCATGGCGATCACGAAAAGAAGGGCTGGTGCCATACATACGATGTTGCTCATGCAGCAAACGTGCCACATCGCCCATAGCGTCATTAGTCATACGGGCCGGCGCATTCGTTCTCTCTGCCGGCTTAGCATCCGCAATACGACGCATCATCAGGGATACTTCCTCCGACTCGTTACCATTCAAAATACGACGAACCAACTGAGCTGTTCCCCCTCCCTGGCTCCCATTCAAAATGCGACGAATCAATTCGCCCTGAAGCTCTGCCGATGATGCTAGCACGTTCTGCTGTTGCTGTCCAGTGGTCCAGGAGAAGGATGGAGAAGCCTGCTGCTGCCAGTGCGGGTGTACTTTGGTTCTGGCCAAGGCAGCTGCTACTTCCACTTGCAAATGCTCTGGCAGTTGTTGGATGGCCAATGTTTGGGACAAGAGATCTTCCAAATCATTGCTATTACAACGCACTTGAGGAGATCCGGCTGCTGCTGTCGCTTGCTGCTGCTGCTGCCGCTGCTGTAACAGCCTCTGTTCTTGATGGCGTTGACCTTGATGTTGTTCCAGCAGAACTTGTAGCAACTGCTGTTGCTTTGCAGCATCTTCTCGCCTCGGGAGTGCCATAGATGTGCCATACTGACGAGCCTGAGTGGGCCTGCTTGTCGCCAACTGAGGCTGGGGAGGTTGTGATTGCTGTGCGGCTGCCATGGCTTCGGCGATTAAACATCTTGTAGATCTTCCCGAAGCAGTATCAGAAGCATTTTCATGAGCCCCCCCCATCACAGGCAGACGCAGCTGCCCTGCTCCAGAAGAAGAGGAGGAGGAGGAAGCAGCCATTCTTGCTTGGGTCTCTGCTGCCAGAGAGCGCACAAAATGTACCGGTGCAGATGCAGAAAGAGCACCAGCTGATGATGTATTAGAAACTAGGCTGGCCATCTGGCTTGCAAGCGGATCGGGGCCAGGAGCTGTCCGGAGGGACGGAAGTCCGACAGGAGCTGGCATGTTGGATTGAGGTCTTTCAAACGCAAATTTTCCCTGACTGCTTGTGGGGCGGCTTTCACTGCTCCTTGCAGAAGATGCAGCCAGAGCAGTCTTGACTGCAGCAGTACCACTGAGGCCAGGAGCTACAGTTGGGGGACCTACACCCCTTCCTCCACCAGTGGATCGAGAAGTAGTAGCCCCAGGAGCAGCATTACCCTTGGACTCCAAGAAGCTCTTGGCCATGTCAATTTCAGCCTGTAAAGCAGTCGGTCAAACAAATAGAGAGGCAAGTGCGTAAGTAAGTAGCCATGTCTTGAAGCAAGTAAACACGCGGATCAGTACTGAATTGTCCATAGTGATCTTACCTGTAAAGCTGCTTGCTCTGCCTTTTTTTGACTGTTTTCTAAAAGCAATCTCGTGTGTTCTTCCTTGAGACCTTGAAATTGCGCCTTTTGTCTCTGACGAAGTCGTTGACTGCTCATACGAGAAATCTTGCGCTTGTGCTCCATCAAACCGGGATCCTCTTTCTCGGCTCTGCTAGTGCTTGTAGCACTTTTGCTACTACTACTAGGAGCAGCCTTTCTCTTTTTGGGAGCTGGGCTCTTGCTTGCTTGGTTGGAACTAGTTCCACTAACATCATCGCGGTCGCTCTTCTTTTTGCCTTGGCTCGGCTCCTGATGGCTGCTATTCGTCATCTTGCTGCTTGAAAATGAAAGGTTGTTTTATCGATGAAGATCCGTAGACAAGCTTAAGCTACGGTAAGTCTTGAACAACCAAGGCGATTGCGTCTGGCTTCTGCTTTTTTGTGGGCAGTGAACGAAACGAGCACGTACTGTAAGCACAAAACATCCGAATACAACGCTCCTCCACGTCCATCAGCAGTTCAGTCGAAGAACGACGCATACGCATGCCAGTGTGAGCGGAGTGAAGGGCCTCTATCTGCGGGATAGCGGCGAATTGACAGGCGTTCAAATGTACAGGCGTTCACTCGTCAAATGTACATGTTCTTAAGTACCGTAAATAGGATATTGCATAACAATTAATGACACTTTTCATGGACATAAGGGAATGACCTCGGTGCTTTCCTTTTCTTCATTAGTCAAATGCCAGATTTTGAAAGTTTGTCCTTTCCCACGAGATCCTACACACGAGATCACGGTGGCGGCAGACCAGAAAATGCCGAAAGCAGCCAATGGGAAACAACCTATTGCCATACTATTGCCATCTCGGGGAAACCGATGCTTAGTGTATCTTCTTTTGGTCGATAGTGATGTTCTTCAGTTGATAAAAATGAAGCCTCCCTTCGGTTCGATCGCACTTTGATGGATATCATTGGCTATCCAGGTTCGCTTTGTGTACCAGCCATAGATCATGCAAAGCGTGATCGTGTCTTCGCCGCCGCTCGAGCTTCAATGGGAAGCGCTATGGAGACTAATCTACTAGCTAGCTAGTAGCGGCTACATATCTGGATCACGAAATTAATAGTATGATACTATTCTATTGTTCACGAATACTAACTCGAATAGTTATCTAGTCGGAGTCGTAATTTAATATTGCATGGCTGTCATTCGCTGGCAGTTTAGCACACGGTCACGAAAATTGAAGTACTGTAGTACTCTACGTAGTAGTACGTCATTCGCTTTCGCCCAAAGAACATAAGGCTCTCTCGAACAGAACAGAGTCTGACCGGCATCGTTAGAGTTGATCGTTGCTGTTCATCATGACCTTCACAGAGCCTCAAGTGCTCACTGGCCCAGACAGTCTTCAAGAGTCATTTTGTGGGGATGCAAACAAACCTCAATCGGATCGTCCCAACAATTCCACCCCCTCCCGATGTGACAGAGCTCCCGCCATTGTTGCCACAAAATGTCAGATTGTGCTCAAACAAACTCAGCCAACGTTGTGTGTGTGTTTTTGTGGCTTGACAATGTGTCACAAGTCGTCAATGAGAATGAAATTCATGTGGACCCAAAGAAGACTCTCCACTTTAGAATTTGAACAAAAACCAGCTGCTGCGAAAACCAACAACAAGGAAGAGACAGCTGCTGAGAACAGTTTGCATCCTGGTTACATTCTCTTGTTTGCTGTGAAATTGTTGGCGCAACATCTCTGTTGCAACAGACAAACAGTTCGACAAAACCTTTGCAAATCAGTGCCAAATCAGTGTCATGACACAATTGGCAGACACAGCATGCACCTGAATCCTTGACAATTTCAAATGTGCTTGTTCATGCTGTCTGAACAAAAGCAGAAGACTGAGAGATGATGACATTTGAAAAATGGAACAAAGTGACTTTCAATTTTCTGGTCACACATTTTCTAGGTTTTGGAGAAGACCACATGCGAGTCTTGGTGGACATGAATCTGAGCCAGCAACTGAAGCACATAAAATCATGCTTCAAAGCCTTTTGATCAAGTGTTTGCCGTGCCAAAGACCTCCCTGACTGACAAGAATCGTTAAAAAAAAAGATTGGTTGTCAGACAAGCTTACCAGCAACGCTTCACATGACTTGAATGCATAAGAAAATGATTGCAACAGTGACTGCACAATCTCAACTGAATCATCAAAACAAACTCAAGAGCTGATCTGTCAAAAAAGAAAAATTACAAACAAAAAATGAAGCCATGTTGCTGCCCAAAATTTTTGCTCCTCCAATCCACAGCATCATCACCAAAGTCTAATCCAAATTTGATGTGTCAAGTTGAATGGTTCACAAACTCAGTGTTTTGTCACAAAATCATTGTTCTTGTAGACATTGTTCAGCAAGACATATCCTGGAAACTTTCAATTGGCATTGTGTCTAAAACTTTGAACTGTTGCACTGAAACTGAATTTTGGATTGCAGTGAGGAGCTGATGTGTGTTGATTGCAGCAAGACTGGTTAAGTTCAACGCCACACCTTGAAACAAAGTCTGGATTGGAAGTGCTCAACAACATTCAAAAAGAGTACGAAAAAACATTTTTGTTCAGACCATGCATTTGTCAACCAAGAGGAGAAATTTGATCAAAGTGTCAAACACTTTGTCACCGAATTGTCTGAGAAATCAGTCCCAGTCTGACACGATGAACTTGCATCATCATCTGACGATGAAATGATTTGTCAAAGATCACCAACTTTTTCAGAGTTGCTGCTCAGTGTCAAATGCTGCTTGGTGCAACATGAAACTCGGCTGAAGATGCAATGTCCCTAACTTCTCATAACATCTTATGATGTTCTGACACACCTCAGCACCACATGCTCCAGGGGACAGAGAGATGCAGCTTCACTTGGATCATTCATGAGATCAACCGGGAAAATGATGAAACAAAATGGTTGGGCAGACAATCATTACAGGAATCGTGCAGAACCAACACTGAACATTCTCATTTTGACATTCGCTGATCACTAACCATGTCACTGTCAGTGTCCCTGTTGATCACACTGTGACTCAGAAGTGCAAACCAACAAACAGTGTTGAGCAACACCACAGTGCTGAAACAACATCATGAATGAATTGCCAGCTGGTGAAGGAAGATGGACATCCACCTTTGCTCTGGAGGGGATTGTCCAAGTCAAAAAGAGAACACCATGCAATGTGCAGCATCAAAGAGACAATGCAAAGACATGGTTCAACAGTCGAAAGCAAATGCACCAGTCAACCAACTTGCCAGTGCTGCAGCAGAGACCTAATTCATCAACTCAATGAAAAGATGCACTGCCAAACTCAATCTGTCAATTTGAGCTAAGTGTGTTGTTTCTGAAGCACTGTGTTTCCTTGAATGGCAGAGTGTGTCATGCATTTAGTGGAGACTGCCAACTTTGAAACAATTCTTTTGTGGCTCACTCTTGTTAGCTTGACAATTGTTGAACTCGCAAATCACTCATTTCATTTTCCTCGTGTTGCAGTTTGAATGTGTTTTCTTCAGGACCAACCATTGTGTGAAAATGATTGTTTCTGGGCCTGTTGAAATCTTCGATTCATGATGACCTTGAAACTGCTTTGATCATTGCATGGTGAACAATCACATGAATGTTAAGTTGACTGTTGCGGCTGATCATCCTTTTTTGTTGCATGGGCTATGTTGTTTTGGTTTGTTTGGCCTTTTCGAATGTGTTGCAGACATGGTTCATGAATGTTCTTCTTGACTGTTAGTGATAGGTGTTTGGACACAGGACCTAAATCAAATTCCACGTTTGAAGATGTGTGTTTCTGCAGCAAAGGACATCTCACAGAACAGACAAGTCATTGCATGGAGCAACTCTGGAAATGAGGATCAACAACAACAGCAATGATTTTTATGAAAAGGATTCATCATTGCACCACCAAATTGATCTCTCATGTGCCTGATCAGCAGACCAGTTCCAAGGGTCTTTTGAATTGTAGTTAAAGCGTGTCTCCCTGTGTCCCTTGTGACCCTGATTTCCTATTCAGTGGTGTCTGCTGAACACAGACTTGGTGATGGGTCTGAGTTTTTGACATGGTTGTGTGATTGATGGGTGCAACCAAGGCAGCCCCAATGGCTGCTGCTGTCTAAAGAAAAGCACAACAAGAACTAGACATTCCTTTTCATCAATTATGCAAAATTGCACATGCTGATGTCGAACACACCAACCACCAATCTTCCGTTTGCTTGCAAGTGCGGCACGCACTGTTCAGTTGTCAGCCAGCTTCACACTGAACAAATGAAATGGATGTGCACCAAATCTTTACTAATGCTTACCCACTGATGTCAATTGACATCACAATCAATCTCCACAACATCAATTAGTGAAATTCTTTGTTTGGAATTGTCATCTTTCAGAACATTGATGTGAAATGTGATTGCCATGAACGACATGTTTGCATCTGACTGTCCGAAATGATTCACTGCAATCAGGAACAACAACTTTAGCTTCATCTTCTGCATGCAGATTGCCAAACACAAAATTGGGGCCAACATGGCAAAATGTCAATGCTAAATGAATGTGACAACTTTTCAGTCTCCAAGATGACATGCCATGAAAGAGATGTCATCTTTGAACCTCCTCGAAACTGTGACGAATGCTCTGTTTTGGAGAGGACGGAAGCAGCGAAGCAGAGGAAACAACAGCTAAGAAAAATCTTGCATGTGAAACTTCAGTCACCAATTGCTTGCTGGAATTTTGTCCTTCTGCTTGCTGTTCAATGTCTGACACTTTCTGGGATGATGAACCTTCTTGATGTCATCAAAACATCATCTGTTGCAGAGATCATTCCTCGTGGTGTGCGCGTCAAGCTTGTCATCTTTCACAATCACCCCCCAGGAAGTGTTTGATGATTGTGAATGTGCAGGAGGTGGTGTGTTGCTCTGCTTTGTTTTTTGTGTGAAACATGCCAAGGTTGGAGATTTTCAGATGCAGGGAGCTGAAACTTGGAAACATTTTGAGAACAACATGCACCCTGCAGTTGCTTTGATCAACTCTCAAATGTGTGTTGTCCACAATGAACTTTGTAGAGACAATACACTTTTGGCTATGGGGTTAGGGTGAGGGTTTGGCAATTTCCAATAAACCTACATGTAGTGGAGCCAAAGAAACTTTGCAAAACAAAACTGTTGGAGAGACTTGAATGAACTTGCATTGAAATGAAAGGGTGTTGTGTTGCACGCCGGGCGATTATTACTCAAAATAATGTGCTACTATCCGCCGTGTTCTTTTCTTAGCTCCAAGTCTGACTCCAACTCAACACGTACACTTGACTCATCACCATGCACATGGCCACTTTCACCTTTTTCCACTTTTGTTGAGATCGTCGGCGCTTGCATGCTTCATATTATTACATATTATTATAAAATAGGTTGACGCCAAACCCTTTAATCGGCCATTAACTAGAAACTCACTCCTTCATTCACAAGACCTAATTTAGCCATGAGCGCGCGTCTTACCTTCGCTTCTCTCGCTCTTCTCGTCGCCACCCCCGTTGCGGATGCACATGAACGCTTGTTGGGCTGGGACGGCAAGGGTTTGGGCATGATGGACGGAGACTTTAACATGACGAATTTCATCGATGAATTCATGAAGGATGTCAACTACACTGACATTTTCGACCGGTGCTGTCCCACCAACGCAACCGTTCTGCCCGGTACTACCACGCAGTACGATTTGACAATGACGGATTCGTGTAACTGCCCCGTGCGCAATAATGAGACATTTGCAACCGAGTGGGACGATTCGTGCACCAACAAACTGGGACCTCAAATTATAAGCGGCGAAACAGGCTTATTCGATATGGATAAAGAGTTTAACTTTACCTTTGAAGTGAAGAACTACACTGCCGTCTACATGAAATGCTGTCCTTCCCAGGAAGGATTGCCCCCCACAGACTATGACGTTGACAACACGGCGTGCAGCTGCCCCGTGCGTGAGAAGGAGGAATTTGCGGAAAAGTGGAGCACGGAGTGCGAGGAAACTCACGGGCCGAAGTCCATGGAGGAGATGGAGGTACCCACAGTAATTGTGGAGCAGCTTGACGCCACGTCTGGTACATCTTGGAAAGCTTCAAATCTGTTCGCTGCCCTTGGAGTCTCTTTCCTCGCAGCTATTGGTCTGTTCTAACGTGACCCGGCACCAAGTGCCCTGCACATACCTAAAGAAATATAACATCTCGAGGCTTTGCCCAGATTGAATAAATTAGCTAAAATGAAAGATAGAGTGCATGCTTTAATTCGGAAGCGTTCTAATTTCTGAGATGTTGACCGTCAACCAATTAATAAATGTTCCACTCTTCCTTTTAAAGTCAGCCAAGCTGAAGTGACTAACGAAGACTACTAGAAAAACATTCCCATGCAACATTGAAGTGAAATGCTTTCTACACAACAGAACTCTTGATCAAGCCTCTGACCTAAAAGAACAACTCAAAAACAAGGGGATCAAAAGTAAACACTAAAAAGTAGTGTAAATCGATGCATTGCATTTATCCTTCCATTGACTGATTTGAAATGGAAGACCAGCTGATTCGACATGGTCAAATTTGAAAGGACATAACTGCTTGCCACCTTTGTTGGTAAATGTTAAGTGTGTCAGGTGCAAGAACTCAGGACAAAGAACTAAACCATGTGATGTTGTGAACAAGCTTGGACTCCAGGCACACCAACATAGAAAAAATAAAGAAACATTTGAAACCAAAATTCAAGAAACAAGTGATGCAAAAATCAACAATGCAAGCTGAAGAATCATGCATCCCAACCTATCCATCACGCAATTCACGAACAAAATCACGGTCACTTCAACGTCTTCCGGCTCGTCAACCCCAATGAAATTTTTTCAAGTTGACATCACAAACTCACTTGAGATGCTCAATCCACAATCCCAAAACAATTCTTTCTGATAGATGGCACAGTGCTAGCGCATGCCTCCTTCAAATGTGATGTGAAAATCATTGCAAATGTGAGATTTGGAAATTTTGGACAAATTGATGTGGCATTCACACTACAAAACATGTGACAGTTTGCAAACCAATTTTTGTAATAAATTTCAAATTGCCAGACCAAAGTTCACTTTTTCTCTCTCAAGGAACATTTCAGTTAAATGTGAGTGATTTGCAATTGTTGGACACCTTCACATTCTTGTTTTGAATGGTTGTCAACAATGTCATGTTGCAGTTTTAATCATCTTAACAGATTTAATAAAATTGCATCCCCAAATGGCACTGGCACTTTTTTTTTGAACAACTAAGCAGCACCGCGAGATGATTTTTTTGGTCTCTTTTTGCTCAATTTGATTCTGTTTGCCAAAAGTTCAAGAATGACATTCAAATGACAAACATTTTTTGAAGACACCAATTGAATGCCACACAAACATGGAACAGGTTGGATGTAGTTTAGTGTGAGAGTTGATTGATTGGGAAACTTGCTGACTTGTTTTTGGTGTGCAGACACAAAACAACATTTGCAAGGTGTGCGAAGAAAACAATCCACATCACAATCTTTGAATGTTCTGGACCAAGACTGATTTGACTGTGTTGTTCTGGCATGCCACAAAAATATTTAATTTAAGCTATGTGGTAGCTTTTCTATCTGAGCATCCCTCACAGCTGCTGCTAGTAGCTAGGTCCCACCACCTCTGAGCACTAACAGACAGCTGCCGCCGCATGCAGTGGCTTTCACAAGCAGAAACAACGGCCATGGCACAATGTGCGGCAAGGCTCAGGCCAAGAAGGAAAACCAGGTTTGACCCAGGAAGAACTTCTAGCTAGCTAGCTAGTAGCAAAGGAAAGCTTCGCATCCTCCCGCAACACCACCCGTCGATGTTGGGTCTCTGGTCTGTCAACCCCCAGCAATGCATCTAAAAAAAAAAAACTAAATATCTATTTTACTTCACGCTAGACGAGGCACTTCAGCCCAGCAGGCTCTTTAGACGCTCACACACAGACAGGTCCGAGTGAAGTTGCGACTCCCGTAGCTACCCGGGAGTGGCAAGGCTGAATGTGATTGTACTGAAATGTTGGGAAACTTCATCAAAAAGGGAGGAAGAAACAAAGGAAGCTTCGTGTTGTAGACTCGCGAGTGAGTGTGGGAAGCTCTCTGAGGCCTGTCCTCGTTAAGAAAGGGTGGGTTGGTGGTGGTGCAGATAATGATCAAAAGGCAAGATTAGAGTCCACAATGGGGATCAACCTGTGATCCCCCGCCACCAGTTACCCCGTCTCCATTTGTGTAGCATATTCCTTCTTGAT
>ENA-ORBV01013334-ORBV01013334.1-microbial-mat-metagenome-genome-assembly--contig:-NODE-13334-length-12516-cov-3.845325_pt1 | contig 12516 bp, 8 predicted proteins | sample MGYA00237777_ERZ505514 | MGnify/ENA primary metagenome ERZ505514 (study PRJEB26160, sample SAMN06269048) | microbial mat metagenome | isolation source: Oligotrophic lake microbial mat | place...
CCTCTTGTGTCTTATGCCGGTCCTGTCATTACCGATAGCTCGCTTCGACTGTGTGGCGGTGCTGGTGCAGCCGAGCTGAACCTCACATCTACCGATGCGGGAGTGTGCATCGAGTTTGATGGTGTCTACTTCGGTACTAATCCAGACACGGTGTCATATGTGACCTACGGGCTGCCGACAGCGACTTCCCAGTTCAGCTGCACCCTGGTGCCCGGTCAGTCCACCAATACGCACATCCGCTGCAATACGCAAGCTGCGGTCGGTGCTGGCTTGGTGTTCAGAGTACACACCGATGCGGGCTTTGGAGGCCTGATTCAGCACTCGCCTCCCAGCTCAGACAAGCTCAACTATCCGGCTCCTGAGATCGTACCGAACTCTATCCGCAAGTCCGTGTCTGGCAATGTCTCAGTCGGCATTGTGGGCACACGTTCTCAAGGAGAGCAGATCGTGTTCGACGTGAAGTACATCGGGCACGACAGCAGCCTGCTGCGCGTGTGGTTTGGCCTGGCTGGACAGACTAAGTTATCACCCTGCAATGCAGTGCAGATCAGCTCTCCTAGCGTGGGCTCGTCTGCTGGTACCATCATCTGTCAGAGCGGGCCCGGCGCGGACGGACCCTACGTGTTTGAGGTGGTTGCTAATGAACAGCGATCACAGGAGGGCACGGACACATACGAGTATCCAATCGCCCCTAAGGTCTACTCTGTGACTGGTTGCACTGCGGATGGCAACGCCACCGTTGACTGTTCCACCGAGGGTGGCTTCAGAATCACTGTCACCGGCGACAAGTTTACCGCAGAAGAGATGACCTGCCTCATAGGCTCATCCTACTGCGGGGACATCACCTATATCTCGCAACAGAACTTTACCTGCGTCCTGCCCCCAGGTGCCGGCATTCTACGACCAGTTGTGGTGATCACTGGTGTGCTGTTTTCTCGATCCAACGAGCTGTTGTCCTACTCTTTGCCCAATATCACCTCCATCAGCGGTTGCTCCGCGTCTGGCCAGGCGATTCTGACTCGAGATTGTCCCCGTGTTGGAGGTACTGTGGTGACCATTTCGGGTACCAACTTCGGTGCTGATCGAGCGTTAGTGCTGGTCGGAGGCGCTACGTGCGAGAATGTGACACATGCCCCGGTGCCGAATAGCCACCGTCGCGTGACTTGCGTTCTGCCTAGCGGCACCCGAGTGGGAGTATCGACATTGTTAGTGCAGCGCAATGGTGAAATCAGCTCCAACAGCGGATTTGTATCCTACTTTCAGTGCCCTACCGGTCAGTATGCAGGTGAAGGCGTCATTGCGTGCAGTCCTTGCGAGCCCGGCTCATACACTGACGTGGCGGGTTCCTTCCAGTGCAAGCAGTGTGAAAGCGGAGGTGAGCGTGAATTCACCTGCAAACAGGCCCCCTCATATTGCAGCTCAATGATTGTGTTCATGTGATCAATGATCTGCACAGATTTTGCGTCCGGCTATGGCAGTCAAAGCTGCATCAAGTGCCCCATAGGGTTCTTTAGCCAGCGTAACAACAGTATCGGTGCCTCCAACTGTACATCATGTCCTCCAGGCCAATACACCGCCGCCACAGGTCAAGCTATCTGCAAACAGTGTGATCCCGGCACGTACACGGCTGGTTCTGCCAGCACCGGCTGCTCGGCATGTGTAGCAGGCACCTTTGCAGACACCACTGGCCAGACCAGCTGCACCAATTGCTCGGCCGGCTCGTTCTCACCAAGCAGTGGTTCAATTGCTTGCAAGGTTTGCGCGGCCGGTCGGTACGGTCCATCTTCAGGACTGTCGACGTGTTTGGATTGCGAGATCGGCACTGCTCGAGGTCCAGCTGATCTGCCGACTCAGTGCATTCCATGCGCCGCCGGATCCGCCATCGGAGTCAAGGCGCAGCCCACATGCGCGCAATGCGACGCTGGTCGATTTGCAAATGTATCCGGTCTGGACGCATGTTACCCTTGCTCTTCTGGTAGCTTCAGTCAGAAGCAAGGGTCTATTGGTGCCACCACCTGCACAGTATGTCCAGTTGGCGAGTACATGAACGTGCCGGGTCAAGCGGTCTGCTTACAGTGCAACAAGGGTACCTACCAGGATCTCACGGGACAGACTACTTGTGCAAAATGTGCTTTGGGCAAGGCTCAACCAGACATCGGCTTCAGCAGCTGTTCAAACTGCTCTGCAGGACTTTTCTCAGGTGCTGAGGGCGCTGTCACTTGTGACGTGTGTCCAGTGGGTCGGTTTGCTGCGGTAACGGGCGCTTCGGCATGCACTCCTTGTCCAGTAGGCCAGTTTCAGTCCCTTACTGGTGAGTGTGCTGCTTGGCTGAATCATCGATGAGCGTGTGATGCTGTATCTATATCGTGTCATTCCACCATAACATCTCGCTTATGCTTGCGATGACGCACTGCAGGTCGCACGGCATGCACACCATGTGGGTTGGGAACAGCCGTGGGCACCACGGGTCAGCCGGCGTGCAGAGAATGCAACTCTGGCTTCTTCTCCAACACATCCGGGCTCGACGATTGCTTGCGTTGTGGTTTAGGCTCCTTCAGCGTGAAGCCCACAGTGGGCGGGCCGTCAGCTTGTTCAGCCTGCGTCGCTGGTACTATATCCTGCTGGTGGGCGCATGATTGCAACATGCACGCTGAATTGTGCTTTTGTGTGCTGCGTACAGGGCAATACATGAATGCTGAAGGTCAAGCCGGCTGCATTCTGTGTGCTGTTGGCACATTCAATACGCTACCTGGGCTGTCGAGCTGTGATTCCTGCCAGCCCGGCAAGTTTGCAGATGTTGCTGGCAGCACTGTCTGTCGCAATTGTACCAGAGGATCATATTCCCCTAGTTCCGGTGCTCTGACATGCCGCAGCTGTCCCATCGGTCAAGTGAGTGCCGCTGACGGAGCGAGCGAATGCACACCATGCCCTGCTGGATATCATGCGCCCAACACTGGAGATTACCAGTGCCAAGCGTGCCCGGCCGGCAAATTTACTTCCTCCACCGGTCAGGGTGTCTGTCTGGATTGTCCTGCTGGGTCTTTCAACGCCATCGCCGGTAGCCCGAATTGCACGCTGTGCCCAGCAGGGCAGGTGCAGATCCAATCCGGTCGCACCTTCTGCACCCCGTGTTCAGAGGTAAGAGCCTAGATCCACTCCAGTTGACATCACCAGTTCTCACCCATCTTCTGCACTTCGTAGGGCGAGTACATGGACACTGCCGGCCAAGTCGTGTGTCTGGACTGCCCAGCAGGGTCATTCTCCAATACGACTGGTACCATTCAGTGCACCGACTGTGCTGTTGGTTTATTTTCTAGTACTGGTCACTCTACCAGCTGCAGTGCCTGCCCTATTGGAAGGTTTGCAGCAACCGAGGGCTTATCCTACTGTGAAGATTGCCCTGGCGGCACGGCATCAGCACTCACGGGTGTCTCTGCATGTGGCGCATGCTCCGCTGGCTCATTCCAGCCACTGCAGGGGCAGACCAGTTGCAGTTCCTGCTTGATCGGCACCGCCACTGCGAGCACTGGGCAGGTGGTGTGCTCTGATTGCAGTGTGGGTACATTCTCAAACTCCACTGGCTTGACCGGTTGCTTCAACTGTCCGTCGGGATTCTACGCCTCATCCTCTCGCAGCACAGTCTGCTTGCCTTGTGAGGTGGGCAGATTTGCCGGAGGATCTGCAACTGCATCATGCGACGTTTGTCCGGTCGGTCGTTTTGCTAATACGACAGGCCAAAGTGCTTGCACTCTATGCGAAGCCGGCAGATTTCAAGCTACGGCAGGAGCCACAACTTGCACAGAATGCCCGAGCGGTAGCGCAAACGGAGTCATCGGTCAAGTATCGTGCCGCATGTGTGATCTCGGCTTCTTCACCGCCTCAACTGGTGCCACGACGTGCGCCAGCTGTGATGCAGGCACGTACAGTGTCAATGCAGGCCCAGGTCAAGGACCAACATCGTGCACCAACTGCTCAGCTGGATCATTCACCAGCTCCGGTGGTCAGTCCGCGTGTGCTCAGTGCGCTGTTGGCTATGCAGCTGCAGCGGCCGGTAGCTCATCTTGCGACAGCTGCAGTCCAGGCACCTTTGCAAGCGCGAGTGGAATGACATCGTGTCAACCTTGTGGCGTTGGGCGATTTGCCTCCGGCTCTGCCTCAATCACGTGCTCACTGTGTCCAGCCGGATCTTTTACCAATGCCACTGGTGCCGCTGTGTGCACGTCTTGCTTGGCGGGGCAGTTTCAGGCTTCGCAAGGCATGTCACTGTGCAGCAATTGTGATGTTGGTCGATTTTCGAGCGCTTCTGGTCAAGCTCTTTGCCTCCCGTGCGACACTGGACGGTTTGCCAACACGTCGGGCGTGACTTCGTGTGCGTTCTGCTCTCCTGGAACATTTCAAAGTCTTTCCGGTCGCACGTCTTGCGATCCGTGCCCTGTCGGCTCTGCTACGGCTGAGATTGGGCAGCCAGTCTGCGTAGAATGCGATGCCGGTCTTTTCGCATCCAGTCCGGGAATGGCAACTTGTTCAAAGTGCCCGGCAGGCTCATTCAGCCAGAAGCAGCTTCTTTCAGGGTTTCTTCGCGGCGCTACATCTTGCACTTCATGTCCCACGGTAACTTAGAGTGCGGTATGCAGCGGCTGCAATGCAAGTGATTGAATCTCGTGTTGTTCTTGCGAACTGCAGGGAACATACCTAAATGCCGAGGGCCAGGCTGTTTGTCTGGACTGCCCTGTCGGCACGTACTCTGACGCGCTCGGACTCACAACCTGCAAGCAATGTGAACCAGTAAGTCTACTGAGCAGGTTTTTGCTGCGTGATATATCTCACTCCATGTTTTTGTCACAATAGGGCGCGTATCAGTCGGCGGCGGGGTCGTTATCTTGCAATCCTTGCGAGGCAGGCAAATACGCAGAAAGTGACGGTGCAATTACATGTTCCGACTGTCCCGCTGGTACCTACTCCGCCGTTGAAGGCAGCTCGACCTGCGACAGCTGTGACGCGGGATCCTACCAAAGCGATACCGGACAAGTGGCCTGCTTGCCTTGCGCACCGGGTTCATTCATGGCCAATCTGCGGGCTAGAATATGCACACCATGCTCCGTCGGTACCTTCGCCAATGTATCCGGGTCACAGAACTGCAGTCTCTGTGCTCCAGGCTCGCACCAAACTCGGACAGGCCAGACTGAATGCACGCCTTGTGCTCCCGGCCAGGTACTGCGTTGCATTAACCACGTGACATACCCAGCGGTTTTCCTGAAATCTGCTTCTTTGCTTGCCAGTTTATGGCAAACCCGGGACAAGAACTATGCGAACCGTGTGCTCAAGGCCATTTCACTAACCAAACTGGTAGCATCTCCTGCACTTCCTGTGATCCTGGCACATCGCAGATCCTTCCGGGCTCTTCCGCTTGCGATCCGTGTAACGTCGGCGAGTTCAATAGCGCCTTTGGCCAGTCCCGATGCAGTCGCTGCGCTCCTGGTACATTCAGCAATGTTACAGGCAGTCAAGCATGCATAGGGTGCAACCCGGGGTCCTTCCAACCTCAGTTTGGCGCCACCGAATGTGACCCTTGTGACGTGGGCACGTACCAGCCTGCTGGCTCTCAAGAGACGTGCCGATTTTGTCCAAGCGGTCGTTTTGCTAACATTACTGGGCAACAAGACTGCATCAATTGTGCCTTGGGGTATTTCCAACTTGCAATTGGCTCATCCTACTGCGATGCGTGTGTCGCCGGGAGCTATTCTCCCGCAAGTGGGCAATCTCGATGCAGCTTGTGTGATCCGGGCCGATTTTCCGCTCAGAACGCATCCTTCTCCTGCAGCGATTGCATTCCCGGTTCATTTCAAGACGAGTATGGAGCGCAAGGATGCAAGTCCTGTACTCAGGGAACCTTTCAGGCTAACCCCGGTCAAGTGAGTTGCAGACCGTGCGCCGAGGGTACGGCCATCAACGCCACAAACTCGACGGCTTGCGTACCCTGCATCCCTGGATATTATCAGCGAAGACTGGGACAGAGAAGCTGTGACGCGTGCCCTGTTGGGGAGTTCAATATTGCTCAGGGCCAATCCGAGTGCTTTGCCTGCGGCTATGGAACATTCAGCAACCTCACGGCGTCGACATCATGTAGTGCTTGTGACGTGGGCAAACAGCAAGACTCTACTGGTGCATCCACTTGCCTGGCCTGCTTGCCTGGTGAATACAACGATGCTACAGGCCAGCGAAATTGCAAGAGTTGCGGACTGGGTCAATACTCGACGGCATATGGCGCAACCGTCTGCTTCCAATGTAGCAAAGGACAGTTTCAATCTTCATCCGGTCAGACTGCATGCATCAACTGTGAAGCTGGGCGCTACACAGATGTTGTTGGTACGGACTTCTGCAAACCATGCAAAGCTGGCTTCTACAGCTCGGTCTCTGGAGCAGAGGATTGTGACGCGTGCTCACCCGGTCAATTTCAGAATTCTCAAGGAAGCACGGAGTGCACGAATTGCCCGATTGGACGCTACATCTCCAGTCCTGGACAGGCGCAATGCGAGCTGTGTACAGTTGGTACATTTGGTAACACTACAGGCTTGCGAGCATGCTACCCTTGCCCGGCAGGCACGTTTCAGGCGAGTGAGGGTCAATGGCGTTGCCGATTGTGCACACCAGGTACCTTCTCGCTGGGAGCCAAAGAAATTTGCGATGCCTGTCCCGATGGCACAGTCACCGCCACTAACGGCACAGTGGAATGCGTGGCTTGCGGGGCAAACAGCAAACCCAACTTCTTCAAAACAATCTGCGATTGCAATTCCAAGTACTACTATCCTGATCAACTGGAAGGCAACCAGCAATGTAAGCGTTGCCCTGAGGGCGCTGACTGCATTGAAGCTGGCACTCGTTTTTCCACGATCGGGGCACTGCCGGGTTACTGGCGGATTGGCAACGAATCGCTGACATTCTACCGGTGTATTCTTCGAAAGCACTGTACTGGTGGCAACACGGAAGCTGGCTCTTCAAAATGCTCCTTGCATCACACCGGCCCATTGTGTGGGGTGTGTGAAGTAGGGTTCTACGCTAGCGCGGGCGGCAATTGCTCTCCCTGCCCTTCCAACAACAGCTCATCTTGGATGTACTTTGTAGTCATCGGTTTGGTAGTGGTTGCCGCCATCTGGTTGCAACTCTACATCATTGTCAAGTCTGGTTCAGATCTTCTGAACAACGTTGTTGCCGAAGAAGACAAGCAATTGCAAGTAGAGGATGACATGGCCGCGGCAGCTGATACGACCACTGCTAAATTCAAGGCTGGAGTACCTGCGGAACTGCAAGCACCAGAGCTGTCGCAACTGAGTCACGAGGGCTCAGTCAACAGTGCTTCGTATTCAGAGTCCGAAGCAGGTCCTGACGACAGGGAAGTGTCTGATGGATCAGCATCTGGCTCAGAGCACTCCGGAGATGCCGATGAACACGAAGATGATGGAAGCCATAGTGAAGATGGATCAGGATCAGAGTACAGCGATGCGGGCTCCGGTGGTTCGGAACATGCCTCTTCTCGTTCGGTGAGCGCGAAGTCCCTACAGAGCTCTGGTGTGGCAGGCGCAGTTATCCAAGCGGACGGTAGCCGCATGATGACAGACGCGGATACGCTTTCTGGCGCTCAGCCCTCGTACGTAGCAGTCACCTTTCGTTCTTGCTTTGCTTGCTCATGCTGAGCCCTTGATTTGTCGCAGGTCCCTGCCTGGAGCACTTTCGTTGCGTAAACCCATCCGTCGCCGTGGGCGGAGGGATTCCAATGTGTTCTACGACGATGAATTATTTCCAGAGAACGACAATGAGGTTACCATACACGGGCCTCCGAAACCCAAGCCCAATTTTACGTACAAGCTCAAGATCGCTCTGGGTTTCGCTCAAATTGTCACGAATCTTGCGACCGGTTTGGAAATTCAATGGCCTAACACATTCCAGGAATTCATGCTATGGCTCCAAGTGCTGAATTTTGACTTCATTCTTCTACAAGGCTCGAGCTCTGATTGCGTATCATCCTTCGGATACTATCGCCGCTACATTCTGGTGGCCATGGCACCCATCATCATCTTTGTCTTGATCTCGGTCTTTTACCTCCTCCCGCGATATTTTGGAATTGCGTGCTTCAAGCGAATGTCCGCAACTGCTCGGATCCGATCGCAGATCAATTTCTGGAAAATGTTCCTTTATCTGCTATTTTTGATCTATCCGGCCATCTCCTCCTCCGTGTTGCGCCTGTACGTTTGCAAGCAGATTGGCAATACTTCTTATCTACTCGCAGATTTGAGAGTGCAGTGCTACACGGAAACTTGGACTCGGTATTCGTTTGGCAGCATGGCATTGGTACTGCTCTACCCAATCGGCATTCCACTGTTTTTCTTCACTCTGCTGTATTTCAACAAAGATGCGCTGAGAACTGATCGCATCAAAGCTCAAATCGGATTTTTGTACGAGGGTTACCGCACGGACGTTTGGTGGTTTGAAATCGTGGACTCATTTCACAAGCTGTTTTTAACTTCCGTGCTCGCCTTCTTCCCGTCTCTGGTGCAGCTGCCTATTGGCATGACCGCGGCGGTGCTGTATCTGATCGTGTTGCTTCGCGTGAATCCGTACAGCAGGCCATCTGACGACAGGCTTCACATGCTCGCTCAATGCGAAATCTTTCTCCTGCTATGTGCGGGCAACGTTTTCTATTACCAGCCCCTGGACGCTTTCGACCATACTTCCGATCTGATTTTCAGCGTTGTGTTGATCATGGTTGCGATGTCGTTCTTCGCTGGGTTTTTGTACTCGGCAGTCACCGTAGTCTGGCAGATGTGCTCTCGCTGGCGGCACAATCGCAAAACTGGGCATCTGCGAACGACTGCTGCTGCTCAGGAGGAAGTGAAGAAAGGTCGCTTGATGCAGGAAAAGCGACGTTCGATTGCTGACGCCTCGCCGCGGGCACCTGCTCCAACGACACATGCATCACGGCATCAAAGCCCTCCCTTGACTCACTCCGAGCATCATCCCATGGCGCCCACCGATGCAAGCGTTTCGAACGCATCGATGCAGGATAACTTGTCCCCCGTTTTCCTTTCTCCTGTTGTTGCGATCAACCCTCACCCTGCAGGGCTCCCTACCAGCACAACGCTGCGCATGCGAGGCTTGCCTCCGTTGGCGCCTCTGGGACCGCTGACAATGCATAGTCCCTTTTCGAACTCCCCGCTTCAATCCCCGCAGCTTTTGGTGCCTTACGCAGCGCTCAGATCGGTCCCGTCCACTCCGCAGCCAAACTCACCCACCACGTGAAACGCGTGAGAAGTTGTACACTAGCTTTCTCTTATTTACTTTGTCAGAGAACTTCAAATCAATATGAATATATGTTCTTGAAATTGGCAACTTAGGCGAGGTGTGGTGCCCAACGAGATCTTTCTCCACACAGAAGACTTGGTCCGCAAACACGCTTGATGGATAGAGTGTGGTCTGAGAATCCTTTCGTTTCGGACACATCATCTGTCGAATCGGGTGCCCAAGCTTAGGCAAAGCATTGATTGTGTTAGGCGATCTGTGATGCCCAATACGTACGATCGTCGCGCGAGTGCATCCAAAATCTGAGTATTGGGGTATTTCGTGACATAGTAAATTGGCAGCCGATATTATCACCAGGATGAGACTTCCGTAAAGGATTGCTCGCCGGCTCACTTGCATATTGAACTGTATCTGCGTATCTCCTCTGTGACCGACGATGCTTGCATCAGCTGCACCCTTGAGGTGGACGTGTTTTCATGCAAACCTGCCAGATGGGACCCGTGTCGCTGACCGACATTTATGAGCAGATGTCGAAGGGCGCTTGCGAGAAACGAAATGCGTCTATGCGTTCGAGTTTTTTTTAATCGCGTTCGATATTGATGAAGAGCGGCGGGCAAGTTTCGAACTGATAGACGCTCTTGGTTTGCACGTACAAAATTTCAACATCGGGCTGGCAGTGCTGACCGCCATTTATAATTATAAGCAGATGTCCAAGGGCGTTTGCGAAAACAGCAGGCAAGGCTGCGATCGACCAGATCAAAGGCCTACGCCCAGCTCAGGGTCACTGTGGGGTAGGTGCATGCGAGTTGGAACGAAGCGTTGCGCAAATCGGTTCACTCAACATGTCATTCGATAGGGGAGTCCGCTTTGAGTTGAACGCAAGTGTTTTCACACCGATTTGCGCAGGCTGAATCTTGCTCGACACGACCAGCTCGACCGGGCCCGTAAAGGTGGATTCAGGTATTGTAACTATGTACATTTGCTTTGCCTTCCTCGATTACACATATCCCCACCTACCAGAACCAACCAGTACCCCCAGGAGCGAAAAGCACACCTGAGCGTGACGTGTTCGCGAATAACTCACAAAATCCAGCATTGATGGAGTCGTTAGAGCAGCACTTTTACATTGGTGCTCCGGCACGGCGGAACTCGAATATTGTTGCAGAGCTTCAGTCGTGCTGCATCAGGCTCAGCGCTTCAGTTTCGTCATGCTCGACACGGAGCAAAGCAGCAAATGTGATGCTGATCAGGTCCGTGTGCTATGATGGACGCCGATTGAGCGTCGACCAATGCGCGCAACAGCTTTCCAACGGTGACATGTGCTATGAGGCTATGCCAGGAGCCTCTGAATGCGTCACTGTTGGATTTCGTTTTGAGATGCTCGATTCGGCGTTGTCACTCCAAGCTATCAGCATCCGCGAGTCACCGCATGAACTTATAATGATACAAAAGCTGTTCGTGTGGCACAGTGGCGTGTTTCCGTAGGTAGCGGCACACGAAGGAAGCTGCTGAACGTGGTTACAGGGTGCGAATCGCACTGCTCCTGGCTCAGAGCTGCAGTTTCGTCGCGTTGGACATTGGAGCAGAAAATTTGACACGTTTCAGGTCCGTGCGATACGATGTAGGTGAATTGAGCTTCAACCGATGCGCGCGACAGCATTCCCATCAAAACATCATACTATGACTCGATGCGTTTGCGCGATCTCTTTGATGACTTGCGCCCAATACCGTTTCTTGTTTTAATGCTGTGTTGTTGCCTTTTTGCTGTTTCCCGTCTTGCATTTCCAATTGTATCGGTACATGTGACTGGACAGAATAGATAGTTGATGTGTGGACGATTCTGTGCCGTGCTCAGCGTCAAATTTGACTCCGATTGGAACAGTTAACGCTCGGGAGATTGGCCTAACGACGTATACTTTTGCTACTTGTCTCCTCCTGGCTCAGAGCTGCAGTTTCGTCGCGTTGGACATTGGAGCAGAAAATGTGACACGATACTGAACTGATTTCGGGTATATCGACCATGTTTCATCGAATCAAACTGATGGCAGTCTCCGTGGATCATGTCACTCATGCGGCAGTTGGTACCAACCATGAGTCAATGAGGCGATGACACAGACCAAGACTTACTGTGTATCCATGCAAATGCTCGTGTTGAGTCAAGTCAGGATTTGCAACAAGGGTATACATGGACAGATCCAGAATGACCTTCGAGTGGGCCGACCAATGCCGGCATCCCGACCGAGAGCGCACGATCGGCAGATATTGGAAACGTTCTGTGAAAGGTAAATGAGCACGATTTCGTACAAGGAGCCTTTGCAATGTGGTTACCTGTACGGCTTTCTCATCAGATATATCATGTTCAATGAATATCATCGGTTGGGCATATGGGACTTGTGCATTGGGGCTTGTTTATTGAAAGGAGAGAGAATGTACTGTTTCATCATCACAAGAGAATGAAAAAGTTATGAAACGTCTAGATCTGACTGTAGTTGTCGTAGTTCATAACTCGACCATTTTTTACAAGTGCTACGATGCATCAAACGGCGTCGAGATGACTGATTCTGTGGGCTTGGGTGTGCATGACTACGGGCTGCCTTACGAGCAACCCGAAAGGATGCCTGTGCATGTACCGTGGATCTTGGTGTGAAAATTGAAGTTGGACATATATAACGACGATAATGTGAAAGGTATGATGATTGAAATGAACAATGACCGCGATTGTGATAAACATTATGAATGTGGAGCAAAATTCGATGAGATATACGGCGTCTTGGTTGCGATGTACAGAGATCCATTGCTGTAAATTCCAGTCAGGTATATGGAGGTTGATGGCTATGATTATGAATTGTGATGGATTGACAAGATATACGAAGTTTGAAAGATGTAGGTAGATGGAAGTTGATGGGAAAGCAAGTGAATAGAGTTTGATGAATGGGCAGGTATATGGAATTTGATGGATATGAATATGTAGTGTGATGGATTGGTAAGGATAGGTACATAGAGTGCGAGGGGTTGGAAAGGTTAGGGTTAGGTGTATGTAAGGTACCAGTACTGTCCAACTTGGATGCTCGTAACAGCACACATAGGTGGACATGAACAAATTGAATCGACAAGTGTTGGACAGGTTCTGGACATGTGCGTTGACATGTCGATGGACAAGTTTGTACATGCTATGGACAGCTTTCGGAAATGTTTTAACAATGTGATGGACCTGTCTCTTAT
>ENA-ORBV01013337-ORBV01013337.1-microbial-mat-metagenome-genome-assembly--contig:-NODE-13337-length-12514-cov-5.581812_pt1 | contig 12514 bp, 12 predicted proteins | sample MGYA00237777_ERZ505514 | MGnify/ENA primary metagenome ERZ505514 (study PRJEB26160, sample SAMN06269048) | microbial mat metagenome | isolation source: Oligotrophic lake microbial mat | place...
TATTCGTCGGCAGCGTCAGATGTGTATAAGAGACAGGATCGATACTCCACGCCTGCGGCGTGACGCCGAGCGCGATGCGGTCTTCAGTAATCCACGGATGATGCCAGCCGAGTGGCAAAACTTGCAGCAACGCGATGGCGAGCGGTGGCAAGAACAGCAGCGCGATCCACGCCAGCGGCGGGCGGTGGAATTGTGGTCGAAGCGTGATGGCGGCCAACACCAGCGCGATGGCGATGGCCACCGTCAGCAGGGGGCGCACCAGATCACCGGCCCCACCGTAGGCCGCCAGCGCCACGACCAGCGCCAGCACCAGCCATGCGCGCGCGACCCTGGTCATCAATTTCTGCCGCCACGCACCGTTCAGGCCTTACCGGTGTCCGGCCGTTGGCCGTAGCCGTATTGGTAGCCGTAACGGTAGTTATAGCCGCCGTACCCGGCGGAATCGAATTGTTCGGCGTTGAACACCAAGCCCAGTACCTTGGCGCGCAGTGGCAACAGGCGATCGAGCACCAATCGCAGCGTGCCCTTGGCGGTGACGCGATCGCGCACGACCAGCAGCACACCGTCGGCCAGTTCGCCGACGCTCAGTGCATCGCTGACTAGACTCAACGGCGGACTGTCGAGCAGCACGTAGTCGTAGCTGGTGCGCCAGCGGGCGATCGCCGTGGCCAGCGCCGGACTATGCAGCAGCTCGGATGGATTCGGCGGACGCACGCCGACCGGCAGCACATCCAGGCGCGGATGGTCGCTGGCGGCGGGTTCGATGCCTTCCTCACCCGCCAGCAGGTAACTGAGTCCACGTTCGCGGTCATCGCCGAGTTGTTTGTGCAGCGTCGGCTTGCGCAGATCGGCGTCGACCAACAGCACCTTCGCGCCGGCAGCGGCGAGCGCGATCGCCAACCGCGTGCAGACGGTGCTCTTGCCTTCGCCTGGCCCACTGGAGGTGATCACCAACACGCGCGAGCCGGTCGGACTGCTGCGCGTCAGGCGCAGGGCCGCTCGCAGCGCACGGTAGGCCTCGGCCAGCATCGCCGGATGTTCCGGGTCGCCACCTTTACCCAGCGGCAACAACCCAGGGACGAATGGCAACTGGCCGAGCAGCGGAAGCCCGGTGAGTTCCTGCGTCGCCGCCGCGCCGCGCACGCGCCGGTCGAGCGCTTCGGCGCCGAGCGCCGCCAAAACCGCCGCGACCAAACCGGCGGCCAGTGCTCCAGCAGCGAACAACGTTTTGCGGATGTTGACCGGACGCAGATCGGTTTTCGGCGGATCGATCTGCACCACCTGTTTGGCGTCGAGCCGGCTCGCGACTTCTTCTTCGCCCATACGCGTGAGCAGACGGTTGAACATCTCCTCGCGCGATTTGGTTTCGGTCTCCAGGGCCTGGAAGTTCGACAGATCGGCGCGGTACTGGTTCAGCTCCTTCTGCGCGTCGGTGGTGCGCACCATCAATTCGTCGTATTGCAGTTTGAGCTTCTGGTACTGGGTCTCGACGCTGGAACGTGCCTGCGCCACGGTTTCAGTCAGGCGGTGGCGTTTGGCCAGGATCTTGTCCTGCGCCTCAAGCATGCGCGGGTGGCGTTCACCGTACTTCTGGCTGAGCGTCTGCGCCTCGTCCTCGACGGTAAACAACTGTTGCTGCTGTTCGACCACCACCGGGTGGCGACCGACCGGCTCGATGCGCAGCAGCGCGGCCAGGCGTGCCGCCGGAGCCGCTGCCTGGTCGGCATTCTTGAACTGCTGCATCAGCGCGTGCGATTCCGCCATCTGCTGATCGAGCGTGGCGCGCTCCTTGTTGAGCAGGTCGATGCGCTGCGACACCAGGCTGTTCTCTGCCGCACCGCTGACGATCGAGTGCTCGCGACGGAACTCGTACTCCTTGTGCCGGGCGTCTTCCAGGCGCGTGCGTGCGGTGTCGACCGAGGTCGAGAGGAAGGTCAACGCGCCACTCGCGCGTTCGGATTTCTGCGCCGTCTGGTTGGCGGTGTAGGCATCAAGCAGGGCCTTCAACGCCTTGTATGCCCGATCGGGGTCCTCATCGCGCAGTGCCACGGTGATGATCCAGCTGTCACGGCGGGTGGTGACCTTCACCCGTTCCTTCAGCAGTTTCACCGGATCCTCGACGTCAGCATAGATCTTGTTCTGCATCAGATCGCTGGTCGCGAGCGTCTGTTCCAGCACCGGGTTGGCGGTAAGCATGTCGCGGTGGGTGTTGATGAAACTGAACTCCACCGAGTTGCTGGTGGGATCGTATTGGAAGTCCACCGCCTTGCGCCCGCGTTCGACCGCGAGCGTGGCGCTCGCTTCGTATTGCGGCGTGATGCGGAAGGTGGTCAGGATCACCGTGGCGGCGACCACTACGAATACCGCCGCGCACAACCAGCGCCGGCGCCAGCAGGTGCCCAGCAAGTCGGTGAGGGTCAGTGGGTGGCTGTCAAAGGCGTGCGGCGATTCACTCATGGGTGGGCCGCATTTAGCCCGCGTAGCGGAGGAAATCCAGGTGTGGTGTTCGGCGGGTTTTGTGCCCACTGGCGTGGAATGGCGGCAAGCCAAAGCAACCTGGGACAGCCAATGGAACAAGTGGAACGGAGAAACGGCGGTGAAGGCATGAGAAATGCCTGCCCATCCCTGCCTTGCTCCCTTCCGCCGTTCCTCTTTTTCAATCCGATGGGCTTAGCTGTGCGCCTTTTGGCGCAAACCCCGCCAAGCCGCCGGTTGCACCACTAGGTGCGGGAGCCTACAAGTGGCCCCACATCCACCTGTCCTGGAGGCCCCATGCGTCGTTGTCTGTGCGCCGTGCTATTGTCCTGCACCCTCGCTTTCGGCAGCCTGATGGCTGGCGACCTTACTACCGCGCAGGCGCAGCAACTGGTCAGCGCCGCCCAAAGCGCCGAGCAAGGTGGCAAGCCGATCGAAGTGTCCCTGTCCATTGATGGCAAGAACGTGGTCTTCACCGTGATCCGCGACGCCGTCGGCAATGTCACCGCGCGTCCAGTGCCCGGTCCCGACAGCGCCGGTATTACCATCAGCCAAGTGACGATCCAGATGAGGTCTGACGCCAAAGGCATACTGACCCCGACCTCCATGGTGGTGGTGTCGAGCAACCAGACGATCACCAGCTACTCGGTGCAGCTCAACGCGGACGGTACCATGGCCAATCTCTACCAGGCTGGTGTCGGCGGTGCGGGTGGCGCGCGCGGTCCGTCGCAGCCCAAGCCGGTGGTCGGCGGCATTGGCGGCGGCATTGGCGGTGGAATCGGCGGTGGAATCGGCGGCGGCACCGGCACGTTGACCAGAGGTGCCGGTAACCTGCCTGAAGACCGTTACCCAGGTTTTACCAGCGGTCAGCTTGGTCTGCCTGCTGGTTCCGAATCGGGATCGCGCGCCGCCAGCGCTTCGCAGCCCTGAAGCCTTTCGGAGTCATGGTGATTGCTGTAGTCCTCCAATTGGTGCGGCGGAAGTTCCGTTCGCTGATGACGCTCACGCTGCTGGTAGTTCTGATGGCGGCACTGTCCGCCACTATAACAACTACTGCAGCCGCGGGTGAAGCCGCGGCTGTTCCCGTTTCAGTCCCGCCCATCGCCGGTGCTCCAACCGTACCGCCGCCGGCGGTCGCCGCCGCACCCAGGGACTACACGCTTTATCCCGGTGATCTGCTCAAGGTCGAGGTCTTCGACCATCAGGACCTGACCACCACGCTGCGTGTTCCCGCCAACGGCATCGTGCCTTTCCCGCTCATCGGCGACATCACGGAAGTCGTCGGTCGTAGCGTCGGCAGTTTTACCGGCGAAGTGTCGAAGCGCCTGCTTGAAGGTTTCATCCGCCAAGCGGTGGTGACCGCGACGGTGATCGAGTTCAGCCCGCGTTTCGTCTACGTGATGGGCAACGTGGCCAAACCCGGCGGCGTACCGCTCAGCCCCTTCATCCAACTCACCGCCATGCAGTCGATCGGTCAGGCGGGCGGTTTCCTGGAAGACGCCAACCGCGGCGGCACCCTGGTCATCCGCGATGATCCCAACCAGCCGGGTGCCAAGATCGGTCTCGCGGTACCGGTCACTGACAAAGTCGATTCGCTGGTTGGCGACGTCGAACTGAAACCCAACGACATCATTATCGTCCCGCGCCTTGACCGCGTCTACATCATCGGCCACGTCGGTAAACCAGGTGCGGTCAACCTGCCATCGCAGGAAGTACTCACGGTATCCAAGGCCGTCAGTCTGGCGGGTGGTTTCACCCAATACGCCAAACAAGGCGACGTGCAGCTCATGCGCTCGGGCAAACGCGTGCAAGTGGTCGACGTGCGCGCGATCTTGACCGGTGATACCAAGGTGCTCGACCCGGTGCTGGAACCCGGCGATACGGTATTTGTTCCGGAGAGCCGCTTCTGACGGGATTCCCTCCGAGCGTGCTCGGAGGGTTCCGTGGCTTTCAAGCCCCCGGGACCGCGGGCCGCTGGCCTGCCTGACCTCATCCACCGGTTGCGTGCGCGATCTCCCACCCCGTGAGCCTGGGCGACTGCGACATCATCGGTGCGCCAGCAAGTCGAGGATTGCTCCTTATGCCACGTGCTTTCCATCCGCCGATACTGGGTGGTGTCGATGCATCCGCACGTTATCCACTGCATCTGCACTGTGCGCGTGCCTGGGATGTAGTCCCAGGCGATGCGCGCGGAGCGTGAACCGCCGCCAGCGACAATACCACCATGCACCACCTCGTCACCGGCGTTGCCGGCTTCATCGGTTACCACACCGCGCAGGCGCTGCTGGCGCGCGGCGACAGCGTGGTCGGCGTCGACAACCTCAACGACTATTATGATCCCGCGCTCAAGCGCGCGCGTCTGGCGCGGTTGCAGGGCAATCCCGGATTCCGTTTCGAACTCCTCGACCTAGCGGATCGTGCGCGCACCGCGCAGCTGTTCGCTGGCGAACATTTCACCCGCGTCATCCATCTCGCGGCGCAGGCGGGAGTACGTTACAGCCTGACTAATCCGCACGCCTACATCGACGCGAATCTGGTCGGCTTCACCAACATCCTGGAAGGCTGCCGTCAAACCACGGTCGAGCACCTGACCTACGCCAGTTCCAGTTCGGTGTACGGCCTCAACAGCACCATGCCGTTCAGCGTCCATCACAACGTCGACCATCCGGTCAGCTTGTACGCGGCGACTAAGAAGGCCAACGAGCTGATGGCGCACGCTTACAGCCATCTGTACCGCCTGCCGACCACCGGCCTGCGCTTCTTCACCGTCTATGGCCCATGGGGCCGGCCCGACATGGCGCTGTTCATCTTCACCAAGGCGATCCTGTCCGGCGAACCGATCACGGTTTTCAACCACGGTAAGATGCGCCGCGACTTCACCTATATCGACGACATCGTCCAGGGCGTGGTGCGCACCAGTGATCGCATCGCGCAGCCCGATCCCGCGTGGAATCCCGCGCAGCCCGATCCCGGCACCAGTTCAGCGCCGTACCGTCTCTACAACATCGGCAACCACAGCCCAGTCGAACTGTCGCATTTCATCGCCTGCATCGAACAAGCCCTCGGCCGCAAGGCCGTGCTCGATCTGCAACCCATGCAACCCGGCGACGTGCCCGCCACCGCCGCCGATGTCGCCGACCTGACGCGCGACACCGGCTTCACGCCCGCCACGCCGATCGAAACCGGCATCGCGCGTTTCGTCGCGTGGTACCGCGATTATTACCAGCAATGAGTCCGGCGTGGTGTTTTCCCGCACCCCAGCTCCTGCATCCCGTTTTTTGCACGCACCCCCCGAAAGCTCATCGCTATCAAAGTCATCCCGTTCGATCGTTGCTCATCGATCAGATACGACAGACTGCCGGCAGGAGTTTCCCATGGTTGCCTTCGACCTGACCACCGTTGTTCATGATGGCATCATTCATGTGGACCCCGCTCTCAATGGGCGTCAGGTGCGGGTCTTGGTGCTGACTGATGACGGCCCTTTGACCAAGGAGAGCCGGCAGCTCGTTTTGGAGCGGATGTTTGCTCATCGTTCCAAGGTGGATGCTTTTTTTCCATTGTCGCGTGACGAAGCGAATTCGCGCACATGACCACGGCGGTTTTCTTCATCTTCGCAATCATTTCCAAATGACATGATTCGACAGCATCAAACCACTCATCAGCAAGGATCGGATATGGCCATCATCGAAATCAATGCTGTGGTCCACGACGGCATCGTCGCCGTTCCCGCCAGTCTGGAGGGTCATCGCATACATCTGACCATCATCGATCATGGACTTGGAGACACTCCCTCGGACGAGCGTGGAAAGCGTTTTGGCGCAAACCCCATCCCGGGAATCCGCATCGAAATGCTGTCGCGTGATCAGGCCAACCAACGTCCGTGAACGGAATGTAACGGATACCACGGCATGATTTTCGTCGACTCGAATCTGTGGCTGTATGTGTACTTGTCCGATCAGGACCCGCGAAAGCGCGGCCTGGTGTTGGCGCGGCTGTCGTCGATGAATGACGTGGCCATCTCAACGCAGGTGATGGTTGAAGTGGGAGCGAACCTCATCAAGAAGGCGCACGCTCCCGAGTCACGTGTCCTGTCAGTGATTCTCGAAATGGAGCGGGAATGTTGCCTGCACGTCGTTCGTGGCAGCACGTTGGTCGAAGCCTCACGCCTGCGCAGCAATGGTTCCTGGTCCTATTGGGACAGCCTCATAGTGGCCGCAGCTTTGGAATCTGGCTGCGCTGAATTATGGAGCGAAGATCTTCAACACGGACAAGTCATCGATGGTCGCCTGCGCATCGTCAATCCGCTGATCCCGAGTACGTAAAAAAAAGCGCGCCATTCATCCGCCGTCTGCTCCCAGGGATCGCCGACGTCCCGCCGGCTGGAAGTACCTCAACCACCAATGACCAGGAACCTCAAACGACTGATCGCAGACGCGCGCAACCTGCGTCCAAGCGCACAGTTCGACCTGGTGAACACTCTGCTCGCAGACATTGACCGCGCTGATCCAAGCGTCGATCACGCATGGGTATGGAAGCGAAGCGTCGATTGGCGGCCATGCGTAGCGGGCGCATGCGCTGTTACACGTTCGCCCAGGTTTTTGACCGACGGATAACACCGACTCCCTGAACACCCGCATCGTTCGCGCCGAACGAATTCAATCTTCAACACAACGCCAAACGCCCCCACCCCATGACCCCACTCGCCGACCTGCTCGCACGCCGCCTGCCCATCGCCATCATCGGCCTGGGCTATGTCGGGCTGCCGTTGGCGGTGTGTCTGGCGAAGCAGTTCCGCGTCATCGGCTTCGACATCAACGTGGCAAAAATCGCTCGCCTGCGTGACGGCCACGACGACACCCGTGAGGTCGATTCATCCGTGCTGCGTGCCAGCGGCATCGAGCTGACCTGTGACCCAACGCGTCTGCGTGAAGCCGCCGTCATCATCGTCGCGGTGCCGACACCCATCGATGCAGTGAAACGTCCCGACTTCACCCCGCTGATCGGCGCCAGCACCACGGTCGGGCGCAACCTGCGTCCAGGCGCGGTGGTGGTGTTCGAAAGCACGGTGTATCCCGGTGCGACGGAAGAGGTCTGCATCCCGCTCATCGAACGCGAAAGCGGACTCACGGCCGGCACCGGATTCACCTACGGCTACAGCCCGGAACGCATCAACCCCGGCGACAAAGAACGCACGATCGACAAAATCCGCAAGGTCGTCAGCGGCAGCGACGCCGCGACGCTCGACTTGGTCGCCGGCCTGTACGGCGCCGCCATTCCCGCGGGCGTGTTCCGCGCCGCCAGCGTGCGCGTGGCTGAAGCCGCCAAGGTGATCGAAAACACCCAGCGCGACCTCAACATCGCCCTGATCAACGAACTGGCGCTGATCTTCCACCGCCTCGGTATCGACACCCTGGACGTGCTGGAGGCAGCCGGCACCAAGTGGAACTTTCTGCCGTTTCGCCCAGGCTTGGTCGGCGGCCACTGCATCGGCGTCGATCCGTACTACCTGACGCACAAAGCGGCGGAGGTCGGCTATCACCCGGAGGTCATCCTCGCCGGACGCCGCATCAACGACAGCATGGGCCTGTGGGTCGCGCAGGAATGTGTGCGCCTGCTGATCGACGCCGGCCGCCCGGTAAAAGGCGCACGCGTGCTGGTGCTGGGCCTGACCTTCAAAGAAGACGTCCCCGACGTACGCAACACCCGCGTGATCGATGTCATCAATGAACTGCGCCGCTTCGGCGCCGACCCGGTGGTGTGCGATCCGGTCGCCGACGTGGCCGAGGCGAAACACGAATACGGCATCGACCTGCACCCGCTGGAGCCATTGCCGCGTGCCGAAGCCGTCATCATCGCCGTCGCCCACCGTCAGATCCGCGCATTGTCCCCGGCCGCGCTCGTGGCCGCGGTGGGCACCGGCGCACCGTGCCTGGACCTCAAAGCGGTGTTCGATCGGCAGATGCTTGCGCAGGCCGGCATGCAGGTGTGGCGACTGTGAACAGCGTGCGCGATCTTCGGGCATGACCATGGGTTCACATCTGCTCGGACATCATCAGGCGAGTCCCTATTTTGAGTTCACCGACGCGTGTAATACCGAGCGGCCTACGGTGATCCTGGCGAGTGGACAGGCATGTGTCTGGTACCACCCATGAACCACATCGCCGCACGTTTCCAGTCGCAAAGACCTCATGCCGCTGATCCGCAGCGGAGCCATCTGACCGCCACCCCTGGGACCGCGGGCCACTGGCCCGCCCGTGGCAATCCAGTCTTCCCCCTGGGGGCGTGGGCGGCCCGCCCGCGCGGTCGTCGTGGCAATCCAGTTGTCAGTCGTCCGGCTCCCGAGCCAGTAACCAATTCCCCCGCCCACAACCATCCCACCGTCCCCTGACTTCGTACTCCCCGCCAATGCCGACAATCCGCCAAGCTTAGAAATGCGTACGTCCTTTATTGAGTCCCGCAGGTGGTATCCGCCGAATCGTTGCGTTATTCGATGATGTGCCTCGGGCCCGCGATTGTCCCTCCCCATCACGTGGACACCGTCCACGACGGCCGTCATGTCCGGAATGCCCAAGCCCATCCCAATCCCCACTTCATCGTCCTAGTCACCTTGTTAGGTTCAGTACATGACTTCCACGAACGGACCAACTCGCGAAGACCTGATCACCATCGATCCCGAGATCATGAGCGGAGCTCCAGTGTTCAAAGGTACCCGTGTGCCTTTGGATATCCTGTTTGATCACCTGGAAACCGGTTCGACCATCGACGAGTTTCTTGATGACTTCCCTGGTGTGAGCCGGGATCAGGCCATCGCCGTGATCGAATACTTGAAATCCCGCGTGGTTGCTTGAGCCGCATCCTTTTCGACGAGAACGTGCCGAGAAAATTCCGCAGTCACTTGATAGGACATTCGATTGCGACGGTTCAAGAACTAGGCTGGTCATCACTGCGCCTTTATTGGGCAATGGAGAACTGCTGCGACAGGCCAATGAGCAGTTCGATGTCCTAGTGACAGTCGACAAGAACCTGCGCTATCAACAAAACTTCACCGGACTTTCAATCGCGGTCATCACCATTCTGGTCCGCTTCAACAAGCTGCCGTTTCTGATCCCAATGGCCCCGCGCATCTTGGCGGCATTGAGGACACTCACTCCAGGACAAGTGGTTTGCGTCATAGAGGAACCTGCGGGTTGATGGCCCCCTGATCACCTAGCCTTCCCCCCTGGGGGCGTGGGCGGCCCGCCCGCGCGGTCGTCGTGGCAATCCAGTTGTCAGTCGTCCGCCCCTGGGACCCTGCCCATTACCCATAAGTCCACGACGAGTCGTAAGGCAGTACGAGAGACCGCCGGGAGCGCGGCCGCCCTCGGCCGCATGCCGCACAAACCACGACCGACTAATAACGATGTCTGGATAATCAGCGGCGCGCTGCCAGATCGTGTGGACCTATCCGAATACCATAAGATGAAAGCATGCGGCCGGGGGCGGCCGCGCTCCCGGCGGCTTTCTTCCGCTATTTCGCCAAGTAGTCGACTTATGGGTAATGGGCAGCCTTGGGACCGCGGACCACTGGCCCGCCCGTGGCAATCCTGCCGGTTTTCTCTCGCCCATTTTCCCCAGCCCTCTGCCGGTCCTTTGTTTCCGTTGTCAGCCAGTGACCTTGCCAAATTACCCCTCGTGTTATCTTCACCGAAGTCGAAGCGAGGAACCTACCATGGACGATAACGAAGATCTGCGCCGTCGCATCACCAGCGAACCCGGCAAGTGTGGTGGACGTCCGTGTATCCGTGGCCTGCGGATACGCGTCAGTGATGTGCTTGATCTCATGGCCCACGGAGCGCCGGTGGCGGAGATCATCCGCGATTATCCTGACCTGGAGGAAGCTGACATCCGTGCCTGCTGCTGGTACGCCGCACGTCAGAGCGAACATGTACTTGTGCGCGCTTCCTGACCAGTGCTGAGATTCCTGATCGTATCTGCTCAGGGGCTCTGCCCCCGCGGCCTTGCGGGCCTGCCCCCACGGGCTTGGTCGTGGCTCGGCTTCGTCGGCTTCGCCTCCTCAGCCGTGGGCGGATGCGCTTTGCGCATTTTATCCGCCCACCGCCACTCGGGCGCCCGCCCCATCGCAGAGCGACGGGGCCCCCAGGCCTGAGTAGTTATTCCTGATCGACAACCAGTTGCCGATTGCGCTGGCACAGTTCCTGAGCGAGCGCGGTTTCATCGCCCAGCACGTACGTGACCTCGGATTGGGGAGCGTTGATGACGCCGCGATTGCGGGTCATGCCCGTGAGCACCGTCTGATCGTCATCAGCAAAGACGAGGACTTCGTCATCATCTCGAATCTCCAGGGATCACCGGCTGTGGTCTGGATCCGCCTCGGCAATTGTCGGAACGCCGAACTCCTACGAGTAATGGAGCGTGGCTTGGCACAACTCACCGCCGCTCTGGAATCTGGTCAGCGCATCGTGGTCATGGCGTAACGCTCGCCGCTGGCCAACGGCCGGTCTCGTCTCCACCCCTGGGACCGCGTCCCCCTGGGGGCGTGGGCGGCTCGCCCGCGCGGTCGTCGTGCTGTGATCTGGACGGTAGACTGACACGTCGGATGCCATGCCAGGTTGATGAGAGAAAAGCGTGTGCCCTTTATTGAGTCCTCTAGTTTTCGGTCGGCGCTCTCTTGCCGCGCTCAACCAGCGCTCAACCAGCGCCCATTCAGAAATTCAGGAATTGTAATCCCAAATTTCAAAATTAGACATATCAACTCATGATACCAAGGTTTATGGCTCCGCTTCTACCGCGTTTGGCGGCCGGATACCCGGTCCTGGTGATCACTGGCCCGCGCCAAGCGGGCAAGACCACACTGGCTCGGCAGGTGTTCCCGGACCGGCCCTATGTCAGCCTAGAGGATCCGCTGGAGCGTGCGGCGTTCGCGGCGGATCCTCGTGCCTGGCTGGCGCGATTTCCGCATGGCGCGGTGATCGACGAAGCGCAGCGTGCGCCAGAACTGCCCTCGTGGTTGCAGGGCATCGTCGATGCCGATCGGCAGATGGGACGTTGGGTGCTGACCGGCTCGCAGCAGTACATGGTGCTTGATCAGGTGACGCAAAGCCTCGCCGGTCGCGCCGCGTTGCTGGAGCTGATGCCCTTCAGCCATGCGGAACTGGCGGCGGTGGGACGCGCCCACAACGATGCGGCGCACGCGATCTGGACTGGTGGGTATCCGCCCCTGTACGACCGCGCGGTCGAGCCGGCCCGCTGGTTGGGTGATTACCTGGCGACCTACCTGGAACGGGATGTGCGCGCGCTGACTGCGGTCCGTGATCTGGTGCGTTTCAGCGCCTTTTTGCGCCTGTGCGCGACGCGCGTCGGACAATCATTGAATGTCGCAGCGATGGCGGGCGAACTGGGCATCGACGCCAAGACCGCGCGCGGTTGGCTGTCGGTATTGGTCGCCGGCTACATTGTCCACCTGTTGCCACCGCATCACGCCAACCTGGGCAAGCGGGTAGTGAAACATCCCAAGCTCTACCTGCTCGATACCGGATTGGCCTGCCGACTGCTGGGCATCGCAACCCCCCAGGATCTGGCAGGACATCCGTCGTGGGGCCCGCTGATCGAAAACTGGATAGTGGCCGAAGTGATCAAGGCCCGGCGGCACCGCGGACTGCGCACCGACACCCTCTATTGGTGGCGCAGCCACGATGGCCTGGAAGTCGACCTAGTGCTCGAACGTGGTCGTTCCCTGATCACTGCCGAGATCAAGGCCACCACCTCGCCACGTCCCGATGATGCCCAGGCGCAGCGGCGTTTCGCCGAATTGGCCGGCGATCGCGTGGTGGGCAGCACCGTATTTCACCTGGGGCCTGATGATCATCACGTGCAGCAGGTGCATTTTGCACCCTGGCACACGGTCGATGCCGTGGCGGCGGCGTGGGAACCCAACGGGTGACCACCCCCGATGGGACCGCGGACCACTGGCCCGCCCGTGGCAATCCAGTCTTCCCCCTGGGGGCGTGGGCGGCCCGCCCGCGCGGTCGTCGTGGCAATC
>ENA-ORBV01013338-ORBV01013338.1-microbial-mat-metagenome-genome-assembly--contig:-NODE-13338-length-12514-cov-5.507277_pt1 | contig 12514 bp, 9 predicted proteins | sample MGYA00237777_ERZ505514 | MGnify/ENA primary metagenome ERZ505514 (study PRJEB26160, sample SAMN06269048) | microbial mat metagenome | isolation source: Oligotrophic lake microbial mat | place...
TTTCAAGCAGAAGACGGCATACGAGATTCGCCTTAGTCTCGTGGGCTCGGAGATGTGTATAAGAGACAGTTAAAAAACAAAGTGCCAAAATTTTAAATGAAGGATGTTTTTGAATGAATTTACCAATGGGTCCGGATGCCATAAGCATAATAATAACCGTAACTATTACAGCAACATACATGATCCACAATTCCTGAACCATACCAACGGCTGTAATGATAGAATCGATGGAAAAAACCAGATCGAGAAGAATGACCTCAATTAACAAATTTTTGAAACTGGTTTTTGCAGGTATTTTTACCCCATCATCGTCTGAATTTTCCGTTTTATGAAGTATCTCACTCGAACTTTTATATAACAAAAACAAACCTCCCGCAAGCAATATCAAGCCTTTTCCGGAAATACCAATATCCAACACCGTAAACAACACCTGATCTAATTTTAATATCCACGAAATAACAGCCAATAAAGCAAGGCGAATAAGCATAGCTAGACCCAGCCCCCAATAACGTAACTTATCCCTTTGCGCAGCCGGTAATTTATCTGACAGAACTGAAATGAAAATTACATTGTCTATCCCTAAAATAATTTCAAGAGAGATCAACGATAAAAGAGGTATTATAATTTCGGCTACCATGTTTCAAATTTAAGGTTTATTAACCAGATTCAGCTTTTTGGGAGAACTATTTAGTTTAGGATGAGATTAGCTTTCACTGCCTTCGCTTAAGCTCCTGCAAATGAAAGCTGATCTGGAAAGGGGAGGCGTCGTAAATAAAAGTCCCTTTTTTCGCTAAGCGAAAATTCGGTCCTTTTATTTGTCGGGGTGGCCAGATTCGAATGCAGACGAATCGCGAAAAGCGATTGTCTGCATCGAGACATTTTTTTCTACCGAAAAAAATCGTCTCGACTGACCATTACTCCTTATACTTTTCTATAAAATTTTTCAATCGGATTTTTGAAAGGTTTTTCACTTTCTTTTCCAATTCCATCGCTTCAGACCTGGTTGATTTTTTAATAACCAAAGATTTTTTCCCAAGGGTGAAATGGTTTGGTAAAACCTTCGTAACCATTATTATGCCTGAGAATGCGCGCTTGGAAATCATTAGTTTGACCAATATAAAATTTGTCAAATTTTGCCGAATAAATAATATAAACAAAATACATTTTTTCTAAAATACAAAAGGCCTTAAACTGTTATGTTCAAGGCCTTTTTAAGTCGGGGTGGCCAGATTCGAACTGACGACCTCCTCGTCCCAAACGAGGCGCGATACCGGGCTACGCTACACCCCGATTTACTCTAGGCCTAAGGCCCAGGAGTTTAGCGTTCTCAAAAATGAGAGTGCAAATATAGCTATTTTTTACTTTCTGCAAAAAAATATTAATATCTCCTCACATGGCATATTTATTGCATTTCAAGCATAAAATTAATTGTATTTTTGAGGGATGAATAACGAGCAAATTTTGATCCTTGACTTTGGTTCACAGTACACACAACTCATTGCCCGCCGATTACGCGAATTAAATGTTTATTGCGAGATCCATCCTTACAACAAAATACCAACTATTGATGCCAATATAAAAGGTGTGATCCTTAGCGGAAGCCCTCACTCGGTTAGAGAAGAAGAACCCTTAAAGCCCGATCTTTCAAACATTAAAGGAAAGCTTCCTTTACTTGGCGTTTGTTACGGCGCACAATATCTTGCACATTTTTATGGTGGTGAAGTTGGAAAATCAAGTCACCGCGAATATGGCCGCGCCAATTTAACCTTCGCTGATAATTCAAGTCCACTACTTACTTCCATTTCACAAGATTCTCAAGTTTGGATGAGTCATGCCGATACAATTTTAACTGTACCAACATCTTATAAAACCATTGCAAGTACTCACGATGTAAAAGTTGCCGCATTTAAAATCGAAAATGAAACAACCTATGGCATTCAATTTCATCCGGAAGTTTATCACAGTTTAGAAGGAACTCAATTACTAAAGAATTTTGTTTATTCCCTTTGTGGCTGTTCAGGCAATTGGACTCCGGCTTCGTTCATTGATAACACCATTTCTGATCTTAAAAAACAATTAGATAATGATAAGGTGATACTTGGTTTAAGTGGGGGTGTTGACAGTAGTGTGGCCGCTATGCTATTGCACAAAGCTGTTGGAAAGAATTTACATTGCATTTTTGTAGATAACGGCTTGCTTCGTAAAAACGAGTTTGAAAATGTTTTGGACTCATACAAGCATATGGGCTTGAATGTAAAAGGCATAAATGCAAAAGATCAATTTTACAAAGCGCTTAATGGCATTTCAGATCCTGAACAAAAAAGAAAAGCTATTGGTAAAGTATTTATCGACGTGTTTGATGTTGAATCAAAGTTAGATAAAGACGCCAAATGGTTAGGGCAAGGAACAATTTATCCTGATGTTATTGAAAGCTTAAGTGTAAAAGGACCTTCGGCTACTATTAAATCGCATCACAATGTTGGTGGCTTGCCTGATTACATGAAATTAAAAGTGGTTGAACCGCTACGCAGTTTATTTAAAGATGAAGTACGTAGAGTTGGAAAAGAATTAGGACTCGACCCAAACATTTTAAATCGTCATCCATTCCCTGGTCCGGGTTTAGCGATCCGCATCCTTGGTGATATCACCGAGAAAAAAGTGCAGGTTCTTCAGGATGTTGATCATATTTTTATTGAAGGTTTAAAAACTCACAATTTATATAACGAGGTGTGGCAAGCAGGTGCGATGTTACTAAATGTTCAAAGTGTTGGAGTAATGGGTGATGAAAGAACCTATGAAAATGTAGTTGCACTGCGCGCAGTATCAAGCACAGATGGCATGACAGCAGACTGGTGTCATTTACCGTATGAGTTCCTCGCGAAAATGAGTAACGAGATCATCAACAAAGTAAAAGGAGTTAACCGTGTGGTGTATGATATCAGTTCAAAACCACCTGCAACTATTGAGTGGGAATAAAATAATAATGAATTACTAATCTGTATTTAATTTGAAGTATAATCCAAAATATTTTCTTTCCGTTGCTTTATTATGTTTGAGCCTTACATTATTTTCGCAAACAAAGTCGAGTAATATTCAAACCATTAATGGTAAAAAATACTACTTACATAAATTAGATAAAGGCCAGAGCCTCTACTCAATTACCAAACTTTATAACATAAAATTAGATGACCTTTACGCCGAGAATCCCGAATTAAAACAAGGAACCAAAGCAGGCCAGGAAATTAAAATCCCTTTTGCTGGCGAAACAGCACACTTTAATAATGCAAATACAACAACGTCTACAGTTTCTACAACACCGCGCGCAGCATACATAGTTGATACACTCAAATATTCAACTTACAAAGTTGCAAAAGGAGAAACCGTTTATGCGATAACCAAAAAGTTCAATCTTTCGGCAGACTATTTTGAAAAACTTAATCCAGGTTCTAAAGCCGGATTAAAAGAAGGGCAATTGGTTGCCATTGGCGAAAGGTCTCCTATAAAAGCATTAGCTGATGCAACAAATACTGTAAAACCAATAGCCGATACGTTTCCTTTAAAAATTAATTTTCCAAAGAAAAACGCCTACAATCTTGCTTTGATACTTCCATTTAAACTAGATCAACTCGATCTTATCAATTCGTCGGCTCTTTTAAAAGCAAATATGAGTTTTCCTCAAATCAGCTCTTTGGCGATTGATTTCTACTTAGGATTTAAACAAGCTGTTGATTCACTTTCCTCAAAAGATTTTAAAATAAACTTAGAGCTTCATGACCTTGACGATAAAGATTCGTTAAACATGGTAAACATTACTAGTAGCTTAGATAAAAAGCAAACCGATTTTATTTTTGGACCAATGTATGCCAATGGCTTTAAAACCATTTCGGTAAAAGCTAAAGAATTGAATATCCCAATTGTTTCACCGATCACCCAACAAAATAAATTCTTGTACGAAAATATTTATGCTTCTAAAACAAATCCATCACAATATACCATGGTTGAAGCATTAGCGGATTATATTCTCGACTCGCTTAAACCAAAAAAAGCAAGAGTGTTGTTAAATATTGCTTCAGAAAAAGACGCAAAAGAAATAGGATTTGCAAAGGCGTTTAAACAATATTACAACGAGAAAGCACGCAAGCTAGGTTATGCTTTAAAAGACACTTTATCTACAGTGCGCGGCATAGCTGGGATAAAAGCTAATCACGAAGCAGGGATAAAGAATGTTGTTGTTTCGTTAAGCTCAAATCAAATACTCATTACAGATTTTACAACACAATTAGCATTATTTGCCGATAAAAAAGATATTACACTGTGCGGATTCGAAGAAACATCAACTTCGTTCGATAACATCGATCAGGAATATCTTAACCAATTGAATTACACGTTTCCATCTGCAAATAATCTTACCAACACAAAAGCCTACCAATCCATCATTTCCAAATACTGGGAAAAACAAAACACTTATCCGGGTAAATTTTATTTTATAGGATTTGATATTGGCATGTACTACTTAAATAATTTACGCGATCATGGGGCAGATTTTATTTTCCGCCTCAACGAATTACCTTCCGAAACTAGTTATCTACGCTTTAAATTCACTCGGCCTGATAACTCAACAGGGTTTGACAACAACGGGGTTTATATCTTTAAATACGCCAATTACCAACTTGTAGAAACAGGATGGAAATAAGCAAAGAACATATTTCTGATTGGCTCAAACAACTTCAAACAAACATTTGTGATGCTTTGGAAAAAGCCGATGGTAAAGCTAAATTTTCAGTTGAGAATTGGACAAGAGAAGAAGGCGGAGGCGGTATTTCCAGAGTAATTCAAAACGGTTCAGTGATAGAAAAAGGTGGTGTAATGTATAGCGCTGTTCACGGCGATGCGCCTGATTTTTTATTTAAAGAAGGGCAGCACTCTGTTGTAGCCGAAAAAACCGTAAAACCGAAATTTTATGCAACAGGCGTTTCTATTGTGATACATCCTGTAAGTCCTATGGTTCCTATCATCCATATGAATGTACGTTATTTTGAAATGAACCCGACTGCAGGCCAAGCCGGCAACGGAACAAAATGGTTAGGAGGCGGAATTGACCTTACGCCACATTATGTAAATGATGCAGATGCCAAATTTTTTCATTCTGAATTAAAAAAAGTTTGCGATAAACATCACTCTACTTATTATCCTCAATTCAAAAAATGGGCCGATGACTATTTTTTTATAACTCACAGAAAAGAAACACGAGGTATTGGCGGCGTATTTTTTGATCGCTTGAATGAAAACGCTGAAATGAGTTTTGAAAAGAACCTCGCATTTTGGAAAGATGTAGGAAGTAGTTTTGCAGGAATTTACACCGAACTTATCAAACGCAATAAAGACAAAAATTTTAGCGAACAAAATAAACAATGGCAGCTTCTAAGAAGAGGACGATATGTGGAGTTTAATCTAATTTACGACAAAGGCACAAAATTTGGCCTGGAATCAAACGGAAGAATTGAATCCATTTTAATGAGCTTGCCTAAATTTGCTTCGTGGGAATATGATCATAAAGCTGAAGTTGGAACGGAAGAGGAAAAGACTTTATCTCTTTTAAAGAAAGAGATTAATTGGGTTTAGCTAATCCAAAAAGTGTCTTTATTCAAAATTATCTTGTAGCTTGTTCCTTTATCCTTTTCGGAAATTGTTTCAAGTTTTGCATTCATCGCAGCCGCACGTGCGTTCAAGTTATCCAAGCCATAGCCCTTATCTATCTCCGAAAACACAAAACCTAAACCATCATCTCTTAACTCTATAGCTAATTCATTATCTGGCAAGATATTTATATAAAAACTCTTGCATTGTGAATGTTTAAATGCATTATTAATTACCTCCTGGCAGATCCGATACAAATTTAAAGTATGCTCGGGAGATAAATTCCACTGAAGGTTTGTGTTTTCAAAATGCACTTTAATTTTCTTTGGAGAAAATGTTCTTTCAGCAAATTCCTTTATTTTCAATCCTAATTGCTCAATGGATATTTGCTCGGTACTCACCGTCCAAATTGTATCTCGCATTAAAGCAGACGCCTTTCTTACTTGATCAGAAATATGCTCGATATCAGTTTGATCATTTTTATTTGTAATTCCACTTGCTTTAATGTCCAATTGAGAGCTTATGATGGTTAACTCTGCGCCCATATTGTCGTGCAGATCCCGAGAAATACGAGTTCGTTCGTCTTGAACTTTCTTCTGAAAATTTACTTCCTCCTCTTTGCGTTTAATTTTATTACGCTGAAATACAAAAGCACCGATCAATACCAACAATACTAAAATACCCGTAAGGATCAATAATTGAGTGTTTCTTTTTGAAATATCCAATTCTGCTTGTGAAATAATAACCTTTTGATTTAAAATAGTGTTTTCCTTCTCAGCAACATCATACATAGTTTGTAGGGTGCCTAATTTATTTTGCATCTCTTCATTGTACAAACTATCATCTACTTGCTGATAATACTCCAAATATTCATTTGCTTTTTTGTAATCACCCTTAAAGCTTTCTAATTTATATAAACCCAAGTAAGCGTTTCTTTCCCAAAGCCAACTCTTGATCTCTTTAGACTGCTTTAAACCCAATTGCAAAAATTCTTCTGCTCTTTCCAATTGCCTTAGGTCTACATAACAATTACCAATATTTACATTTATTATAGAAGAACCTCCTAAAGAACCTATGCGATCGTATATTTCCTTTGCTTGAATATAATACTTCAAACCAACTGCAGTATTGCCAAGTTCTCGTTCAGATACACCTAATTGCTGGTATATCATTGATAGATATTCCTCCCTACAAAATTTCTTACATGTATCTAATAATTGCTTATACAATTTAATAGATTCAACCACTTTGCCTTTTTTCTTTAAAATAATGCCATAATTACATTTTGCAGTAGTGTATCCTTCATAATCTCCTGCCTTTAAAGCAAACTGTGAAGAATTATAATACATATCCATTGCTTTATCTAACTGATTATTTCGCTCGTAAATGGCGCCCATATTGTTTTGCAACTTGGCAGCTTCAATAACCGAACCGGCCTTTTTAAAAAGCTCAACCGCTATTAAATTCTTTTCCATCGCCACTTCATACTTGCCCTTTTCATAATACGCAATGGCAGCTTTACTTATACTTGCACCGGCATTCCTTGTCTCGCCAAGTTTTAATCGCATTCCATAAGCTTTCTCTGCCAAATAAATACAGCTATCAAAATTTCCTTTGTAATAATAACTCAAACTCAGGTCGTTCATGCAGGAAGATATAAGCGACGAATCCTTTAATGTAAAAGCTTCCTTCACTGAGAGATTTCCATAATAAATGGCTTTATCGATTTGGCTGGTAGAATAAAAATATCCTATATCGTCTAAAGCCTGAGCTTTTTCTTTACCCTTTAGTTTAGGTAATACAGCTATCATCGAATCGATGTTCTGTGAATAGACAAGGTTGTTTGAAAATAAAGAAAAAAGTAGAATGATCAGTTTTAATCGCATGTTCAAAATTAAAAGAAAGCGCACTTATATCAAACCCTGATGTTTTGCTTTATTAACAGCTTCAAGTTTGTTATGCACATCCAATTTTCGGTACACATTTTCCAAATGCTTTCGCACAGTTCCATAGCTTATGCCTTTGTTATCGGCAACCTGCTCGTAGCTAAGACCCGAAGCAATTTGTTCTAACATTTCGAGTTCGCGTACAGTTAAATTATGTTCCACCGGAATTTCTTTCTTGATAATTGGTGTGGATCGCTTAATAAGGCCTAAAGCCTTTAGTGCGATCAAGGGGCTCATTGCACTTCCACCTTCTATGGCTTCAAATATAGCACGATGAATACGTTCTGGCTTTTCATCCTTCATCAAATATCCCTTTGCTCCGGCACAAATAGCATTAAATAAATTGGTATCATCATCAAATACGGTGCACATTAAAATTTTAATGTCTGGATATTTTGCCATGATCTTTTGTGTAGCTTCAATACCATCCATCTCCGGCATCTCAATATCCATAATAATCACATCAGGCTTTAGCCCCTTCATTACCTCATGCAAGATCTCTTTTCCATTTTTTGCTTCAAAAATAACCTCCATGTCTTTTGACAATTGTATCTTACTCACAACTGTTTGTCTCACATTCTTTATATCATCAACAACGGCTATCTTTATCATGAAGACACTAATGTATTAAATAAATTTTACTTTTTAATGATGGTAAACTCAACACGTCTGTTTAAAGCCTTACCCTCCTCTCTCGCGTTATCGGCCACAGGTTTGACTTTACCAAATCCATCACAGGTTAAACGCAGTGCTGCAATTCCCTTTGAAGTGAGATGGGTAACAACCGCTGCAGCCCTGTCCTTACTTAGTTTATTATTGTATTCGTCATTTCCTACATTATCGGTATGGCCTGCAATAAAGATCTCCATCAGTGGATTATCATTTAATAATTTCACCAAATTATCCAGTTCAAAGTATGATTCCGATTTTAAAATAGATTTGCCTGTTTCAAAGAAAATATTGTTAATGCGGATCACTTGGCCCGTTTCAATTGGAGACAATAATAAATTCTTATTAATCTCTTTATAACTCAATACATTTAACAGATTCATATTTTCTGTAATAGAGTAAAACCCCGATTGTGTTGCTTTGAACGAATAGTTTTTTCCGTAAGGAAGAATGATAATGTACTCGCCTGTTTTTGGATTCGATGTTGCTATTCCCGATTCAGTTCCCGTAGAAAGATCGAAATAACTAATGGAAGCACCAAGTGGCTCTTTAGTTTTTGCATTCAATACATTTCCTCTTACCAATACAACTGGGTTTGGCTTTTGTTCCTCCTTCGCCTTTATTTTTACTACATCACCATCTTTTATCATATAAAAATAATCGCCCGCTGCAGGAATGGTAAAATAGGCATCCCAAGCGTTTGAATTTATTTGGGGTCCAAGATTCACTGGGTCTGTCCAATTTTGCCAAGTATCATCCAAACGTTTACTCATATAAATATCAGCACTTCCATATCCGCCCGGTCTGTCGCTACTGAAATATAATGTTACATTGTCTGAGGCAAGAAATGGTGTTCCGTCGCTACTCTCTGTATTGATCTTTGGTCCCAACTTTAAAGGCTTACTCCAATCATCATCTTTATAAATAGACACGTAAATATCGTGCTCATCTTTCTTTTCATCTTCACTGAACGCCATCACTAAAATATTATTCGATGCTGATATAGAATTAGAAACTGTTTTGCTCTTTTGCATTTTCGCATATTTAGGTACATCAAATCCTTTCGGATCTGTCCACCCCTCCGTTTTTAAGTAACTTACCGAAAATCCGGATTTAATATACTCGCCTTTGCTATAATATCCTTTAATATACCTTACGTTTCCGTCCGATGATTGCCCTATGATACTGCTATAACGCGATGTATTAAATGGAAAACCCAAATGTTGCGCTTTATCCCAATTACCATCGCTCATTTTTTTTGAAAACCAAATATCTTGATTAGGATAATCGGGCGACTTGGTATTTTCCGGATGATCTGCTTTTACCATAAATAACTTTTTTCCATCTGGTGTTATATATGGTGCCATTTCGTAATTATTACTGTTTACGTTTGAACCAAGACTCACAACTTCGTACCCTGCTTGTGAAAAAAGCCTAGTTGCAAATAATACAATTGCTAGTAATTTGATCTTCATAATTGCCTTTGATTATTTTATTCTGTTGTTCGTTTTGGTGTTTGATCCTCTTCTTTAGCCATTAATACTTTTAAACTTCTGCTGATAGGAATAGAAAGTGTTCCTCCAATATATATTCCATCTACCATTCTATAACCTACTTCAAATTCTGCAGTCATTGCTGTTCTTAATTTTCCCTTTCTGTCTTTTTTACGAAGTGATGGTAATGCCTGAACTAAAAGTCGCCCGCCAACAGGTATAGCATTCTTTACACCGGTTGGTTTATTGCTAATCGGTGTAATAAGTGCATCCAAACAAATTCTCACATGCGACACAACCCCTTTTGCACCATACTTATCAGTTTGAATTTCTACATGACGCGCACTTCCAAAACATATTCCCCCGTAAGCACCAAGCATGTAATAATTATAGTAATTGTCTTTACCTAAAGGATTATCAATACTCACTCCTGATCTATTGAAATAGATCCCTCCGCGTACTGCTTTGTATTTCCATTTACGCGATGGAACTGTAAGATAAGTATTAATGGTAATGGCTCTCCCATCGCTTGTTGTTCCTCCACTTTCGCTCTTTAGGGCTACTCTGTTAGTTCCCAGTGGATCGTTTTGATGGAAAATGAAAAAGCCACCCGTTTGTATATTGATATGGTTCTTAGCATTTGCTGATGCAAATTTCCCAAAGGTTAGTATCCCATATCTAAAAGTATAGTCAAGCCCCATTCTCTGTTTATACATCGCATGTCCCCATACACCTGAATTAAAACTGAAACCATCGATATTACTAACACCTCCATCCATATGCAGGAGATCGATGTTGCATGAAAAGTTGTTGATCTTACGTGGTTCATCAACCACAATTTTGTAGTTCACTTGTTCTTGTGCAAGAGAGTTAAGAGTTAAAAGTCCAAATAAAATAGTTCTGATCACTTTCATAAAATAATTTTTTATAAAGGTAGATTTGTTTTGAGGACTCGAAAATACGTAGTTCTGCGTATTTTGCAAGAATCCTAGTAAAATAAGCGCTTTCAAGGCTCATTTTTAACCAAAAACCATCTCGTTTTTTAGATTTTTCGTACTTTTATAATATGTTGAGCCGTTTTGTTTCACACATCCAACGCAAAGAACTTTTTAAAAAGGATGGTCACTTTTTAGTGGCCGTAAGCGGCGGTATTGATTCAATAGTACTATGTGATCTTTTATTAAAAACCGGATACAAATTTTCGGTAGCACATTGTAATTTTAAACTTAGAGGGAATGATTCAGATGTTGACGAACAATTTGTAAAAGACTATTGCTCGAAAAATACAATTGCATTCTATAGGCGTTCGTTTGATACTTCAGCTTATGCTGAGGAAAAAAAACTATCCATTCAAATGGCGGCGCGTGAATTACGCTACTCTTTTTTTAACGAATTAATGAATGAACATTCTTTTACTTATCTTTTAACTGCGCATCATTTGAATGATACAATTGAAACGTTCATGATCAATTTGGTTAGAGGGTCCGGCATTGCAGGCTTAAAAGGAATTTCTGAGAAAAGAGGAAACATTGTTAGACCTCTACTTGCATTTACAAAAGAAGAGATACTTAATTACGCCAAAGAAAATTCTATTGATTTTAGAACAGACAAAAGCAATTTGGAAGATACATATCTACGAAATGATATTAGATTAAATATCATTCCAAAATTAAAAGAACTTAATCCTTCGTTTGAAAAAACTATTTCAAAAGAATTAGGATTATCTGAGATAGTAATCAAAAAATCTTTTGAAAGATTAGACATGTAAAAAATTCTCAATTTTTTGTCGACAATGTCGCTCAAAAAACGTGTAAGCCCGGTTGGTCACACGAGTTGCAACATCGAAATTTATCATAAGGATTTTCGCATTTAACACGAAATGAGCATTTTTTCCAAAAAATCAAAATCAAATTTAAGAAAATAAAATTTGTAAATCGAAAAATCTCAAATCACATTTTTTTTCTGGTGTGTTTTTATCGATCAAAACTTTCGTCGTTTTGTATTGTCCAAAAGGAAGTTTATTCAAAAATATGATAATTTTCGACTTTAACTCGGTGTGTGTCCTTAACACAATTCCTCCTCGTCCTTCATAATATTAAATAGATCCTTGAATTCATGATAAATAGTGTCGTCATTGGTATCAGGTTCATCTATATAAGTCGGAAAATTTGATTCTTGTGTAATTTTTTCAAAAAACCCTATTGTCTGAAGAGCGAGATGTTTCATTTCAGATAAAGAACCTTCAAAGAAATCTTTTCCCAAATCAGGTCGAGCTTTGAACATATCTCGGAACAACTTTTTCAGGGAATTTTCTATAATAAATTGATTACTCACAATCTTAGAAAATAGAATCTGAGAAAAATTTGGATAATGAGAAGTTCTTTTTAAAACATAACTAGAACGTCCAACTCTGTAAATATTTGTTTTCAGAAATTCCCTTGTTTGAAGTATATAAAATGAACCAGTGGTTTCTTCAGGTGGGACTTTCCTTTTTTTTTGATTTCGATTCAACAGTCATATTGTTCTCGATTTCTTCCTCAAATCTCAAATAAAATAATTCTTGTTGTTCCTCATGAAATCGAATTTTCATCTTCGCATTTTTCCTTTCCTCAAATAATCGTTTTTTTTCTTTGTATTCTTCAAATAATCGAATTCGTTCATCTAGATCCTTCGCTTTTAATTGCTCCTCGAAATAATCGTTATATTGTTTTTCAAAAACCTTTAAATCATCTTCAATATCCTTTTGTGTTTGAGTGCGATCTTGTTTAC
>ENA-ORBV01013340-ORBV01013340.1-microbial-mat-metagenome-genome-assembly--contig:-NODE-13340-length-12513-cov-11.251849_pt1 | contig 12513 bp, 17 predicted proteins | sample MGYA00237777_ERZ505514 | MGnify/ENA primary metagenome ERZ505514 (study PRJEB26160, sample SAMN06269048) | microbial mat metagenome | isolation source: Oligotrophic lake microbial mat | place...
GCTGGAGCTCGCGCTGGCCACGGAGCGGTGGGCGCAGGCAGTGGCCTTGGCGCGCTCAGTGCCATGTGGCTACATCGGCGGCTTCGATGAGGGTCTTGGACTTGTTTAGCGGCATTGGCGGCTTCAGCCTTGGGCTGGAGATGGCCAGCTACGAGTTTGAGACAGTCCAGTTTTGTGAGATTGAGCCTTGGGCGCAGCAGGTTCTGCGCAAGAATTTTCCAGGAGTACCTGTACATGACGACATCCGAACCCTCGCGCCGCCGCAAGGCTTCGCGGACCTTGTCGTCGGAGGCACCCCCTGCCAGCCCTTCAGTGTTGCCGGGAAGCAGCGAGGCACGGCAGATGACCGTGACCTCTGGCCTGAAATGCGCCGCGTCATCGAGGCTGTCCGGCCCGCTTGGGTTATTGGAGAGAATGTTGCTGGGTTCGTGCGCATGGAACTCGACCGTAGCATTACTGACCTGGAAGCCCTTGGCTACACCGTCTGGCCGGTCCTTATTCCGGCTTGCGGTGTCGATGCCCCGCACCGCCGGGAGCGGGTCTGGATTCTTGGCTACGCCGGTGCTTTGGCCGACGCCTGGAGCGCGGGACTACAAGGACACGCCGGGCATGGCGACGATCGGGACGAACCCGGACGGCAGCAGCCGGACCCGAATAGATCAACTTCCCCGGTCGGTGTACGCAGTGGAACAGACGCCGAAAGGCGGTGGCTCCCTGAACCCCCAGTGGGTCGAGTGGCTAATGGGGTACCCCGAAGGGTGGACCGACTTAGGGGACTCGGCAACGCCGTCGTCCCGCAAGTCGTCGCGGAAATCGGCAGGGCCATCCTCGCCGCTGAACACGACCAACAAGCCGCATGAGTAGCATCCAATCAATCTGCGCCCGCGAGGGTATCGCCAGGCGGACCTATTACCAGCGGGTAACGAACGGCTGGGTACCGGGAACGACGTTTGCGCCACGGACGGAGATCAAGGCCGACCGTCTGGATCTTGAGCAGGCCGAGATCAATCGGGCGTTAAGGAACTGGAGGAGGGTATGAGCCTGTTTCGCCTAGCTGCTAAACGCGACGCCAACGAAAATGTTTTGGTTGACTGTCTCCGCAGCCTGGGTTTCAACGTGACCCGCACCAGCGGTAGGGGCTTGCCTGACCTAATCCTAAGTCGGCGTCGGGTGTTCCACCTTGCTGAGGTAAAGGGCCGATACGGCAAATACACTCCAGCCCAGTTGACGTTCAAGGCGCACCACTCAGCCCCGGTGTACCGGCTGGAGACGCTGGACGATTGCCTTGCGTTGTCGAAAGCCGCGCCATGAGTAACGTAGTCAGGCTATTTTCTAAAGGGATCACCCTTGTTGAGGTTCCTTCCGAAGAGCAGGGCGACTTGATCGCAGAGGGGGGTGAAACGAAAACTAGAGCATTTGAATGCCAGCATTGCGGCGGGCGCGATTTCACTCTGGATGACGGTAAGCCGATGCGCTGTCAGTGCGGGGCGGAAATTGTTGTGCGGTGGGTCAGGTGAACCTCCGGAAGGTCGCCAAGGGTAAGAATTGCAGCGTCTGTGGGGCTGACGACGGGACGATTGTTTTGGCTCATTTGCGCCTTGGATTTAATAGCGGGGTTGGCATTAAGCCGCCCGATCACCACGCGATGTACGCCTGTTTCTCCTGCCATTCGTACATAGATGGCGAGGGGCGAGGCGACTACAAAATCATGCTGGGCGGGTATTTGCGGCAGATCGACAAGTGGACAGAGGAAGGGGTGATTACATGGGCGAAGTGATGTATGTCTTTACGAAAGATCAAAGTGTCACGGTCGTAGATTGCACCTTCGGCCCTTGGACGCCTTTTGGCTATAACGCTTCGAGTGGTGTGATTAGCGTCCTGCCACCACAGCCGAGCGGCCTTCAACCTTGGCTGAACTACAACGAGAGGGTCATCACATGACGGAAAAAGAGGCTTTGATAACGCCAGCACTTTACACGATGCAAAACATCACGGTGACCGCTGCGGCTGGCGTGGTAACGCCAGACTTGGCAATGTCAGTGACGGCGCTGGGAAAGGCCATTGAGGCCCTCGCCATCGGCGTCCAGGAGGCAGCTAAGGCGCTCCAGGTAAGGGGTGGAAAGGTTGGTACTGGGGTCCGTATGGATTGCGGGAAGCAATGAAGAACTACGGGCGGAATATCTGGCTATGGCTGCGGGGCTTCCGGTGGCTGTGGAGTCGAGAGGCGGACCTGTATCACACGCGGGAGGGGGGTAGGTTTGGGTGGGTTGCCGGTAACCCGTGGACAAACCAACCAAGGACCGACAACAGCATCGTCTACCAGCCCGGCTGGGGGCCGTGGAAGTTCCTCCCGGTCTACCTCTTCGACGTGGGCGTCACCGTCCTGATCGCTGCCGGGGCTGTCGAACCCCTGAGCACGTTCATGCAACGGCACCGCGCAGGCTGGCTGAATGACGCTGTACTCGACGCTATCGAGAGGTTCGATGCTGACCACGGCGCAAACAGCGGTAAAGCCCTGTGGGGCAGCGTAGAGAGTCCCCTGTGGGTCAGGGTGGGGGTGCCTGCGGTGTGGGCGGGTCTGCTGATCTGGGGGTGCTGTAGTGCTAGATTTCATCCATTCGCAGGGTAAGGCCTGGGGCCGCTATATGCGCCAGTCACCGACCGGCTATTCCTCCCGAAGCGTGATGGGGAGAATCGTGGAGGAGGGGTCAGTCGGGGCGGCGATCAAGCAGTTCTTCCAGAAGATCCCGGTAACCGGCATCCCTCGGGGTGTCCTACCGTTCCACCGGGCCTATCTGCGCTTGCCTGAGCGGCTGCGTGAGGTTATTTTCGTGACCTATGTGGTGGGGGCAGAGCGGGATGCCAAGGCCGAAGCCTTGGGGATCACGAAGAGCCACATGTACCGGCTGCTGGATCAGGCGCACTACCAGATTGCCGGGGGGATGGACGTGGAAGAAACGCGGCTGAATGGGTTACAGGTGAACTAGTTAAACAGTGTCCCGCTTGTCCCACAATAGGGGACAGCACGGTGCTAGCTTTATGTCAACCTGCAGAAGTTGTCAGCGATGCAAGTAATCAGCGAGAAATCGGCGGTAACCATCACGGTAGCGTCCGAGGACTCTAACCAAGACCCGCTCACGCCTGCGTCTTTATCCTGGAAGCTGCATTGCCTAGCCACCGATAAGGACTTGAACAGCTGGACCGCCGTAACCAGTCCGACCAGCAAGCAGGAGATCACGGTGTCAGGGGCGCTGAATGCGATCCAGGACGACGGCAACAGGTTCGAGGACAAGCAGTTCCTGGTCAGGCTGGATAACGGGGCTGACACCCAGGAACACGCAGCCTTCGTGTACCGGGTGAAGAACCTTGGGGGCGTGGATTAACAGGGGCTTGTGAGTATTGTATGGGTCGCCCAGCCGGATCGAGGAACAAGACGTCGGCATACCAGAGGAAGGTTGCAGAAGGCGGGATAACCCCTCTGGAATACTTCCTTGAACTGCTAAGGGATCCTAAAGCCGATGAGGCCAAGCGATTCGAGGCAGCAAAGCAGGCTGCACCGTATGTTCACCCTCGACTGTCGAACGTTGAACAGAACGTAACGCACACCAAGGCCGTGCGGGAACTCAGTGACCCAGAACTTACCGCAATCATTGAAGGTGGCAGCAGCGACGGAGCTGCAATTGAGGCGCTCCTCACGGAAGGATCTACTCCGCTTCACTGAGTACACCACGCCGAACTACGACGCCGGACGTGTTCACCACGTCATAGCGGGGAATCTGGACCGGGTTGCAGCTGGCGAGATCGACCGGCTGATGATTCTGGTGCCTCCACAACACGGAAAATCTCAGTTAGCCTCACAGCGTTTCCCGGCGTTTCGCTTGGGCCTAGCCCCGACGCGGGACTTTATTTCCGCCTCTGCAACCTCGACGCTGGCTGAGAAGTTCGGCCAGGACGTGCGGGACTGCATTGCTGGCCCCGCTTACCGGAACCTGTTCGACACGACGCTCCAGGAGGACAGCAAGTCACGGGGTCAGTGGCGGACTTCTCAGGGCGGGAGTTACTACGCGGTCGGCATCGGCGGCGCGGTAATGGGTCGCGGCGCTGACGACCTGATGATTGACGACCCCTTCAGTTCGATGCTGGAGGCGCAGTCGCAGACCATCCGGGAGAAGGTCTGGGACTGGTATACCGGCACAGCGTACAACCGGGTGCGGCCAGGCGGTTCGATAGTCCTGATCTGTCACCGGATGCACGAGGACGATTTGGCGGGGCGGCTGCTCGCGGCGCAGGATAGTGGTGATAAATGGACGGTCGTGGAGCTTCCCGTGAGTGGGGAGCCGTTATGGCCGCAACGGTTCACCCCTGAGTTCTATGCGCGGCTGAAGTCGGTAACCCCGCCGCTTTACTGGTCCGCCTTGTACGAGCAGAACCCGCAGCCTGCTGAAGGCACGTTCTTCCAGCGCGAGTGGTTTTGGCGGTTTAAACCCGTGGATGTCCCGGTTGTCCGGAAGTACCTCACATCTGACTTCGCAGTCACTGAAAAGCAAGAGGCCGACTTCACCGAGCTGGGCATTCACGGTGCTTCTCAGGTAGACGGACGGATCAAGCTGTACCTGGGGATTGATGGCTGGTTTGGTCAGCAGGATCCGAGTCAGTGGATTGAGCAGTATGTGAATCTGGTGCTGAGACACCGGCCCATTGCCGAGTTTGGTGAGGGCGGGGTGATCCAGAGGGCGGTTGAGCCGTTCCTTAATCGTCGGAGACTAGAGCGCAAGGCCCACGGCAGGGTTGAGTGGCTGGCCTCGATCCTAGACAAGCAGGCGCGGGCCAGCAGCCTCAGAGCGATGGCGAGCATGGGCTTGGTGGGACTGCCGGATAACGACTACGGCGAGCGGTTACTGACCCAGCTACTGGGGTTCCCCGCTGGCAAACATGACGACGCGGTGGATATGTTGGGGATGTTGCCCCGAGCGTTGGACATGGCGCACCCGGCAGTGGGTAAAGCAGCGGCCCCGGCGATCAAGAAAGATCGGTACGACCGGGCCTTTGAGAAGCAGGAGAGTAGTGAAGCGTGGTGGGCGTAACAGACAATCAAGATGAGGTTCTGATCGAGCTGGTCAAGAACTTCGATGACTGGCTGGACGCCACCGACGACTCCCGTGAAGAGGCCGAACTGAGCCGGGACTACTACGACGGCAAGCAGCTGTCTGAGGACAAGCTCGCGGCGTTGAAGAAGCGTAAGCAGCCGCCGATCATCGACAACATGATTAAGGACAAGATCGAGTATGTGATCGGTCTGGAGTTGTCATCGAGAAGCGACCCGAAAGCCTATCCCCGGACGCCAAAGCACGAGGCCGATGCGGAAGCCGTTACGGACGCGCTCCGCTACATCGGCGATGCGAACGATTTTCCGACCGTGAAAAGCGACGTGGCGGAAAACGCCTTCATTGAGGGCTTTGGTGGGGCTGAGGTCTACGCCGCGCCGAAGCGCAATGAGATGGACATTCGTATTAAGCGCAACCGCTGGGAGCGGTGTTTCTACGATCCCTATTCCAGCGAGCGTGACTTCTCGGACGCGCGGTATCTGGGCACCTTTATCTGGATGGACCTGGAGGACGCCAAGGCCAAGTGGCCCAAGGTGAAGTTCTGGGACGCCGTAGAGGTTGCGATGAAGCAGGGGCAGGGGTCTGACGAGGACCGGCCCGGAGATTTCCACCTGGACCGCTCCAGACGGCGGGTGCGGGTGATTGAGGAATACTGTCGCAAGGGCGGCAAGTGGTACCGGGCCAAGTTCGTCAAGTTCGGGTATGTGGAGGCCTACGGTCCCTCACCCTGGCTGGACGAGGATGGGGAGCCAGAGCATCCCTACTGTTGGATATCGGCCTATGTGGACCGGGAGAACGCTCGGTACGGGTTGGTGCGGCGTTATCGGGATCTGCAGGACGAGATCAACGACCGGCGCTCCAAGGCGCTGCATCTCCTAAACGTCAATCAGTTGTGGGCTGAGGACGGGGCCTTTGATGACCCCCAGTTGGCGCGACGTGAGGCGAGCAAGCCCGATGGGCTGATCCTTTACCGGCAGGGTTTTGAAGCCAAGCTAGAGAAGAACCTTGATCTGGCGCTGGGCCAGCAGTCGCTGATGGATCAGGCGCGTCAGGCGCTGAGTGTGACGGGACCGAAGGCGTCAACGTCGTCCTCGCCGAACCAATCGGGCCGGGCAAAGCAGATCGACCGGGAGTCTGATGTTTTGGAGCTGGGCCGGTTATTTGACCAAATTCGCAGTTTCCAGAAGCAGACCTATCGCAAGACCTGGAACCGGGTGCGGCAGTTCTGGACCGAGGAAAAGTGGGTGCGGGTCAGGGACGACGAGGGGGCACCCAAGTTTGTCGCTTTGAACCAGAAGCAGACCGCTGGCGAGGCGGCCAAGTCGATCATGGAGAAGGCGCAGAAGGACGGGTTACAAGACCCCTCAGAACTGACGCCCGAGGATCAGCAAATTCTGCAGATTGCCCAGTTCCAGCCTGATGCGTTCATTCGGGTCAAGAATGCCACTGCTGATCTGGACGTGGACATCTCGATAGACGAAGCGCCGGACGTGGTGAGCCTGCAGCAGGAGCAGTTCACTAACCTGGTTGACCTGGCTCGCGCTGGGGTGGTGTTCCCGCCAGAGGTTTACGTTGAGGCCTCAGCCTTGCGGAACAAGAAGCAGATCATGGAGAAGCTGAAGGGTGGCGATAACCCGCAAGCGCAAGCCGCCGCACAGGCGCAGGCCCAGTTGCAGCAACGGGGTGCTGAGGCTCAGGTGGCGAAGGTTGAGGCTGAGGTCGGAAAGATCTCCGCTGAGACTCAGCAGAAGGAAATCGAAAATATGGCGGGCCAAGCGGGCCTAGCCGGGATGGCGACCGCCGCCCCGCCGGGGATGATGTAGTTGTGCCGGTTGAGGAGAACACGTCCCTCGCGTTACTGAGGCCGAAGCAGTCCCCGACGCTAGGCTCCGTCCTGTCTCCAGAGCAGGCGGGGCGTTACGGGGGGATGGCCTCTGACGCGCTGAGTGGGGCTTACGCGACGTGGAAGGCTGGAGCGCCGGTGGCCGCTCCGAGCATGAAGGAGGCTGGTGGTCGGATGGCGGTAAACCTGGCCTCGATGCTGGGGATCACGCCGGAGGTGACTGGGGCTTATCGGGCGGCGGGTGGGGATGTGATGAACCCGGCGTTTCGTACCGCGCAGTTGAAGGGGATGATGGGCGCGATCCCGCTGGGTGGGATGACGGTGTATCACGGTTCGCCCCATGTGTTTGACAAGTTCAAGCTGGACAAGATTGGGACGGGTGAGGGCGCACAGGCATACGGGCACGGGATGTACTTTGCGGAAAACCCCAAGGTGGCCGGGCAGTATGCCGAGAATCTAGCAGGGAAGAATGTCGTGGTGAACCGCGCGGCCTCTGCGGAAGCCAACGCTCAAATCAACTCGGTTTTTAAGCAAACCGACTTCAACGGTCCTAAAGATATTGAGGCTGGTTGGCTTAAGGAAGTTGCCAGGCAGACCGTGGAGGGTGGTGACCCGGCTTTGGCTAAGGAGATTGCCGGGCTAAACCCGGCTGACTTTGTGGCTAACAAAGGCTCCCTCTACCACGTTGACATCCCCGACGACGACATCGCCAAGATGCTCGACTGGGACAAGCCGCTGAGTGAGCAGCCGGAGAGTGTGCGGAAGGCGCTAGGCTATTTGAAACTGCCAGACTATGCGAAAGGAAGTCAGATATATGACGCGCTCAAAAATCGGGCAATGTCTGCCGCAGAGCAACCCAGAAATGGCTTGGAGACATACGCACAAGATGCGTCATTCGAATTAGCGTCTCTGGGCATCCCAGGCATTAAGTATTTCGACGGCACCAGCCGCAAGGCCGGAAAGGGGACACGCAACCTCGTCCTGTTTGACGAGAACCTTGCAAAGATACTGAAGCGCGAATAGGCGCTGCAACAGGCTTCTGGCTACTGACCCGCTAAGTGCGGGTTTTTTATTGCCTAAATAAACCGTCGCCGGGTATCGGGCGCTAGGGCCACCGCCTTTACGGGTGAACGTGATTCCCGACGTTACTTGGGAAATGGAGTGACGATGGACACGACAACTTCTCTGGATTCTATTCTCGCCGGTACAACGCCGGAGCCTGCACTAGAGACGCAGGAGGTTGCTGAGCAACCGACTCCGGAAGCCAAGGTCGAAGTCGCTGCGACGACAGCAGCAGAGACGACTCCAGAAAAGCCCAGCCGTACCGTTCCTCTTGAGGCGTTAACGGAAGAGCGTCGCAAGCGTCAGGATCACGAAAGTAGCATTCGCCAACTTCGGGAAGAGATTGAAGCGCTTAAAGCGCCGAAACCGGAGAAGGTTGGTCTATTGGACGATCCCGACAAGTGGGAGCAGCAGCTACAGACGCGCATGACCGAGGTTGAGGGTCGGGCCGAGGCGAAAGCCCAGGCGTTGATCCTGAACTTCCTGGAAACGCAGGCCAAGGCCGCGCACACCGACTATGACGAAGCGGTGGGGTTCTTTGCTGAGACTGCAAAGGACAACCCCGCATTAGTCGATGAGGCGCGACGCGCACCGAACCCCGTTGAGTACGTCTACACCGCAGGCAAGCGGCTAAAGATGCTTAACGAGGCCGGTGATCTGGACACGCTGCTCGAACGCGAACGGACCAAAGCCCGCGAAGAAGGCCGACAGGAAGCCTTTGCGGAGGGCCGGAAGTTGCCAGAGGTTCCCGAGTCACTCACGGAAATCACGGGGGCAAAGGCAGACGGGCACAAGCCCTGGTCGCCTAAGCCGCTCAATCAAATACTGGCAAGAAATTAAGGTGAAATATGGCTGATTCAAGTGTTGCAACTGGGTTGCGTGTAACTCAGTGGGATGACAAGTTTTTCACGGAGTACCTGGGCGAGAATCGTTTTGCTCGTTACATGGGCACCGACGAAAACTCGATCATCCAAGTCAAGGAAGACTTGACGAAGAAGTCGGGCGACCGGCTGAACTTTGCGTTGCTCAACAAGCTGTCGAACAACGCCGTAACAGGCTCGGGCACGTTGGAGGGTAACGAGGAGGACATGACCTCCCGCAGTCACCTGCTGACCGTGGACAAGCGGCGTAATGCCGTCCGGGTTGCGGAGATGGAGGAGCAGAAGTCCGCCATCAGTCTCCGGCAGGGCGCTCGAGCTGTGCTGAAGGACTGGTCTATGGAGGACACGCGGACGCTGGTGATTAGGGCGCTGAACTCGTTCCGCACGGGCACGACTATCGTGTCGTGGAACACGGGTGCAGAGCTTGAGGCACTGACGGACGCGACGCTGGATGCTTGGCTGGTGGACAACGCCGACCGGGTAATCTGGGGTGCTGCCAGCACGGGTGGTGCGGTCTTTGCGACGGAGCACAACAAGCTCGACGCGACGAACGATCTGATGACGGCCACGCTGCTGTCGGGCGCGAAGATTCTCGCGCAGACCGCTGCGCCGCGCATTCGTCCGGTCAAGACGATGGGTGACGAAGAGTGGTTTGTGGCCTTCCTGCACCCGAGGCAGATTCGGAGCCTGGTGCTGTCGGATACCACCTTCCAGGCTGCCCAGCGTGAAGCCCGTGATCGGGGCAAGGATAATCCCTTGTTCCGTGGTGCGGACTACCTCTGGAACGGCATCATCATCAAGGAGATCCCCGAACTGCCCGTGGTGGCAGCCTCGACCATTACCTCCGGCTCTGCGGCGGCGACGGTTTGCGGCTTCCTCTGCGGTGCTCAGGCGGTTGGTTACGGTCTTGCGAAGCGGTGGAAGTCGGTCGAGCAGACCTTCGACTACGGTGACAAGCAGGGCGTGGCTATCGAGGGCATTCTCGGCGTTGAGAAACTGCACTTCGGTTCCGGGTCGGCTGATACCGACGATCTTAAGCAGAATGGTGTCGTGTCCATGTGGACTGCGGTTGCCTAAGGAAGGAATGACAAATGGCTGGAGAAACTACAGCGGCACTTAGCACCAAGGCTGTTCGCAAGCTTGCGGGTCCTGGACTGACTGCCTTTACTTGGGCGCTGCCTTACTCGACAGCACAGAATGAAGCCGCTGACATTATGCAGGCCGGTTACCTTCCGGCTGGCGTAATTGTCACTGGGATCACTCTGGCACCGTCAGCAAGCATGGCGGCATCGGCACTCGTGATGAAGGTCACGATTGGATCGACGGACGTAGTGACAGGTGCAACGGCGGGTGTTACCCCGACGCGCACCCATTACCCCATCGTTCCGATCACCACGACCGCCACCACGCTGGTCAGCATCACCACGACGACTGCAGCCACGACTCCGGCTGCAGCCACGATGCACTTGACCGTTTTCTACTACACGGCGTAATGGATCGGGGGCTGGGGTAACTCCTGGCCCCCTTTTTTATGGCACGACAACTCGAAAACTATTACCAGGATGTGCTGTCCGAACTCGGGGTGACCGGGCCGGATAACACGTCCTCGGCTGAGGATTTACGCATCGTCACGGACGCTTACCCCAGCCTGTGGGCGATGCTTTTTGAACGCCAGCTGGTGGGCTGGGGGGTGGACGATGCCATTCCCGACATGGCGCTCCTGCCGATGCGCTGGATCGCTGCTTTCCATCTGGCCCCGATCTTTGGGGTCTACGGCCAGAAGCTCGCTGGGCTTCAGGAGAAGGGCCAGCTTGAAGGTCCGCGTCCGAGCCTTGGGGAGCGGGTGTTACGCAAGCAAGCCTCGCCTGACGCGATCTCAAACACGCTCGACGTTGAATATTACTAATGCAGATCCCCTTCGCCGCGCAGTCGTACCAGTCCCGCAGCCTGCCCTTGAGCGCGCAGCGGCTGGTGAACGGCTATACGCAGGCGAGCGAGGGTAAGGACCAGCCCCCGGTGTTTCGGACGGCGGGGGTGGCGGCTTTTGCCACGCTGCCTTATGGGATTCGCAACGCTATCGACATGAACGGCACCCTGATTGTGGTGTCGGGGCCGAGCGTGTACTCGGTGAGCTCGACGGGCGCGATAACTTTGCTGGGCACCGTCAGCCCTAACGGCACGGTGAGCATGGCTCATAACGGCACCCAGACGGTGGTGGTGTCGGGTGGGTTGGGCTATGTGGTGACGGGGGCGGTGGTGCAGATCGCTGACCCTGACTTTCGAGCGCCGCTGTCGGTGGTCTGGGTGGACGGGTACTTCGTCTTTCTGGCTGAGGACGGGACGACGTTTGCTTCTGATTTGAACAACCCCACCAGTTACGACGCTTTGGCTTACGACCAGACCGTGGGCGAGCCGTCGGGGGTGTTGTCGCTGTTGGTCGATCACCGGGACGTGTTCCACTTCAAGGAGCACTCGCTGGAGATCTGGTACAACAAAGGCACGATCCCGATGGCCTTCGGGCGTGCCACCGACGGGTTTGTCGAGCGCGGGTGTGGGGCGGCTCGTTCGCCCGCCAAGTTAGATAACACGGTGTTCTGGCTGGCCGATGACCTGACGGTGCGAACGTTACGGGGCAACGTCCCGACGCGGATCTCGACCGACGTGATTGAGCAAGACTTTACGACCTACGGGGTGACCTCTGACGCGATTGGCTTCACGGTCTCGCACGATGGGCGGTTTTCCTACGTTCTGACCTTCCCCACAGCAGGGCGGACCTGGGAATACTCGGTGGCAACGCAACTGTGGAACGAGCGCGCGTCACAGGGGCAGACCAGTTGGCAGGTAGAGGGGGTGATCCAGGCTTTCGGCAAGACCCTGGCGTGGGCAGGGACTCAGCTAGGCCAGTTGGACCCGCTGACCTATGCCGAGTGGGGGGAACCCCTGGTGATGCGGATGACCTCTAAGACCATTGCTGACGGGCCGAACTGGGTCTTTCACCAGCGGTTGGAGATTGACTGCGAAGTGGGGTCTGGGATTGCTACCGGGCAGGGGTCTGATCCCCAGTTGATGCTGCGGTACTCGGACGACGGGCGGAATTGGAGTCCCGAGTATTGGCGACCAGCGGGTAAGGCGGGCAAGTACCGGACGCGGGCGGTGTGGAATCGCTTGGGTCGGTCCCGAAACAGGATTTATGAACTGTCGATCTCCGATCCGGTCCCCTTCGTGTTTTACGGGGCGTATCTGAACGAGGAACAGTCCATTGCCGCTTGATAAGCCGCGCCGGGACCGGAACTTTGAAGGGCCGTTGTGGCAGCGGTATCTGGCTGAGCAGGAAGCGGCCAATGCGGCCAATTCGTCGAGTGTTTCCGGGCAGCAGACGAGCATTACCACGCTCCAGACTGACCTGACCTTTTTAGAGCGCGTGGTGGGGGATGTGCCGGTCTACGCCGGGTCTGACCAGACAGCGGCGTGGCAGACGGTCCTAGACGCCAACCAGTTCACCGCTAACGGCCAGCTGCGCTTTGGCAAGGTGGTCGGTGAGCCGATGCGTGAGTACACGATCAGCGACACCCTGGTAATCAACGGCACCAGCGGGGGAGTGATCGACTTTCAAAGCTGCGTG
>ENA-ORBV01013342-ORBV01013342.1-microbial-mat-metagenome-genome-assembly--contig:-NODE-13342-length-12512-cov-6.491033_pt1 | contig 12512 bp, 6 predicted proteins | sample MGYA00237777_ERZ505514 | MGnify/ENA primary metagenome ERZ505514 (study PRJEB26160, sample SAMN06269048) | microbial mat metagenome | isolation source: Oligotrophic lake microbial mat | place...
ATAGCTGTGTACATCTAGTACTACGTCCTACGGTAACATTTTATGTTACTATTATTTGGTTCTACCAACCTAGTAGTAGTATTACGTAGTACTATTACTGCATACAGTTCAGTAGGGAAGTTGCAAGGCAATAGAATTAACAAGAACTTAGCCGACGCTGCTCTCTTGTGGAATGAAAACAAAGTCTAGCTAGCTACCATTTCTAGTAGGTACTACTAGCTAGAATACAATATCCGATACCGATAGTACTATGCGGTACATTATCAGCCAACGATCACTGGGGAGGCAACCGCTAACACCTTTGTCGATATGTGTGGCATTGCTGTGCTGCCGCCATTTCTCTTCCACAGCGACAACAGCAACTGTCAGTGCTTTGAAAACGGTGGTCATTACTGGCAGTACTCGTACCGAGGGACCGCCACGACCTATATTGGGGCCTCGTGTCGCTCGCTACATTTGCTCTTCTTTGGAATCTCGAGGGCACGTTGTTTCGGCCGTCTTGGATCCTAGCTCCCTTCTGCTGTTGGAAAAACCTCATTTTGCCTATTCCAAACGTCAAGTACCACCGAAACTGCAAGAAATGGCGGATGCTTTGGAAGCAGCCGATTGTTATGTTGCCATTACACCGGAATACAATCATGCACCATCGCCTGGATTGATCAACATCTTGAATCATTTTGTAAGTTCCTTGTTTTCCTTCAAACCATCGGCCATTGTTTCGTATTCGGCAGGGCAGTGGGGGGGCACTCGGGCAGCACATGCCCTGCGACCCATTTTATCCGAACTAGGATGTCTTCCCGTTTCCGCCATGATTCATGTACCGCAGGCCCAAGATGTATTCGATGAGCAAGGCAATTTTATTGTTGTAGGCGACGAACAACAACAATGGGATGCGTACACGGATCGATGTCTTTCCCAGCTAGAATGGTGGGGAGAAGCGGCACGCCAGCACAAACAAAGGGTGGATCCATTTCAAGTTTCACCTGCCTTTACCAAATCACCGACACAGAGAAATGCTCCGTAAAATCTACTACAGTATCGCGAGAGCGCACTTGAGGAGTAGTACAATGCCCTTTCCCGTGCCATGGCGGATGGCACAAAAAGGCTTCCACACACGGTACTGTACAGTGCTTTCAAATAGCTGTACTACTGAAGTTGTCGGAGCCTGAATTTTGGGAGCCGCTTGTAGCACTGAAAGTCACCAAAATCTTGAAGGGAATACATGCATGCTGGATGATCACGCTTCTTTTTCTCGTAAAGGTGGCAAACTGAATGCTACAAAGAGCTGCGTGCGACCCCTAGGATTGAAAAAGGATGGAACTACTTTTTTGGCACCATTCGTATACAATCACCTTTTAGCTAGTAGCTAGCTATTGAATCAGCAATATCCTTTTTTTATAAAACAGTGCGCGTGTTTACTAAACCCAACATACATAGCCAGGTCAATCCATTACACTTGACAGACGCCTTGCTATCTTTGGGCATTTGACATGTAGCACACAAACAATTATTTCATGCAGATGCATTCTTGTACTGCACTGCATCATCGATTAGTACAACTGGTAGTGGTAATACAGTAGTAGCTACGACTGTAGAGGAGGAACAGTGAGTTGTTTGTGACGGTGTATGTATGTTAGCAAAAACATGGTATTGGCGAGACCGTGAGCGGCCAGAGTTTTCCATGTGCTGCACTTTTCCATTGGTCGCACAGTGATGGAATGCTTTGTTTTCGAATTCTGGAATCTGCAACTTACCGCATTGTTTTCAGCATGAGATAACAGCTAGCTATAGTGCCGTAGCCAGAGCTACTATTTGTTAGGTTTAATTTAGGTTCTTGTGATTGTCTAGCTAAGTTGATTTGACCAAAACCGGGGCAAGTTATTTAGTTGTGTGATCGCTGGCCTCCTGATGAGATAAAGGAAACAACATACGATGTCAATCTATTTATTTTTCCGGAGGACGTTTCTTCTCGTTGGGACACTATTATTTCTTGGAAGCGAAGTCTTCGACACAGGCACTGCCTTTAGTGGCGGCAATCAGAAACGCCCAACAATAGCAGCAACAAATGGCCTGCCTGATGATAATAATAGAATCGGCAAGAATAATTCCTACCACAAAAACAATGTCGATGCTGCTGCAGCTACGGATTCATCATCATCGCCACCAGAAGGTTTCTACATGGAGCATAATGTGGTTTCCGAAGAAACATGGAAGATTCTAAAACATTGGTTGGATACGGGAGAATTCCGAATGCCCAATACGACGCAAATTCAAAAGGCGCCCATTCCATGGCAAATGGGAGCTCAAAATCGACGGGTCGCACAATTTGGATTTCGATACAATTACGAATCTTCTAATGTAGAATTTGATGACGATATTCCTCCCATACCATTCCCATTGCAACAATTATTGTTGGAGACGACCTGTATAAAAAACTTGTTCCAGCAACAAAACAACCAGTGGACGCAATGCATCATCAATGTCTACGAAGAAAATGTCATCATTCCATGGCATTGGGATCATGTGGATTTTGGACCTGTCGTGCTCGTCTTTACCTTTGGAGAAGAGCGACCTTTGCAACTGCGACGGTTGAAATCATCAACTCCATCTAAGCTTCCCTCTACCCAATGCCATTACGATCCAGATTCCTATGCAGAGGACGATTATGACTATTTCACAGCCTATCCTCGACATTGTTCTTGCTACATTTTGTCCGACCGTGTACGATATCATTGGGAACATGGTGTCCCCCCAGGATCGGGACAACGAGTGTCCATCACATTTCGAACCCACAAGGACGACTATCCTAATGACACAGTGTGAATTGTCATGTGCTCACAACTCTGCTAGTATGGGGAGCAGCCTGTTCGTCATGTTTTTGGGAAGGAAAGCGTGGGTCCAACTGTTTTTTCAGAAATAGTAGTTCAACAACAATCCGAATGAAAAAAGCACAGCAAAGCAACATGTCTGTCGAATGAAATGTCTCGAGGTGGGTGATCAATTGACTTGGTTGGCGTGGAAACTGGCCATCACAGTGGACACGATGATCATGCACGGCGATGCAGTGGAACAAAGTCAGGAACGCCGGAACAAGTAATGTAAAGACTGCTGAACAACTGAATGGCGGGGAGATAAGAGCTCGGCCAGACAACTCCCTTTCGTTTGTGCTGTACTGACAGTGCTACGAACGAACCATCTGCAAAGCCAAGGTTCGTTACTGCTCTACTAGTACACTGGCCCGCCGATATTGTAGAAAGAACACTGGCTTCCACATGCTGCCTGAACCTGAAGCAGCCTAGCTAGCTAGGCGTTACAAGAAGTGATGGAGCGCCTGGCTGTAGATGGACCACCTGGCTGGTTGGAGTAGTAACACCAGCTGGGTAGGTAAAACTACTACCTTCTTGGTAGCTAGTAGACTACTAGATCCGTCATCATGATGTGTGTGAAAGTGTACTAAAGTTTTTGGGGTTCGTTGTCGTCTCCTCTGCCTGAGTTGCAGCAGTGAATACATAGAACGTGTGGAACTGTATGATGTTATCTAACCCATACACTTTTTTAATAAAACAAGTCTCAGATCCACATAATTATACAACTTGCTCAAGCTAGCTAGCTAGCTAGATGCAGGAGATGAAAAATCACAAAATGTTTTTGAATACTTCGTTCCGATGAAAATACATTTGAATCCATATCAATAACGACATTCGCAACTACAGGACATCTTCAGCAGGAATTGTATTACGGAGTAGCATATAAACATCGACGACGAGGGTATCTATCTGTCTTGGTACTCTACTGTATTGCTTTCTTTTAGTTCCTCAACTGAAGGTGCGTACTGGTCTTGGATCAGGACAGGACATCTTCAGCAAGAATTGTATTACGGAGTAGCACATAAAGATCGACGACGAGGGTACGACGTATCTATCTATCTTGAAGCTCTATTGTTTTCTTTCAGTTCCTCAACTGAAGGTGCGTACTAGCACTGGTCTTGGGTCGGGACAAGCACTACGTGTCCGGGATGATATATATCTGTCGTCACGTGAAGGCCAACTAAGAGTTAGTGGGAGTGTTAGCCGTTGTGGGATATATCCAAGATGCCGACCTAACAAAGTTGGCGAGAAGCGAACACAACGGTCGTCCACGATTGGAATCAATAGCACAAATTTTGTTTTTCTCTACTCCGAGTAGTTACTTCAATGCACGGAAACACAGGCAAGCTAGTGCCGACAATGTGAGATGCAGTGTCAGACGTAAAGCCATCGGTGTTTCACAAACGTTCGAAACTGTCATTAAATACGCTCTAATTGTAGCTTAGCCTCTAACCCCGACGTGGGCACATAAAAAAATCTAAATAGCTCTGACGCCCTTTGGGCTGGCTCGTTTTAAGACCGTTACTATAAGTATAAAAATGTACAGGTGGAGGGAGATCCTACCGATATCGGAACTCAAAGGCCTTGTCAGCGCGCCTTCTCGCGACTACGAGGGTCCACTACGCGTACTGTACATACTGGGCAATTCTTTTCCGGTCAGTAATTTCTTAACGAATGAATTTCATTTCTCATTCTCTCCCTGCGACGATTTTCTTACTAAATAAATAAACACCAAGTACGCTCAATTCCCAGCGCCTACTACAGTAGCTACTGCAGCCTACATCACTCACTCTCACACTCAAGTGCGAATTTTGACGAAACCATGACAATGATGGTCACACCACAACAATCGGTTCAGCCACCTTCATCACCCGAAGAAGAAGCTCACGCTCGACTAGAACTACTCTCCAATACGGCCATGTTAAAAAAAGTCATGGACAAAAAATTGAGTTCTTGGAAACAACACCAGCAGCACCGACTACAAACTAGTAGTAAACGTCAAGTTTCACTTGATGAGGAGGACTGTGACGAGGTGCGAAAAAATTCGACAGTGCCAAAAGCGCCTACCAACACCAACCACAATGGTGCTAGTTTGGCAGAGGGCGCCGATGTCGTTGTCCATGCTACAACAAGTAGCAATACGGCATCTGTAGAAGCTGCTGCTAGCACACCTAAAAGGCAAGGATTCTCTCAGAAGCCTGTTACTGCTAGTTATTTTGCGGACGAAAAAAATAGCTCGACACCGAAGACACCTACTTCTTCTTCTCCTCTTGCTTCTCCAAGTCAAAAGCCAATGCTCTTGGCCCCACCCGTCTTCACGACGAATCCTCCTCCTGTTACGGGTACAAGAAGCAACGGCACTACACCGACTACTAACCCAATTAGTACCTCTGGTAGTAGTAGCAACTTGATGGGTATGGGTAGTAGTGGCTTTGTCCCTGGTACTTCGTACTCCACCCTCTTGCTTCCTGCTGGCATCCATGCTCCAGCACCCACTGTAGGTGCACCTCCGTGTGCTGCTGCTCCTAGAACGGGCTTTGCGGCTCATGCTCCTCCTCCTCGTAGCTGCAGCATGAATGACCTTCACCACCACCATGCTGTGGCCGCCGCTGCTGCTGCACAGCACCAGTTCCATGCCTCCTTGGCGGCACAGTTGGCTCAATTGCCACCCAATGTCAAGGCGGCCATGGCGTATATGGATGCCTTGGCCAACAAGCAGCATCAACAGCAGCAAATGCAGTACGCTGGTGCTAGTGCTGTGGGTGGTCCATCGTCGGCCTTTTCAAGCTTGCAGCGTTTGACGGAAAACGTTCCTCCTCCGCCAGTCTCGTCGCCTGCCAGCCGATTGTCGTCGCCCCATCATCCTATGCAGTCGGCCTCGCAGTCTTCGGGAGAAGAGGCATCGAACACGACGACGTCGCCCATGGTGACTACCGCTACTTCCGCCACGAAGACTTGCATGCCGTCGTACGAGACGCTCTTGCAGGAGAATCTGCGCCTCAAGAAAGAAATGGAACAAAAGGACAAGGCCATTGGCAGTCTTCAGAACAAGGCGGATAGTTTGGAAAAACAAATTGGAGAACTTCGTCAGTTGCCCACTGGAAAGATTTCTCATATTCCCATCGAGTAAGTACAATTACAGTTTGGAATGTTGATTCTTTTACTAGTATGTTATGGTTGCGTTCTCGGAATTGTAATTCGTTTCCTACTACAGTATTACTCACAACAATGTCGTTCTCTCCTCACATCATTACTATCACAGAGATATGATTCGCATCATGCAGGAATATGGTTCCGAAGTCTCCAATCAGACGTTGCCCAAGCGCAAGCAGCCCATCCAGAAGGCTTCCATTGTGCGTCAATTCCGTCGTTGGAATCCCGAGTTCTTTCGTTATTTTGTTCACGTCAACGGGGAATGGGTCCCTCGTTTGGGACGTGAAGGCGAATTGAAGCGTCGGGTTGAAAAGCGCCGTTCCGTGCAAAAGAACAAGCGTGAGGGTGATACAAGCCCCGATGACAGCAGCAAGTGCTCCTCCAAGAACTAGAAGAAATGAAACAAGAAGAATGGACCAGAAGAGAAGAGAATTAAAGTTTAGAAGAGTCGAGACGACATCTCTTCTTTCTCTCATAGATAAAAAGAAGGCCGAGAAAGAGACCACCAAGATATTTCAAGAAAGAAGATAAAACCAGACCCTACAGTAGACTGAATATGATAGAGACAGCACACCCGTCCAGAAGAGACGAGATACATACACCACCATCCATCCATCCATCAAGAAGAAAAAAGAACAGAAAAAAAACATCACACAAGAATAGAGTTTAGACACCGTTTACATCACCTACACCCAGGAAACAAGAAAAATACACCCCTCCAATGGGCGGAATCTCTATTGGCATGACTATTTTTATTTGTCTTGTTGAGTTCCAGCCCAATGGGAAGCAGGAGAACCTATAGATTTTCGTATACACACATGATCCAAACAATTAAACACATTACAGTAAAGGCCAAAACGTAAAGGAATAAAGAAAGAAAGTTATCCGTATGTGCAGTCTCTCTAGAAGCAACTAGAATACATAGTTTTTAGCTAGCTAGCTATGAATCAAAGTAGGTTAGATAACTAGTTCAATCGAAAGTAGTCTAGCTGCAGGCGACCTTGCTAGCTAGCTAGCTAGCTAGCTGGAGAGATCTAGAAAGCAATTTGCTGAAGCTAGCTAGTAGCTAGCTAGCTAGTAGTAGAGTACCAGGTAGCTTCGAATCAAATTGGCGCACCTAACCAGCTCAATCGGGCGAGTTGTCTTTTTCGGACATCCGGTGCAGGATAGGTGACCGTTGACACTCAAAATCTTTCCGATAAAGGTTATTAGGACGCATTTCACGTAAGCTGACATACGCCACATCACTCCCGCGAATTGAATCTTGTGTTTTTGTTCTTACTTTGCACAACACACATGGTCGTTGCTCTGTCGTTGCAAACTAACACTTCTACTAGTAGCTAGCTCGATGCACGTGCCAAAACAATCCGCTAGAATGTGCAGCTACATGTGCTTGCAAACAAGAACTATGTCACCTATGGAAATGGCTAGGTTCCTTTCTAGAACAAGAACTATGATTCACTTACGTACCTATTCGGAAGGGCAAACGAATGAATCCATCATTCTTGTCAAACAATTCCGTTCTGTGATGTCCCTCACTGCAGGCAAGCGATTGTCCAGGATTTCAACGCTTTACTGGTCCATTTTTGGGACATGGTTTGATCAAACAAGATTGAGATACAGTAGCACAACCTAGTAGCAGATAGCCAGTTGGTTACTCGGAAGCACAATAGCACTGCAGACTCCCAAAAAAGTTGATGGGCAGAGACATGTCTTAGTAATGGTTACCGACTGTTCAAGAGTGCCACCTTTCCAAATCCAATTCATTTCGCGGTACCGTTTTCAGTGTCCTACCTGACATGGCTCTGCCATTGCGCCTTGTGGGATCTTCAGACTACACAGCCCACTACGTACATATTAGTCAGCAAGGTAAGAGAGGCTTCCTTGGCCGGGATGTCTTTCGGTACGGTTTTTATGTTGAATTTTTGAGCAACTGTGAGACTATGGTAGACCAATAGGAAAGAAAATGAATCACGAGATCCAATTTAAAACTACAATCGTTACAACGGTTCTTTCGACAGAGCCCTCAACTGGGCCACTTGATTTTCGGAAATGATGCCTGCCGTTAATCCTTTGTGCAACAATTCTTGGATCCCCATTTTTTTGGCGGGCGTAGTTCCACTGCTGACTTGTTTCAAGATTTGTCGCAGCGTTTCCATTTGATGATGAAATCCTGGATCGACGCCTTGGGCGCCTCCTTCGGGAACTTTAAATAAATAGGCCGTGGCCTTGGCCACTTGACTCGATGGCGTGGCATTTCGGGCAAAATAATCGCACCATACGGCACTATCAATCATGAGTGGGACACACAAAATACTATCCATACACCTGGTATAAGTAAGCATGGTATGTTCTTGATGTAAAAATGCCGTAGAAGTGTATTCGACAATGTCTCGTTTTTCATCCCCCATGTAGGGTACATACATGACTTTGACTTGATGATCGAGTTGATCTTCTTTCCAGGGTCCAAAAATAGAATGTTTGACACGTAATTTGGCATTGAGCGTGGTTTCATTGGTCAGATTGAGCATGTCGTTATTGCCAAGATGATTGGAGGACGCAATGACTTGTGGCGTCAAACCAAGGGCCCGCAAGTATTCCACGGCTGCCGTTTTGAATTTGGTTTGTCCGGCCTTGAAATCGGTACCGAGAATATAGGCTGGACTAGTAGTATTGGCATTGATTTCCGCAGGAAGTTTTGTAGATCTGTACTGAAGATCAAAGAGTTCTGTCAAAGCTGGTCCCAAAGTATTCTGGGATCCTCCATTGACAAAGGAGCATCCCTCCAAGGCGGCAGCCGTGGCATACATCATAGAGGGAGAAATATCCACTTTTTTGGAGGATTTTGGTTGTTGCTGTAATGCTTTTAACAATTGATCGGCCGTTCGGAGCTGAAAGACATCTGCAGGTCGTTCCACACTGGCACTCCAAATAACAGTGGTGTGTCCTGTCACCTTTTCGTCTTGAATAAATTTTCGAATATCGGCTCGTAAATGCTCGACTTGTTGCCACAGTGTCATGTTGGTCGTGTCCACAATATGAGTGGCAGTGGCATGCTGTGATTCTCCCAAAAAGGAAGCATTATAAATTCCTGGCCACAGCATCTTTTGAGTACTGGCATTGAGATCCTCTCGCACTTGTCGTACCAAATCATAATCCAGAATTCGTGCCTCGTAGAGCGCTTCGCCCAATGGTGTGGGTCGGATATCCCATCCACCAATCGCTGCTTGACTGGCTTGAGCCAAATCATATTCCTTCGCGCCCGCAAATCCTACACCACCGTGATCACCTTTGGGTGGCAATTGGGTGATACAACCACCCCAATCGGGACACGACACACGACCTTTGCCAGGACAACCACCCGATTCCCATGTTAATTGACGTTGATTGGCGGCATGACCTGCCAGTAAAGTGACGCCATTGTTACCACCCAATCCAACCACTAGAATGCCAATTCTGCCACTCGACGAAGTATAAGTCGTAGCCGCAGTGGTGGCTTCTGTAGCACTCATTTTGTACAGTGACTCTTGACTTCTTGATGGATCCAAAGTCACTGACTGACTGTTGATGATGACGGGAACTTCTCGCGACGACAACTGGTCTACTGTGCGATTTATGCGATGAAGAAGTACGGGCAGATTGATTGAATAGATACCAACGACAACTGCTCCTTGTCGACTACAAGCTAGTACGACGTAGTGTAGCAGGAAGATAGACTATTGGTTAGCCTCTAGCTAGCTAGTACCAGTAGCTACTAGACTACTATTAGAGAGCAATGCTTGTAGAGCTGAGTAGCTCAGCAGATCGAAGGCTAAATTAGTTCATGGACTCGCTCGCTCGTCGGCATAGCTTGATGGGTCGTCGATGACATGCGGTGACGTCATGCGCGTCACCCAACGGAAAAACCAACAGCGCTCCTAAACCAATGATTTGTTGGGTGCGTGCGTTCAGAAAAAAGAAATATTTCTTTTAAAAATAGAGGCGCAGGTTACAATTCACAGAAACGTTAGGGTTCAAGCTTTCCCTGGCGCCTCACCGTCTGCCTGGCGCTTCGCTGCAAGCGGACGGCTGGTCGAAACCCCATGTCAATCAATGTCAATGGCTTGCGATGCAACAGATAGATCTGCACTGAAGACCAGGGCCGGACAGGATACTAGCTAGTATTGTACCTCATGCATGTGTATGAGTAATCAGACCAGTACGTAGTCGTACCATAGCAATCACGCCACCTAGGTCCCAGAACAAGTGCCACCAACGCCTAACCAACTTGCTGGCCTTTTAGTACATACACAAGAGTAAAGAAAAGAAACCACAACAGGAAGATGGGCGGACCCAAAAAGCCATCATGGCAAACACAAGAGACGCGCCATTATTGTGCGGTCTGCAATGCTTGGATGGGCAATGATCGCCAATCCATTTTGCTTCATGAAAATGGAAAGAAGCACAAAGAAGCCATGGAAAAATCATTGCAGGATCGCCGCGATCATAAAGCCAAGCAAGACCGACAAGCCAAGCAAGTGCAATCCTCGCTACAAGCCATGGAACAAGCCGCCTTGCAAGCCATGGGCGGACAGGACAGCCAGTACTATGATACTTCTAGCTACCAAATACCACAACAAGCACCACCAGGAGCGGCAGGAGCAGGAAGATATGCTTACGGAGCAGCTGTAGCAGGTGCAGCATTCATGGCACCACCACCACCACCACCTCAAATCAAAGAAGAAGCATCCTCCAAAAACAAGGATCTCAAAGAATGGAATAAACGAAGAAAGCAACGACAAGAGGAACAGAACAAGGACGATATTAGTGACGACGACGAGGATGGTGCTGCTGCTGCTTCTGGAGCCCGTGCCGTGGGTGCCAATCGTCGGACCATTGCACCCGATGAAGGATATTATACGATTGACAACGACAGCGATACCAAGAAGGATGATGGCGAAGATGACTCCAAAAAGAAAACAACAACCTATTTAGAAGGGGTTGTTTTTGCAGAACTTTTAGAAGAAGACATGCCCATTCAAATATGGACGGGAAGTAATTTGGCCACTCCCCAAGAGCGCAAATTATTACACAACCAATCCTTGTGGGTGAATGGATTGGTGGTTTCCATGCGGCGCAGCAAAAAAAAGGGTTTTGTCGCGGAAGGAGAATGGGACGAAGATCGCATGGTCGTCAACGTGGCGTATCTCAAGAATCCAACCGATACCGATGAAACCTTGGAACAAGGTGTGCGACTGCATCGCATTCGTATCGTCATGGGTGCCGATGATAGCATTCCGGATACTGTCGAAGAAGCACGAATCTTGGCCATGGGTGGGGAAGAAATTCAAGTACCACAAGGCAGCAGTAGTAGTGCTGCTGTGGCACAGGCCGACAACAACAATAGTGGCTTGACACAGGCCGAAATTGAAGAAGCCACGGGATTGACGGGTTGGTCGACGGTAACGATTCGACGGACGACGGCTCATCAAGAAGCACGAGAGGAACGAGAACGGGAACGACAAAAACAACGACAAGCACGACGAGCCGCAGAAGATTCTGTCAAAGAAGCGCAGATGCGAAAAATGGATGAATCCAAAGTAGCCAATGCGGACGATTCCGCCTTGGGGGCGTATGATGTGTGGTCCCAGACGCAGGGGAGAGGCGGTTACAAGGGCATTGACATTCATACCGAAGCCAACGTTTCCGTCCAGGACACGGCCAAGCGACTGGCTGCCGAGGGGGAAACGGTGGCCTTCAAGAGCAAGGGCAGCAACTTCAAAAGTAAAATGGCCGGCAAGAAGCGAAATCGAAGAACAACCTCCGCGGATGACGACTAGCTAGCTAGTCTACTTGTTTGCCCCTACCCAGCTACTGCAGCGCGCACTTCGTATTATTTCCTAGTTGTTTTAATGTAAAAGCTTGTTCTTGTAGTTACATTACTTCAGGCGATGCAGGTCGCAACTTGTCCATCGCTGTACTGTAGGCAGTTGGAAGAATGGCCGTCCGTCGCAATGACAGTATGGTTGGAAGCCAGGCTCATCAAGAAAAACGAGGAATCATTTGATCTGCATCGCCGGGTCACATCATCTACCCGGTCGCCAGCCAGCAACAAGGCGTGAGCGACAAGGAGCCACCCAGACATAGGTTTGTCAGAAGCAACAATCGATCGATGGCGGCCAGTATTAATAGCGGTGCCCTCACCAGCCAGTCATGCCCCCAGCAAGACTGTTTCAGTCCGCCAGAGCTGCGCGATGTATAACAAACGACGGGCGAGAGTCAGTGGGGCGGTTGCTTGTGTTTGGGCAATTGTTCCGGTCACGTTGGCTACAGTGGCGCAGCGGTCTGAATCTGGCAAGAAAAAACGGACTCCTCTACTAGCAAGAATCAGGATGAATGATGTTGTGATTAGCTAGTATTTTGCTAGGGTGAAGACTAATGAGGCTGTCTCTTATACACATCTCCGAGCCCACGAGACTAAGGCGAATCTCGTATGCCGTCTTCTGCTTGAAA
>ENA-ORBV01013346-ORBV01013346.1-microbial-mat-metagenome-genome-assembly--contig:-NODE-13346-length-12509-cov-64.947474_pt1 | contig 12509 bp, 8 predicted proteins | sample MGYA00237777_ERZ505514 | MGnify/ENA primary metagenome ERZ505514 (study PRJEB26160, sample SAMN06269048) | microbial mat metagenome | isolation source: Oligotrophic lake microbial mat | place...
GAATTCGAACCTGCCATCGAGAGACTCCTGTTTCTGGGCCAAACGGCCCGGGTAGTCTCCCACAACGACTGGACCGGTTTGCGGGGGGCAGGTCTAACGCTGCGGTTCACCGGGCTGCGCCGAACGACATTGATTTCAAAACTGACGTGGCCCGCGGCTCCATGTGCAACGGTGTGTGCTGCAGTCTTTGCCGGACTACGGCTCCGATTTGGTGCAGTCGACGCCAAGACAATTGTCCCACCGCCCTCGTGTCTCGACAGTGTCAAACATAGCGTCACCTGAGTCGCCAAACTGTGCTCGTCGTATCTTTGCGAAACCGGCCCTCGACAATTCACCAGATATTGATTCGTAGTCCCACATCCATAGGTGCGACGAGTGTCCCAACCAAGTTCGCAACAATCCAGAAACTCCTTGGGCACGAGAGTGGCGTCCAAGGTACGAGTTGTTCATAAACGTCATCGCAGCATTTGGATCAGAACTGGCAACGTACTCCTTTGCGAGTTGTTCCAAGTCGGGCAAGACAAATCGAAAGCGACCTCCAGGAACGAGATACCTATGAGTATTGGCAAGTGCGACACGAAAATCGTCCAAGCAGAGATGTTCCAATACATGTGAACAGTATATCGCATGACAGGAGTTGTCAGAAAGAGGTAGACCACGAACGATGTCGCCGTATCGAATCGTTCGTGGAAATATTGGGCCCACACGGCTGAACAGCTTCCCTATCAAGGGCAGCCGTTGAAGTCGTAGCGTCGGACTGATGTCGAAGTTCATCCAGAGTTCCGGGCCGCACGTGCCCGCACCGAATTGAATGTACTGTGTCATATGGTGGCTTAGGTCTTGCGTTACCGTGTGTTGAATGCAGAACTATGTTTCGACCGATCCATGTAATCGACTTATCATCGCTTCCGGGTCCGCCCAAGGTGCCCGCACCGGATGGGGGTGTCCCGCCGCAATTCTTTCGCACGCACTGACTTCGGGCGCGACGGTGAGATTCAGCTTAGACGGGTCGGCATAGGGGACTTCTCAGAGCGAGTCGGCCGGGCTTCGGACCCCTGCTGGTCCGCGGTTGAGCACGTGGGTGTGGATCATCGTGGTCTTCACGTCGCTGTGGCCGAGGAGCTCCTGAACCGTGCGGATGTCGTGTCCCGACTCCAGCAGGTGCGTGGCGAACGAATGGCGAAACGTGTGACAGGTGGCGCGCCTGGCCAGGCTGGCGCTCGCGACGGCCTGCGAAACGGCTCGCTGCACCAGTGATTCGTCGAGGTGGTGGCGTCCTTCCTGGCCGGTCGTCGGAGTGCGCCAGCGCTTCTTCTGCGGAAAGACCCACTGCCAGCGCCAGTCGGCTGGGGCGTAGGGGTACTTCCGATCCAGGACGTCCGGCAGAAGGACCCGACCCCAGCCGTCGGCAAGGTCGCGTGCGTGGATCTGCTTGACGCCATTCAGGTGCCCCTGGAGCGGGTCCTTGAGCGAGGCCGGCAGCATCGTGACGCGGTCCTTGCGGCCCTTCCCGTTGCGCACGAGGATCTCGCTGCGAGCGAAGTCCAGATCCTGCACCCGAAGGCACAGGCACTCCATCAGCCGAAGGCCGCTGCCGTAGAGCAGCGAGGCGACGAGCCACTTCTTGCCAGCCAGGTTCGCGAGCACTGCCCTCACTTCGCCGCTGGTCATGACCACCGGCAGGCGCTCGGGTCGGCGCGCCCGCACGACATCGCCCAGCTCGGATAGGTCCCTGCCGATCAACCGTCGATACAGAAAGAGCAGGGCAGCCAATGCCTGATTCTGCGTCGACGCGGCGACCTTCCCGGCGACGGCGAGGTGAGTCGGGAAGGCGCTGACCTCGCCGGCTTCCATCTGCGAGGGATGACGCACGCCGTGGAAGAGGATGAAGCGCTTCGCCCACGCCCTGTACGCCACCTCGGTGCGGCGGCTGTAGTGGCGAGCGCGCAATGCCATCGTCAGGCGATCGAGAAGCTTCGGTTCAGACGAGTCACGCACGAGCGACAGGGCCGGTTCGCCACGAACGCGAGTGTCCGCGAAGTGGATCGCCGTCGGCTGGGGGTGGTCCCCGGGGTCGGGCGGTGCCGCGGGGCCCGAGACCGCGGGGCTGGAGACTGCGGGGCTGGAGACCGCGGGGGGACCCCCCGCGAGCGCAGGCGCCGCCGGAAGAGCGAGCCACAGCCCGTCGCGCGACTTGGCTCGATCCCTGAGCCACGGCTGCTTCGCCGGCACGACGCGGACGCGGCAGCGGACACCATTGGCATGGACTCCGGACTGCCCCATGGCGGGGAGCGTACCACGCCATCGACGGCGAGCAGCAACCGGCCCGCAAGGTGCCACCGAGCGCCTGAAAACCGGCCACCCCTGAGCGCCTCGGATCCGGACAGGGGGGCGAGCGTGGGCGAGCGTGGGGCGAGCGTGAGGGGGGCGAGCGTGGACACACCCGCTCGTACGCGTCCGTGCGGGGCGAGCGTGGACACACCCGTGCGTAGGCGTGCGCCGAGCGCGAAGCCGACTTCGCCGCAGCGCGTCACGGGCGGCGACACGGGCGGCGACGCGGCGAGGCAACGACACGAGGAGCGCCGACTCGCACGCCGGCGCTCCTGTTGTCATCAGGCGGGGGATCGGGTTGTCATCAGACGCGGGATCGGGCGAGTGAGATAGTCGAGGGCAATCGTTGTGGGTCGCTCGTTGGCCCACTGCGGAGCAAGGGCGAAGTCGGTGCGGAGCACTCCATGATCCGCGTCACCCGCCGTTGGGTGTTCGATTCAGCACCTCCTGGATTCAGCACTCGACGCCCCGCGGCGCTACTTCTTCGTGCTCCCTCTATCGGCCGCGCTGAATCGGCTGAGGAGGACGCCGAGGTCGCGGGCGAAGGGTGCCGCGGCGGCGCTTGCGGCACTCACGGCATTGATGCCCGTCGTCCGCGGTGGCTGGACCACACCCTGCGGCGTGTCGAGATCGACGAGCTGATTGCGGAAGAGGTGGACCGCCAATCCGCTCTTCGGGCTGAGCCAGATGCCGCTGGTGTCCGACTCCCAATCAATCCCTGCGGTGTAGGTGTCGGTGAGCCGCAACTGGTCCGCGTTGTCGCGTGCGGAGACCGCGATGAAGGCGAAGTTCAACTTCCAGGAGTCGCCGCCCGTCGGGTGGTAGCGGATGTAGGCGGGGAAGAGGGCCAGATGAGCGGTGTCGATGGGGCGGAGAGTGCGCGGGTCGTTGAGCGTGGGTTCGGTCGACGGCGGGGCCAGCCCGTGGTCGCCCAGATACAGGTGAGTGAGCCGTCCGCGCTCGAAATCGTCCTTCGACGTATCGAGGTAGAACTCGCGTCCGCCGAGCCCGAGGTACACGTCACCGTCGGTGCCGGCATCGGAAGTGTCAGCGGTCCAAATCGCCACCTGGATTCGTTCAATCTGTGCCATGAGGTCACTGCTCCTGCGGAGGGCCTGGCGCTCGTCGGGCTCGCTCGGCCCAGGGACGAAGATGCGAGCGCCGCGTCGCACCCAAGGGGATGGCGGGGCCGTCCCTGCGCTCGACAAAGTCGAGTTTGTTGGCAACGCACCAGCCTTGGAATCGGCGACCGGCGCTTCCGCCCAGCAGTGACATCCAGAGATCGAACTCCCCCGGCAGAGCGATCGTGGTCAGCGCGATCTGCGAGAGCGACCTTGGACGCGCGAGAGCGACCTTGCGCGACCTTGGACACGCACATTCCGGCGACCTTGGACACGCACATTCCGAGGCGCGACCCTGCGCCTCCCCGAGGCTGGATACGGCCCTCGGCACCACCATGCGCGACCATGCGCGACCATGCGCGACCATGCGCGACCATGCGCGACCATGCGCAAGCATGCGCAAGCAGGATGGGGGCCATCGCAAGCCTTCTGAATCGGGCGTGTGCATGGGTCGTGCGGGCGAGCCCGCCGGACTGTGCGTGTCCAAACATCACGCCATGGGTCGTGCGGGCAAGCCCGCCGGACTGTGCCTGTCCAAACATCACGCCAGGCGTGTCCAAACATCACGCCCCAAACATCACGCCAGGCATCACGTCCCGCCGGACTGTGCGTGTCCGCCCATCACGTCCGCCCATCACGTCCGCCCATCACGTCCGGGCATCACGCAGGCATCACGCAGGCATCACGCTCTCGTCATGGTCGAGTTTGCATCGTGCGGACCGAGGGCGAGACCGCTCGCCACGGGCTGCTGCCGCGGCGCTCCTGCCCCTCACTTGAAGATTCAGCCGGTGGGTGCCATACTCCCGCCCTTTGCCGCCCGGTCCCTGGAGTGGGGATTGGTCTTTGTTCGGTTCGCATGCTTTCGAGCGGTCGGACCGCCGCGGCGCTCAATCCAATTCGTTGCCCGCCGACAGGTGGCGGTGCAATCGCCAGTCGGCTGCTCGCTCGAGGCGTTCGGCCCGCTCGCCGGCCGTCAGCTCAGCCGGTCTCGGGTCGCTCGCCGGTCGCTTCGCTCGTTCTGCTCTCTCCGGTTCTGCCTGTCTCGCTCTGCGGCACTCCTCTCTCGTACGCCCCGTTGGAAGGATCTTTCGAAATGGACACGACGCATTCCCTGGGACGAACTCCCCACTCGCCCTGCCTGTCTACCTGCCTGTCTGCCTGCCTGTCTGCCTGCCTGTCTGCCTGCCTGGCGCCCTGCAAGTTGGCCGGCCCGGTCCGACTGCTGACCCGCGGCCTCGGCCGATCCGTGGCCGGCGTTGCGACAATCGCCGCCGCCGCCCTGGCCATCGCTCCGGTCGCTCTGGCCAAGAGCGAAGCCGACATCCGCATGCCGGATCTCTCGACCCAGACCTTCGTCGGGCTCGACGGCCACACCCTTCTGATGATCGGCCTGCTGGTCTGCATCGGCGGCCTGATCTTCGGCGGCGTGATCTACAACCAGCTCAAGCGGCTCCCGGTCCACCCGGCGATGCGTGAAGTCTCGGAGCTGATCTACGAGACCTGCAAGACCTACATGATCACCCAGGGCAAGTTCCTGATCATCCTGCAGCTCTTCATCGGTGCGATCATCTTCGCGTACTTCGGCTTCTTCGCGAAGACCGAGAGCCTCACCAACCCGGGCACGTTCGAGTCCTTCGGCTTCGGGCGCACCGCGATCATCATCTTCTTCAGCGTGGTCGGCGTCCTCGGCTCGTACTCCGTGGCCTGGTTCGGCATCCGCGTCAACACCTTCGCCAACAGCCGCACCGCCTGGGCCTCGCTCGGCGGCAAGCCCTTCCCCTGCTACAGCATTCCGCTCAAGGCGGGCATGTCGATTGGCATGGTCCTGATCAGCGTCGAGCTGCTGATCATGCTGATCATCGTGCTCTTTCTGCCGCCGGATCTGGCCGGACCGTGCTTCATCGGTTTCGCAATCGGCGAGTCGCTGGGCGCCTCGGCGCTGCGCATCGCCGGCGGCATCTTCACCAAGATCGCCGACATCGGCAGCGACCTGATGAAGATCGTCTACAACATCAAGGAAGACGACCCCCGCAACCCCGGCGTGATCGCCGACTGCACCGGCGACAACGCCGGCGACTCGGTCGGACCCACCGCCGACGGCTTCGAGACCTACGGCGTCACCGGCGTGGCCCTGATCACCTTCATCCTTCTCGCGGTTCCCGACACCGCGATCCAGGTGAACCTGCTGGTCTGGATCTTCGCGATGCGGGTGATGATGATCATCGCCTCGGGTGGTTCGTACCTCATCAACGAGTTCGTCGCCAAGGGCAGGTACGTCAACGCCGCGAAGTTCGACTTCGAGGCGCCGCTCACCTCGCTGGTGTGGCTCACCTCGATCGTCTCGATCGTCCTCACCTTCATCGTCTCGTGGCTGCTCATTCCGACCATGTCGCTGGTGGGCGGCGAGCCCGATTCGTCGATGTGGTGGAAGCTGTCCCTGATCATCTCCTGCGGCACCATCGCCGGCGCGATCATCCCCGAGATCGTCAAGATCTTCACCTCGACCCGCTCGGCGCACGTCAAGGAAGTCGTCGTCAGTTCCCAGGAGGGTGGAGCGTCGCTCAACATCCTCTCGGGCCTCACCGCCGGCAACTTCTCGGCGTACTGGATGGGCGTCGTCTTCATCGTGCTGATGGGCGCGGCGTATCTGGTCAGCCTCTTCGGTCTCGAGCAGTTCATGGTCGCCCCCGCGGTCTTCGCCTTCGGCCTCGTGGCCTTCGGCTTCCTCGGGATGGGTCCGGTCACCATCGCCGTCGACAGCTACGGTCCGGTGACCGACAACGCCCAGTCGGTCTACGAGCTGGCCCTCATCGAAGAGGCTCCCGGCGTGGCCGAGCAGGTCAAGCGCGACTTCGGCGTGCCCGTCAACTTCGAAAGAGCCAAGCACTTCCTCGAGGAGAACGACGGCGCCGGCAACACCTTCAAGGCCACCGCGAAGCCGGTGCTCATCGGCACCGCGGTCGTCGGTTCCACCACGATGATCTTCGCGATCATCATGCTCCTCACCGGTTCGCTCACCGACACCGACGCGATCAACAATCTCTCGATCCTGCACCCGCCGTTCTTCCTGGGTCTGATCGCCGGCGGTTCGATGATCTACTGGTTCACCGGCGCCTCCACCCAGGCAGTGGTCGCCGGGGCGTACCGCGCGGTCGAGTTCATCAAGAAGAACATCAAGCTCGACGGAGCCATCAGGGCCTCGACCGAGGACAGCAAGCGGGTCGTCGAGATCTGCACGCAGTACGCCCAGAAGGGCATGTTCAACATCTTCCTGGCCGTCTTCTTCGGCACCCTCGCCTTCGCCCTGCTCGAGCCGTTCTTCTTCATCGGCTATCTGATTGCGATTGCCCTCTTCGGCCTCTTCCAGGCGGTCTTCATGGCCAACGCCGGCGGCGCCTGGGACAACGCCAAGAAGATCGTCGAGGTCGAGATGAAGATGAAGGGCACGCCGCTCCACGCCGCGACCGTCGTCGGCGACACCGTGGGCGATCCGTTCAAGGACACCTCCTCGGTGGCCATGAACCCGATCATCAAGTTCACGACGCTCTTCGGCCTGCTGGCGGTCGAGCTTGCGGTCGCCCTCAACAACCCCGGATCGCACGGCGGCAACATCGAGCACTACACCAGCACGGTGACCCTGATCGGGTCGGTGGCGTGCCTCGCGGTGAGCATGCTCTTCGTGTGGCGCAGCTTCTATGCGATGCGGATCAAGTCGGAGTAGGAGTCCGCTCGCTTCGCTCGCGGGAGGAATGAGGAATTGGGAATGAGGGACCGGGAGACGGTCCTGAATCGGTGATGAGTATCGGAGCGGGCTGCGTGGGCGGCCCGCTCCGTTCGTTTTTGGGAGGGGCAGAGTGATTTCGCGGCGGATGCGGGGCGGCGTGGTGGCGGCGATATCGTGTGCGCTTGTCGCGCCGGCGCGCGCTGGAGTGCCTCTGGAGGTTCCTCACATGTCGTCCGTTCCCACCATCATGGGCGGCCTCTTCACGGTGGCCGTGATCTTCGGACCGGGTCTGCTCCTTCTGATTCTCGGAATCCGGGGGCGGCTCATCCTCGACGATCCGCGCTGCGCCAAGTGTCGGCACGATCTCAAGACCTTCGGCGAGCGTCATGCGAAGTGCCCGGAGTGCGGGGCGAGTCTTGGACGCCGAGGAGCGGTGGCGTTTGGAAGCAGGCAGCGGCGACCGGTCCTCATCATCGTCGGCGCGGTGCTGATGGTGCTGGCGCCTCTGGTGATGGTCGGGGCGTCGCTCTTGATCGCCCGACCGGCGGTCGCGCAGGCCGCAGCGGCGCGGGCCGCGCAGGGCCAGGCCGCCGCGGCGGCAGTGGTCACCTGGGCCAGCGTCTCCAACGGCCAACTCGCCGCCGCCGTCCCAAGCAGCTTTGGGGATGGAATGCTCTTTGCCGAGATCAATGCCAGGATTCGGGCGAAGGGCCTGAGCGAGTCGGAGCTCGGAGACGTCGTCGAGTCTTTCATCAGAGCCTTGCCCCCGGACTTTCCGCCTGCGCACCGATTCGCGGTTCAATCCCGCAGTGAAGCACTGATCGCTTCGCTCGTGGGCCATCCGGCGCTCAGCCGTGAACAGCGCGAACGGCTGGTGCTGGCCTGGACCGGTCCCACTCCGGTGGCGATGAGATCTCGGGTTCGAGAGGACACGACCGCGGTCTACTCGTTCTATGGGGTCGGCATGCCCAGTGTCGGGCTGAATCGCGTCATGCGGTTCAAGGAGGTGCGAGTCGACGGGGTCCCCGTGGTCCGCGAAACCCCGGCAGCGCCCCGCACGACTCGTGAACGGCGCGATCTTCCGCTTCTCGCCCCCGGAACGCACACCATCGAGTTCGAGGTGGAGTGGGTGGCGATCGCCGGTGAGATCTTCTTGCGCCACGACCCTTCGGCTGTAGCCAGCTTCGGATCGGGAGCTCAATTGATGTCGTCAGGCGACGCCATGAATTCGCTGCCCGAGAGCAGTCCGCTCTTTGAGCGGCTCGACGCCATCCCCGATCCGGCATCGGCACTGAATCGTCGTGTGGCTCATGGAACCGAACTGGTCACGCACACCCTCACCGTCTTTCGACATGGTGAGCCGGCGGTGACGCCAGTCGTCGATCCGTCACTTCGAACAATGGTTCGCGACTCGTTCACGGTCACCGAGGCCGAAGTGAGCAGGCACGATGACGGTCGGTGTCGACTCCGAGTGCAGGTGGCGTTTCGAGTGCTGTTTGAGGTTCCCTTGGCAATCCGCGCGCGGGTCGAGATCAGAGACCGCACGTTTCGTTCGTCGGTCGGAACCGCCTGGTCGGAGGGACGCTCACTGCTCGGCGGAGAGACGCTGGTGCTCGAGGAACCGTTGGACGATCTCGATCCGAAGATCAGATACGTGCGAGTCGTCATCGAGCCGGCCCTGTCCGACGTGCGGCTTTCGCTTGACTTCGATCGCGCCTGGGGCGAGGAGATCGATCTCGGCAAGGTGCCGGTCAGGCGTCTTGATCTCGAGTCGGCGCCCGCTCGAGAGTCGGGCCAGAGCCAGCCATGACCCAGCCGTGGGTGATGGGGCCGATCGGGCGCGCTCTATCGTCGGCGACGATGAGTGACCTCTCTTGCGACAAGTCTCTCGGTCAGTTAGGCGAACGAAGTCCCGAAGGCGGCCTCGCCCTCGAGCATGCCCTTCACGCGGTGATTGCCGATCTCGGCGCCGAGACCGGAACCATTCATCTCCTCGACGCCGAAGGGGTGCTCGTGCTTCGCGCCGCCCAGGGCATTCCCGCGGCGGTCCTGGCGATCGTGGCGCGCGTGCCGGTCGGCAAGGGAATGGCCGGTCTCTCCGTCGAGCGCAACGCCGCGGTGAGCGCCTGCAACATCCAGACCGACACCTCGGGCGAAGTCCGACCCGGCGCTCGCGCTACCGGCATGGAAGGTGCAATCGTGGTCCCGATCCGCGCCCCCGATGGGCGGGCAATCGGCGCCCTCGGCGTGGCCAACCGCAGCGCCCGCACGTTCAGCGAGGACGAGATCGCAAAGCTCCTCGCAGCGGGCGAAGCAATTGCGGCGCAGCGGGCCAGTTGAGCGCCGATCCGTACGAACACCGAAGCTCCGCGGCGGCTGCCGAATTGGCTGCCGGAGCCGCGGCGGCGGCGCATCGTGCTCCACGGCCGAGCCGCCAGCCTGTCGCCGGGCTCTGGGCAGACCTCTTGAGGGGTTTCCCGCAGTCCTGTCGCCGAGCGCCATTTGCCACATCGGTAACAACTCTTTGTGAACGCGGCCGATGCAATCTCCGTAGAAGCCTCTGCGTTGAAACACTGACGAGGGAAGGACGACTGCCCTCGAGTGAACACACCGAAAGGACCTCACGCCATGACCGGTTCCTGCAAGCAGCACGCCGATGAGCTCGATGCACCCCCGCACGCGAACGACCGGACTTCCGCAGATCACTGCGCCGGTCTCGAGCGATCCACCACCGCGATGGGCACGACCTTGACCGCGACCCTCACGCGCCGTCGAGTCTCCGCCGTTGCGATGGTGGCTCTTGGTGCGGCCACGCTCGTGCTGTCGAGCGCCGGAATCACTCGGATGGCTCTCGCCAGTCAGCCACCGCAGCCCGATGCCGAAACCACTCGGGCAATCGAAGCCGCGAACTCGATCTCCCGCGCCTTCCGTCATGCCGCGAATGCGATCCGCCCATCGGTCGTCAACATCGACACCGTCAAGCGACAGACCATCCCGGCGGGCCGCGAGGTCCCCGGAGGTCAGCAGGGCATTCCTGAAGAGCTCCGTCGCCGCTTCTTCGGTGGCGAGGCCCCGCAGCAGTTCAACCCCCGCGGCGGCCGTGCTCCGGAACTGCGCGGCCAGGGCAGCGGCGTGATCATCGGCAGCGACGGTCTCATCGTGACCAACAGCCATGTCGTCAACGGCGCCGACCAACTCACCGTGCGTCTCGATGACGGTCGCGAGTATCCGGCGACGGTGCTCGGCGCCGACCCCGAGGCGGATCTGGCCCTCATCAAGATCGAGGCCAGCGATCTCACCGCCGCCACCTTCGGCGACAGCGATGCCCTTGAACAGGGCGACTGGGTCGTCGCGGTGGGCAGTCCCTTCGGGCTCGAGCACACCGTCACCAGCGGCATCGTCAGCGCCACGCAGCGCAGTTCAATCGGCGTCTCGCTCTACGAGAACTTCCTCCAGACCGATGCAGCCATCAACCCCGGCAACAGCGGCGGTCCGCTGGTCAACCTTCGAGGCGAGGTGATCGGCATCAACACCGCCATCCGCAGCCAGACCGGCGGCAGCGACGGCATCGGCTTCGCAATTCCCTCGCGAACCGTGCAGATGGTCGCCGACGGACTGAAGAACGGCGGTGTCGAACGAGGGTTCCTGGGCGTTCGTCCGCAGCCGCTCGATCAGGAGCTGGCCCGCTCCTTCGGCTACGACGGCCGCGGCGTCTTGATTGCCGACGTCACCGAGTCGACTCCGGCGCACGACGCCGGGCTCCGCGACGAGGACATCATCGTCAGGATCGACGGTCGACTCGTCACCACTCCACACGAGCTCATCAGCACCGTCGGCAACATGATGCCAGGCACCAAGGTCAAGCTCGAGATCTTCCGCGAAGGCAGGACCGAGACGCTCGATGCGGTTCTCGGCAAGCGACCGACCGAGCGAGTCGCCACCGGACCGGTCCCGATGACCCCCGAGGCACCCGCCTTCGACGCTGTCCGCGAGCGCCTCGGAATCGACATCGCCGGTCTCGACACCACCGAACGCGCCGAACTCGGCGTGCGCGGCGGAGCCAGAGTCATGGCCGTCGCCCAGGGCTCGCCCGCCGCAGCGGTCGGAATCGAACCCGACGACGTGATCATCGCCCTCAACCGCGTCTCGATCGACTCGCCGGAAACGCTGGCCAGGGCCATCGGCTCCATGACTGCGGAACAGCCGCTGCGGCTGCGCGTCCTCCGCGACGGCGTCGTCAGCGTCGTGCTGGTGCGGTGACGCCCGCGCGGGCCACTCGCCAGAACCTCAACCCCAGAGCTCAACCCCAGAGCTCAACCCCAGAGCTCAACCCCAGAGCTCAACCCCAGAGCTCAACAAGACACACAGGATCCCTTTCCTCCTTGAGATGCACCACAGGGCGCTTCGGCGTCCTGTGGTGCTTTTTGGAGGAGCGAGTGAACGCCCGCGACGCCAGCGGCAGGGAGCACAGATCAGGAGGGGGGGCACGGCATGCACGGCATGCACGGCAGTACTGCACAGGCGACGCGGCGCCCGCGACGAGCTCCACTGAGGGCTCCCATTGCCTGTGCGCCGGGACTGAGTACGATCGGTCTCGTGTGTCGATTACGCGAGGGTTTTCGATATGAAGAGCGTCTCTACGGAGCTTCGGGAACTGCGGCGGCTGTACGACTACGGCGAGCTGTCGCGCCAGGAGTTCGAACGCGCCAAGCGGGTCGTGCTCGGTGAGTCCGAGTCTGCTCCGTCGGTCGCCGACCTCGCACCGGTCGAGGAGGATCTCGCGCGGCTCGAGCTGCAGAACGAACTGCTTCGAATCGATCACGAGTGGCAGATGGTTCAGGACAGGTACAAAACGGCTGCGTATGAGGGCGGCGCGCGTGAGAATCCGAGTGGAGGCGGAATGGCGCTCGTCGTCGGCGCGTCGGTCCTCTTCGCGGCCTTCGGGATTTTCGTCGTCACCTGCACGAGTGACATGTGGTCCGGCAGCGGCATGGGCGGCATGGGCGGCATGGTGGCCGTGTTCGGTGTCTTCGCCCTGCTCGTGGCGATCGGCGGGCCACTGCTCTACGCCAGGAAATACAGCGACTTCCATCGGGCCCGCAAGGACCATGAGACAAGGCGACGGGCCACGATCGAGCAGTTCACGCGGCACCGCAGCGCTGCGCGGGAGAGGGCGTCGGGGACGAGCCATCGCGGGCGTCATGAGCGAAGCGTGAGCGCTCGACCTCCCAGCAGCACCATCTCTCTTGCCTCCGCCCGGCGTTGCCTCACACTGACTGCGTGACTCTCTCCCTCGACCGCCGCCGCATCCTCGACCGCTGGGACCGCAGCGG
>ENA-ORBV01013347-ORBV01013347.1-microbial-mat-metagenome-genome-assembly--contig:-NODE-13347-length-12509-cov-5.171010_pt1 | contig 12509 bp, 7 predicted proteins | sample MGYA00237777_ERZ505514 | MGnify/ENA primary metagenome ERZ505514 (study PRJEB26160, sample SAMN06269048) | microbial mat metagenome | isolation source: Oligotrophic lake microbial mat | place...
CTAGAACGTCGGTCCGACTGAAAAATAAATGTTGTATTTAACCAGCAACTATAACGAGCTCGATGGGTTACTCAAATACATGCGGTCCCACGCCCTGGTCATCGGCAGGACGCCAATAATTAAATAATAATGGATGTCTACAGTATGCCGCTCCACGCAAAACAACGGCGCACACTTACTCGAAATCACAAAACAAGCTCTTTGGGATGACATTTTCAGTTAGGAATTCATCCTCCCCCCAGAGCTAGCTAGTAGCTAGACTGTTGAGTGTGGGTTGTTGGGTAAACATTTATTCACCAGGAGCGGTGGGGAAGGTTTGAATCAACAGATTGCATGACTCACACATCAAATGATGTTAAATCTCAATCGTCGTTGACAAATGAAAATCGTCAGTCAACCGTTAGTTTGACGTTTGTGCAGAAAAAGTGCTGCAAACGGCAATCGCGAGTTTAATGCTTTTTAAAAACGTTGAATGACGTTTAACATTTTTTTGTTAAATCCAGAAAAAAACATTAAATTGATGTTTGTTTTTGATGATGCAAAAATTGTCTTGAAATGCACTGAAGACACACACCCAACCACTGCCGTTGAAGAAAGATGGCAATCACAGAAAAGATTTTTATCCAAAAAAGAACTCAAGCAAAAAGAACTGTCTGGGTGGACAAAACTAGTTGTGGAAAACTGAGATCCGGTTCGCATGGTCACATTTGGCGTGCAAAACAGCAGTGTTCTGAAGTGCATTTTTTTGATTTTGGCATGGTTTGAATGTGGCATGACTGGCGTTGTGGGAGTTGCAGGCATTTTGAGTGTGCCTGCCGGCTTGGCACATCCATTTTTGTATGCACCAAAAGAAGCAAGAGAAGAATCTGATTGACTTCTTTTTGTGGAACATGCTCTGTTTTTGGCAGACGCACACAATTTCCAGGCTGATGTGTTTTAAAAAAATGCACCCTAGAACACCCCTGTTTTGTGCACTAAAAATGCTCGCGCAGACCGGGTCTGAACATTCTCCAAAAGCAAACTCATCAGGACCATGATTCAGTTTCATCAAATTTCACAATGCAGATCAATTGCTGTCAGAAATCAATGTCACCAAACAGCTGCCAATCTGTCTGTTCAATCTGATCAGATAAAAAATTCTGCATGTTGAGGCATTTGATTTCTCTTTGTGTTCATGACAACGGTTGTCATCGATTGATGCGCTCAACTTTGTGAATCTCCGGCAAGCTTGACCTCGGTGAACAACCAACGTGTGCACCAGACTGCCTGGAAGACAGACTCAAATGTTCAAGGATTGTTTCATGCAGGAATGCAAGGACACAGCATGCCAGACTGTCATTCTTCCCATTGCATGGGTGCAACACCTTGGTTTCCCCGTGGGGGGTCTCACTCCACCCAGGTGATCAATGTGGGACGGAGTGCAGATGCTCGCGCGCGCGCGCGCTTGCGCGCGCGCGCTCGCTCAATCCAGCCGCTTCGCGACTGTTTGGGAGGAACAGTGCTGGCAGCGGGCAAAGCTGAGTGGCTTTCAGTGCCAAGGCTGCAGAACAGGCTAATGAATTGAACCTGGTGCCAGTTGGACTGGCAAACCTGGTGCCAGTCGGACTCGGGCAAAGCTAAGTAGCTTTCAGCTCCAAGGCCACAGTGCAGCCCAAAATGAACAAGAAGGGCAAAATGCGCAAACATTCGAAACTCCTCAGGCACTCTGTGCAGATCAATGTGCTGGTCACAAAATCAACATTTTGTTTGCCACAAAAACACGTTCACGTCAGGGGAGCTTGAAGCAAAAACATTTTGTCAAGCACAGAAACTGTTCATCAAACAGATCATGATGAAACCATCAACCATCAGTGCCAAAACGTCACTGTCACACTTTTTGCACTCAACTTTCCACAGTCTGCGCGCATGGTTCACCAAACACATTCCTGCCTCAAACTCCCTCTGTCTTAGCAGTCTGCTGTGAGACCAAATTGTGGAACTCTTCATCCTTTCCCCCTGCACCCTCTGAACCACAACAGGAGTGATTTGCTTTGCATTCAAGAGCAAATCGCATGTTTTGATTGTCAAGTGAACAGAACGACATGCAGTTTTGACTTCATCATGGAGCAAACCTGACAGACAGTCATTGAAGCATCCAGCTTTGGATCAATCAAAACTTAGACAAAGTGGAAATGGACATGCATGCCCACAGCCAAGAATGTTGACTGTGTCACACAATTTATTTTTGCAAGTAGTTTTTGGTGTCGTTGTCTGCAAGCTGCATGGAACTTTAGGGTCAGAGGTGAAATCTTGCGGTTTGAAAGACAGGGTCACTGTGCGACGGAGGTTGCACAAAGCATTTACCGTACGAACTGAAATTTTCATCTCACTTTTTCTGCTTTGAAGACCCTACAACATCGATGCAACGGAGGGCACCATGTTCTACAATTAAAGGAGGGATCTTAGTGCTTTTGATTATCTATCTATCGGGGTCAATTTTGATCTTATATTCTTCACAAGTTTTAAAGAATGTGTGGAATAGCTGTAACGATTGATCTCCCACCTCCTTGTGGCGGGTCGAAATCAAGGAATTGTCTCAATGCCTTTGAATTAACCGAGGAAATGGTGGAGAGGCTACGTCCTCGCGGTCCAGACGATGCCTCGACGACACGTGTTGTGGGGCCACTCCAAAGTGAGGACGGTGCCGATGTTATTGCAATAGTACCAGAAGTTGTCCTTGGCCATACTCGACTTGCCATTGTCGGAGGGAGTGAAGCTAAATCACCATTCTCGTGGCCAGCAAACGAGGGCGGGGGCGGAAAGAAGATGTTCCTGATTCACAATGGTGAGATATATAATCACCAGCAGCTTAAACGACAATTGATAGAAGAAGGATATTGTACAGCTTGTGATTTCACCACAGAGTGTGATAGTGAGGTCTTGCTGGCTTGCTGTGCGGAAAAAGGCGTCGAATGGACATTGCGTCACGTGAGGGGTATGTTTGCCTTTGTTCTTGTCGAAGTTACGATGACTCGAAAAGGAGAGCGTTATTCCAATGATGGAGAGGCCATTCTCTCACGCATCATCGTGGCGAGAGATACGTTTGGTATCAAGCCCCTTTGTTGTGGTTGGGATGATAACCAAAGTCGTGTCGTCTTTGCGTCCCAGGTAGCTGCAATCCCCAAATTAGCATTCGACGAAAGACGAAGCGTTCAGGTGAAGGACATACTTCCTGGCACCTTTGTCGAATATATCTTTCTGCAGTCCGCAAATAGTCCCTCGAATTGGAAATATGACTACAAAATACATCAATACACATCCAATGACTTTGATTTGAGAAACATGCTATCCGGCCATCGAAGCGAGGGCACATCGGGTTCGTATTCATTTGAGGACAAGGACTCTCTCGTTAAACTGAGAGAGAAGCTCATTGATGCCGTCAAATGCCGTGTTCCTCCTCCTGGTTCCGTGGGCACGGCTGTATTGCTATCGGGTGGACTGGACTCGAGCCTCATTACAACGATTGCCGCTGGGCTGATGGGCGATGACAAGAAGTTGCACACATTCAACATTAGCTTTGCGGATGCAGTCGGAACGGACCAAGCATATGCCAGGCTAGCAAGGGATCATCTTTCCAATGTTCATCACAAAGAAGTTACGTTTACTTTCCAAGAGGGCTTGGAAGCGCTTCCACACGTAATTGAATGCCTTGAAACATACGATCCCGTCAGTGTCAGAGCAGGAGTACCGCTCTACCTGTTATCGAAGCATATCAAATCCCTAGGTTTCAAGGTTATTCTCTGCGGAGAAGGCGCAGATGAGGTATTTGCTGGCTATCGACTGTTTGAGGCGTTTCGTCCACGGAACAGCGCGGATGAGGAGGCTTTTCATTCCGAGCTGTGTCGTCGCCTTCAGCACATCGATACGTCCGAGCTACAGCGAGTCGATAGATGTACAAGCGCCCATGGCTTGGAGGCGCGAGTGCCGTTTCTTGATTTGGCGTTTGTCTCTGCTGCTATGCAGTTTCCAACCATAGAGGTGAGAATTGCTTCTGTAAGCCATCATGGTCGTTCCAGATGTAGCACTCGAGAAGCCTAACATATTTGTATGCTTGCTTACTCTTTCTACAAAGAAAATGAGCCATATTAGCCTAGGGCGAATCCAAAAATATATTTTACGTCGTGCATTCAGTGCAACTCAGCATGATGCGGATAGCAAAGGACAAATATGGCTACCAGACTCCGTGCTCTTTCGAGAAAAGGAACAACTAGCGGATGGTGTCGGCCGGGGTTGGATCCGTTGCATACAAAATCATGCAATTCAATCTGAGAATATTCAGGACGGGGAGAAGGCCGAGAAGTCTCTCTACAAGAAGTTGTTTCTGCTTGGGAGGCAGCAACAAACCTTGAACTCGAACGTTCGCCTTTCGCTTGTAAAGAATCGGCAGCAGCGGCGTCAACAAGGCCGGTCACTGCCTGATTCGAAAGTCCGCCCAGGAGTTCCACAGCCAAGTCGTTGGTACTCGGCGGCGAATGACGAACATGTGAGCGCCATGGCATTGACGAATGATGATGTATTTTGTTTTCTTTCATCTGTTCTCCATTGGCCGACAGGATCCTGTACGAGTTTTAGACCCAATCTACTTACTCTCAACCAGCTCATTGCATCAATGCTGCAGCACGTACCATTCCAAAACCTTACGCTCTTAGTTCGAGAAAGACGCCCCCCGACTGCCCAAGAGATAAGGGAAGACATGATGACGGGAATTGGAGGACCTTGTGCGGTTGTCAATTCATTTTTCGCCGCGCTTTTGGTAGCAATGGGATTTGGGCCGAATGTGTTTTTACTAAGCTGCGAGATTAATGGCCGCGAAGACTGCCACGTCGGTATCCTTGTCCAGATAAGTGGGCTTCGATATTTTGTGGACGTTGCCAACGCCAAGCCATACACTGTCGCTGTTCATCTGGGCGATTCGTCTCTCAAAAAATCGCTGAATGGCTCATTCGAATGGAATCTTTCCTTCAACGACAAAACGGGACGAATGGAAATCCTTCACTATGGCAAGGCAGCCTTATCCTTTGATCCAACCGTCACAGTCCGGTTCCAATCTTTCCTAGATATGATCAAAAGGTCAAGGAGCGACCCCACGTTTGGTCCATTTCTCACAAGCCTACGTTTTTGCTTGTACAGCAAACAGGTTACCTTGATCAAGGCAGTGAGGGGCAATACTGTCTACGACGGCAGAACAACCACCGACAAGAAGTTGGCATCATCCAAGGACGAGATTCGATGTTTTGCCGCTGAGAACTTCCACCAAATAAAAGGATTTTCTGCTCTAGTAGATGAGGCTGTTTCGATTCTTGATAGGGAACGTCCCGATTGGTTTGATGAAGAGTGAAGCGCTACAACAAGCAGGCTAGAAATAATGCTTTTTAGTACACATAATTAAATGATTGAGTAAGAATTAGGTAAAAGCAAGAACGCTAGCTCCGACTGGCAACAGCATTCCATTTGACTAACCACTAAATACATTACTCTGGCTTCTGAATGAGCGACGGGTGATGATCGAGATGCTCAACTTTTTCTTCAAGGTATTTTGAATTATACTTTGTTGGTTCAGTGCTCATAGTCCTCGTCTCGAAGTTGTTTGTGTCGTAGACATTCTGGACAGCTTTGATTTTTTCGGGATTGTTAGAGTATAGAACTAGTAGCGATCTTATCTTCAGGTAATCGTGGAGGAACTTCACAGCTGCATCATAACCGCGTGCATCGATCTCGCAACCTTGCTTCTGAAGTGCCTCGAGATGATTGAGTTGGCGGTGGGTCTCCATTGCGAGGTAGGCTGCTATTTTCTTGGAAATACCAGCACCGCGTCCCTCGTGCCCTTTGATATACAGCAGCACCGCGTGGGGCGATTCCTCCATGAGTCTCATGAATTTTGTCTTCTGTTCGCCACAGTCGCATTTCATCGAGTAGAAGACGTCTCCAGTAAGGCATTCACTGTGAATTCGTACAGGCACTTTCTCTGCCTGGCCGATATCTAGACCGCCTTGAACGAGGCCAATAATCTGAATCGTAAGATTTCCCTCAAGAATTTCGTCAGATACGTGGAAATCCGTCATGACCTCCTTTCCGTCTACCCTGCAAGGTAGTTCCGTTTTCTCAATCTGCCAGGGGAAGCATCCTGCTGGTAGACAGTCGACATGGTTCTGCCCAATCAAAACGATACACCCATCTTCTTTGAGATAGAAAACGCCTCCGTCGTCAGCTGCCGTATCCCTCGTGAAAGTCCCTTCTTGTGACTCACGGTCTTTGATAATCTCTCCTAACATGTCTTTGCGGAACATGCAGAAGCCGGATCCATCAAAATCAGATGCAACGTCACTGATCTCGCAATGGAGATAGAAGTGCTTCCAGATTGACCTTTTGGAACCTCCCCCAACGAAACAGCCTTCGAGCCGGGCAAACAAAATAACCGAAGTGTCTTCGCCACAAGTGCTGTCGACGGCGAACTCCAATGCAGAATTCAATCCCTTGGTATTTCCTATGTTGAGCACAGAGACAGCGTTGCCAAAAACTCCTTTCGCCTCCTTGCGTATCTCATCCTTGATGTCTTGGCCGATATCGGGTCCACCGTTGATGAGAATTAGTCCAATATCTTGTTCATCGAACCCGTCCATCTGCTTCTTCAGGGAATTCAAAAATCGCATAGCTCGACCATAGGAGACACTTGATCCGTACGCAACAACGACAAACGGCTCGTTGCGTTCACGAAGCCAATCATTCAACGAATCGCGGGGGCAAACTAGGTCGACGCTTCCTTGCTGCTCCTGCCACACTGCCCTGTGCCCTTTTGAAGGGATGCCATTTACTACCTGTGAATTTGCGATGCGATCGCCTATTGCTAGCATTCGCATGGCTCCCTCTTTCTTTTTTACATCGTTCTGTGGGTGCACAAAGAACCATGCATTGGATCCGGCGAGGCTTACACGGCACGATTTCCATTTGCTGTCCTTGATGTTTTCATCAAGAACCCGCCACCATCCTCGTTTGATGCAACCGTCATCTTCCTCCGATCGTTCGGGTGCAGGTACTTTGAGAGGTAGCATCGAAGCTAGCCTTGCCAGATGAATAAAAGAACAACGGACCTCAAAGCGATATGACTTTCCTTGGTCGTCAGATATCATCATCTCGGCGGGCTGATTCTTGGAGAGGATAGGGAAGGCAAGTGTTAGAAGGTGGGGATCCTTGCAAAAAGAGGAGAGGCAGGCTTCTACGCCATCCAGGGACGGATCACAATTGAACATGATGTCAGAGTCGCACTGAAGGACCACATCATCATCTTCGTAGCATTCTAGTCCAAGTAGGCTATCGAAGCCAAACAGCGTCGACGCATGTTGCTGTCTTGAATCGCTATGGGTTGCGGAGCATTCTTCTAGCCCAAACCAGCGCCGGTTTACAGCAATGCAGGCTTCATCCATTCCTTGTTCGACAGAGAATTCAATGATGTAGTCTACAAGCCGCTCATTTTTTACCTGCTCGATCGCTGCCTTGTACGTCAGAATGTCCTCCTCGTCACACGACGTGTATTGGCGAAGAAAGCCGTTGGAGATGCTCCAATCTACCAATAGTATGATAGACTTGAATGTTGAGGAAGAACGCTCGAGGTTATGCACAATGCGACGGACATCTGCGACGATGGTGTCATGCTCCAATGGGCATGATTTGATCATCAAGTGGCAACCAGGATCTTGACAGGACCCTTCGGCTTTTGCAGGTTTCTCAGTTGCAACCAGGATAAAGGTGTGGTATTTGATGCATGGCTCGAAATGACTTTTATCGATGCCGTGAATGTTTTCCTCAGAAAGCGATAAGGACAGTCTAGCGCCTAGCCTCTTCAAATGGCGCCGATACCACCATAACGGACGACGTAACTCGGTGGTTGTAAAAGGGCTCTCAATGCAGATGGCAACCTTGTTTCGACCCGAAGAGCGAACAACATTCTCGATCGATTGCAGCACAAAATCCTCGATCGATTGTAGCACAGCGGGGTCATCTTGGTTGGCATCAATGGTGCCCTCCAGCTTTGTCGAGTTCGGCGATGCACATATCAACAGATGATACCTGACACGAAGATTGATGAGCTGCTTGTACAATTGGTGATGGCGCGGCTTTCCTTCGACATGCAATGATTCTTCAAGAGCAGTCATAAATGTATCGAAGCCCTCTAGTTGGGCAATCTTTCCGTGAGTGATTGAGCTCTTTCTCATCCAGTCCTTGAGAATCTTAAGGCCATCTACCGTGTTTGCATGTGAACCAAAGCGAAAACACAGAAAAGCTCGCCTGCACATGTCTGTAAACTTAGCTTCGTATTCATATTGAGTGGCACATGATATCGAAGCCGACCGCATAAAGAGATCCCTTCCGAGATCTACTAGCTTCAGTGCCAGGTATCCGCCCTGCTCGTTCCGGAGAATGATGTTATCCGGGGCTATGTTTTGAGTTCCCACTCCCTTGACCTTCATCCACGTCAAGAGCTGAAGCAGTTCACAGCCATGGCCACCTCGGTAGTGTCGTCCGCCATGAATGTAGGGTGACTTTATCACAGGTTTCTGGGTTCCTTCCAAAAGTGAAGCTCCGAACTCGTTGAGAATACTAGGGTCTGGAAGATCCTCATTCCTGACTTTATCCATCACCTTGTAGGCATAATTATTCGCCTGAAACACCACACCCTCGTGCCCCATGCCGACAAAAGCAGGCCCAGCGACAGAGCCCTGTAGAGTTTTCAAAGCATCTTCAATTCTTCTCCACTGAAAGAGAGCCTCTTCCATATCAGACTTTCTGATGAGCTCTGCAGACAAAAATGCAAAATCTGTCGGCTGTGGCTCAAACTCTTTAAGCCTTTCAAACTCTCTCTCTACCACGTCAAATACCTCCTGCTTCCATAAGTCTTCATTGAAGATAGCCTCCAGAGGCTGGACGAATTCCTTGTCCATTGTTTGATTGTAATAAGGCCGAGAGCGCAAACATTTGAGAAGTCCTTGTACTCTAGATAGCCATAGCTTCAGCTCCAGCACAGTTTTGTCCTTGAACAGCCTTAGAGCTTCCTTTTTACGGCAAAGCACAGCGCCAAGGATCTCCTGAACCATGGCCCTTCTCATAGCAGACGGGGTGGGAATTTTGTCAAATTTATTATCGTGGTACACGTAGAGAGAAGCGCTGACTTCAATTTTCTTGCTCTTGGTTTGCTTGACATGCTTGCACCATAGCGAGTCTGAGCGTCGACTGTGGATAACACTACCATCCGCCAACGTAAGGAGCGGCGCGTCCTGCTCGATTGCTAAGACGTTGTAAGATGAATCATCTTTCTTGAGGAACACTGCACACCCACCACGCTGCAAGGTTGGCTCAGAGTTATCTGGTGGAATGACATCACGAGCAAATGGGGTGCCCACAAGGATGTCTGATCGAAGCCGGCGCAGCGCTGCAATGGAAGCGAATGGGCCGCCCTGGTCGGAATCAAGTTCATTGGAAAGGACAGGCATTTCAATGTGATCGGACCGAGAGCTACTCTTGTCGTAGTACCAGTCAAACTTTTCCGCAAAGGCGTCCACGGATCTACAGAAACGAAGCAGCTGATTAGCGTCCTCTTTCTCTGTGCCATTTGAGTGGATCTTGAGGTAAGCCAGATCGAAGGCAAAAATGATATCCAGAAGGTTCGTCCGCAGGGACAAGAGTGTTGGATTAGGTGGTGTCCTCAAGTCTCTACCAATCTGAATGTCAGCCGCCTCCCGTTTACCATCACAGAAAGGCGACCAACCCTTGAGCAGGCGCTTATCATCGTCGAGAATTACGACGGCGTCGGAATTCCCAAGTTCTTTTGTTGTGAGATGAAATATGAAGACCTGTAGCACAGTTCTACCTAGGCAGATTGGAAGGGGGAAAGCAATTGCTGTGTCTGTCAGAGCATGGTGGCTATGGCACTGTTTCAAAATTGTTGGAACAACGTCGTTTGTAGCATCTAGAACATATCCTCGGAGGCTCTGGCTGATCAGTGCACCACGCACGAGTCCAGCGAAGGATACATCATTCGTATTGGCAAACACAACAACAAAGGAGCTAAAATCGCTGTTGGGGCTCTTGCTGGCGTGCCCAAGATCCTTGAGAAGAGGCTCAAGTCGACGAATGTCGCCAGAAATTATCCCAATGATGGCGTCCTTCTTGTCGTTCGCGTCATCAGACTCGATTTCAAGAGGAGGAAGCAAGGCCTTTGTAAATCTATTAAGCTTCAATGCATCCCCTGACCATGATAATACAGTCCACGCATCCATTTGTTGTTGCGTAGATTCATCGACCTGAAACTCTCTTAGGTCGCAGTCAAAGCGATCTTTCGCCCTATTCTTGAAAGCTCTCCGTTGTGTTGCATTCATTCGGGGGGCATATTTGAAGTAAAATAGCTTCAGCCCATCAATCTTGGCCTGTGATCCACGGGTAGAAACTCGATTGTGGGTTCCATCGGCGTAGTGGATTACCGTGCGAGTCCCCGTGGACGCAAACACTTTTTCTGATGAGTTATGCAGAAGGTCGCAGAGACGGATGCAGAGATCTCTGTCGGTTGTGCTAGGAAGAGCTTCATCAAACATCCCAGCTTGGACCAATAGTCCGCAGTTCACAAAAAGGTTAGAGCCCTGAATGCCCGGATTAGTGTCAAAGAAATCCTTCGGACTTGGCTTTTTATCTGGAATCGGCTCCTCGTGATATCCTCCGTTGCTCCGCTTCCTAAGAATACCAGAAACGACCCATTTGCAATCGTCACCATTCCTCTCTGCAGCATCAAGACAGCTCTCAACGTGATTTTCCTTCCATTCGTCGTCATCGTCAAGTATAACCACCCAGCAATCCTCGCCATAGCACTCAAAGGCTTTCATGATTCCAGTACTGTAGCAGGGAATTGCCGACATGCAAAACGAGAACAGTGCAGTTGAGATTTTTAATGAAATTGCCTTTACATCATACCCGCTCCAACCTTTACACAGCAAAATAAACTTACTTCCATGCCCCCGTGCCAGACCGGCGCCTCGTTCGAGTGTTGGGTAGCAAAAATACCTTTTCGTGATCCGACTCATTCGGAAAGCAGGAACGAATGGTGCTCTGAAAGTCTGGCGGATCATCACCCGGATCATTGTCCGACACTACTACGACGCGATCAATGATATCGATTTGTTTTTCGACAGAGGCAAGGGCCCGATGAAGAAGCAGTTCCACCCGATCCTTGCCGCAGGTTGCAATGACCACGACGACAGGAGACACCATTGTCGCCCTCAATAGGAAATTTTAAAGCTTCGGTGCAAAAACAGCTAGTTGGGATGTAATAGGATTACCACAGAAGTCGCCTTGAATTATGCAAAGATTATCAGAGACAAATTTGCAGATTGTTGTTGAACCAAGCTACTCTGGATCTACAGATCAAGTGGAATTTGAAAGTTGTACCAGGGTAACGGTACATGAAATTTTCGACGGAGAAGGAAACAGACTTGATCGCACATTTTGCATCAACTCAAAAAGTGTATGAGTGTTGGGACAATTTGCTCACCCGGCAACAACAATTTAAAACGCCACGTCCCTTACAAATAAAGCGTTGTTGTACACACCTGTTTACCAAGTCTCTTCAAGCTAGCTACGTTTTAGCATGGCTACACGTGTTTCCCCCACAATTTGTGGTGGTTTCTATGTTCGGAACCAATTTTGCACTTAATAACTCTGTCGCCGGCCATCTGTGACAACGAAGCAGCACAAAGCTGATCAAGTTTTGATCAAATGATTCCATTTGAGCTGCCAGCTAAGTAAAAATTGTTCAATTGTGCCAGGAGAAGGGAGTCCAGATTGACCTGTTTTGCGAATGAAAATTGCACCAGATGTTGATGCTTGTGTCCCCAAAAAGAAGTCATGAGGAAGAAGCACAAGCTGCACAAAAAAATGCAGGACACAAAAGCATGAGCTGGAGCTGATTAAGAACAATTGTCAATGCACTTGACGAAGCACAGCCAAACAGAAGGAAGTGAGCAAACAGAGCAACAAAGAATGAATTGATTGCACAACAAATGGTGCAACAACACATTGAATCTCAGTGGAAGCTGCAACACTGCAAGAAGTCAATCAATTGAGCATGCTGTTGTGTGTGCAAATGGAAAAGGAGCTGAACAGTTGTTGTCACCCCATTGTGCACAGCTCTGTCCTCAGACACCCCACCGACCTGCCCATTGATGCACGCACTTTCAAATCAAGAGTTGCAGCTGCTACATCTGACCAACCAACCAACCAAACTCTTTTCCAACAGATTGCACATTGGCAGATCACATGTTGACAAAAGAAGAAAATCGATGGTTGCATTGTGACCACATGGAGGTGTTGGTGACAATGGTGCGATTTCATCCGTGATTCGAACCACGAATGGGATTCGTGTCCCGAGTTCTAGACCAAGAACTGATGTGCGCCCTAATGGAAAAGACACAAGATCGAATGCGGAACAC
>ENA-ORBV01013348-ORBV01013348.1-microbial-mat-metagenome-genome-assembly--contig:-NODE-13348-length-12509-cov-3.865187_pt1 | contig 12509 bp, 10 predicted proteins | sample MGYA00237777_ERZ505514 | MGnify/ENA primary metagenome ERZ505514 (study PRJEB26160, sample SAMN06269048) | microbial mat metagenome | isolation source: Oligotrophic lake microbial mat | place...
CCTGCAGATCGCACTCGCCGCCCTGGTCGCAGATCGGGCAATCGAGCGGATGGTTGATCAGTAGGAACTCCATCACGCCGTTGCGCGCCTTCTTGACCATCGGCGTCTGGGTGAAGATCTCCTGCTTGTCGGCAACGGGCAATGCGCAGCTGGCCTGCGGCTTGGGCGGCCCGGGCTTCACCTCGACCAGGCACATCCGGCAATTACCGGCGATCGACAGCCGCTCATGGTAGCAGAAGCGCGGGATCTCGATCCCCGCCAGCTCACAGGCCTGCAGCACCGTAATGCCGGCCGGCACCTCGATCTCGACGCCGTCGATTTTCACCTTGGGCATTGCCTGCTCCCCGCCCCTACTCGGCCGCCAGTTTTTCGGTGCGCGCACGGATGCGGCGCTCCATCTCAGGTCGGAAATGGCGGATCAGGCCCTGGATCGGCCATGCTGCCGCGTCGCCCAGGGCGCAGATCGTGTGCCCCTCGACCTGCTTGGTCACGTCCTCGAGCGCATCGATCTCCTCAAGGCGCGCGTTGCCCGTCACCATGCGTTCCATAACGCGCCACATCCAGCCGGTGCCCTCACGGCACGGCGTGCACTGGCCGCAGCTCTCGTGCTTGTAGAAGTAGCTGAGCCGGGCGATCGCCTTCACGATGTCGGTCGACTTGTCCATGACGATGACGGCTGCCGTGCCGAGGCCCGACTTCTGATCGCGCAGCGAGTCGAAATCCATCAGGACTGTGTCGCAGATCGACTTGGGTAGCAGCGGCACCGAGGCACCGCCGGGGATCACCGCCAGCAGGTTGTCCCAGCCGCCGCGCACGCCGCCGGCATGGCGATCGATCAGCTCGCGCAGCGGGATGCCCATTTCCTCTTCGACGTTGCAGGGCTTGTTCACGTGCCCCGAAATGCAGAACAGCTTGGTGCCGGTGTTGTTCGGGCGGCCGATGCCGGCGAACCAGGTCGCTCCCCGGCGCAGGATGGTGGGCGCAACGGCAATCGACTCGACGTTGTTCACCGTCGACGGGCAGCCATAGAGACCCGAACCGGCCGGGAACGGCGGCTTCAGCCGCGGCATGCCCTTCTTGCCCTCTAGGCTCTCCAGCAGCGCGGTTTCCTCGCCGCAGATGTAGGCGCCGGCGCCGCGGTGGACGTAGAGGTCGAAATCCCAGCCCGAGCCGCAGGCGTTCTTGCCAAGCAGGCCCGCATCATACGCCTCGCGGACGGCGGCCATGAGGTTTTGGGCCTCATTATAAAACTCGCCGCGCACGTAGATGTAGCCCGCGTTCGCCCGCATGGCGAAGCCCGCGACCAGACAGCCCTCGATGAAGAGATGCGGATCGTGACGCAGGATATCGCGATCCTTGCAGGTCCCGGGCTCCGACTCGTCGGCGTTCACGATCAGGTAGTGCGGACGGTCCTTCACTTCCTTGGGCATGAAGGACCACTTTAGGCCAGTCGGGAATCCGGCGCCGCCGCGGCCGCGCAGGCCTGACTTCTTCATCTCGTCGATGATGCCGTCGGGGCCCTTGTCGAGGATGGCCTTGGTATTGTCCCAGGCGCCGCGGGCTCGCGCGCCGGCCAGGTGCCAGTCGTGGGCGCCGTAGAGATTGGTGAAGATGCGGTCCTTGTCGCTGAGCATTGCCCTACTCGCTCCGGAGCGTCGTGGCGCCGCCGACCGGCGCCGATGTCTGCCGGTCGACCTGGGGACCGGCCTTTGGCGTTTCGCCGCGCCGGAACGCGTCGAGCACCTTGTTGATCGAGGCCTCGTCGAGATCCTCGTAGAAATCGTCGTTGATCTGGACGACCGGCGCGTTCACGCAGCCGCCGAGACACTCGACTTCCTGCACACTGAAGATCTCGCCGTCGGCCGCATGCTGACAAGCCTTCATCACCGCCTCCGAGCCACGCAACCAGCACGGCGTCGTGGTGCAGACCTGCAGCAGGTACTTCCCGCGCGGCTTGAGCTGGAACATCGTGTAGAAGGTCGCGATCTCGTAGACCCGGATCGGCGCCATATCGAGAAGCTTGGCGACCTCGTCCATCGCCACCCGCGGCAGCCAACCCTGCTGGCGCTGCGCGAGATCGAGCACGGCGATCACGGCGCTGGCCTGGCGACCCGGCGGATAGTTCGCCATCAGCGCCTTCGCCTTGGCCAGGGAGTCCGGCGTGAAGGCGAAGTGCGCGACGTGCGGCACATCCTTGGGATCGGCGGTGATCATCGCCATCTCGTCGTCTCCTAGCGGTCGATCTCGCCGAACACGATGTCGAGCGAACCGATGTTCGCCGACATATCGGCGAGCTGGTGGCCCTTCGTCATCATTTCGAGCGCCTGCAAGTGCGGAAATCCCGGTGCACGGATCTTGCAGCGATAGGGTTTGTTGGTGCCGTCGGACACGAGATAGACGCCGAATTCGCCCTTCGGCGCCTCGACAGCCGTGTAGGTCTCGCCGGCCGGCACCTTGTAGCCCTCGGTGTAGAGTTTGAAGTGATGGATCAGTGCTTCCATCGAGTCCTTCATCTCGCCGCGGCGCGGCGGCGACAGCTTGCGATCGTCGACCCGCACCGGGCCGCCCACCTTGCGCAGCGCCGCGATGCACTGCTCCATGATGCGCACGCTCTGGTACATCTCCTCGATGCGCACCAGGTAGCGCGCAAAGCAGTCGCCGGTCTTGCCGAGCGGGATGTCGAAATCCATGCGCTCGTAGACGTCGTAAGGCTGCGACTTGCGCAAATCCCAGGGAATGCCCGAGGCGCGGATCAGCGGTCCGGAGAATCCCCAGTCGAGCGCCTGCTCAGCCGACACGACACCAATGTCGACGGTGCGCTGGCGGAAGATGCGATTGTCGTTCAACAGCTTCTCGATGTCCTTCAGGAACGGGAAGAACTGCTTGATCCAGCCGTCCATCGAATCGAGCATGCCGTCGGGCAGATCCTGGTGAACGCCGCCGGGCCGGAAATAGGCCGCGTGCATGCGCGAACCGCTCACCTGCTCGTAATACTCCATCAGCAGCTCGCGCTGCTCGAAGCCCCACAGCGGCGGCGTCAGCGCGCCGGTGTCCATGGCGAACGTCGTGACGTTCAGCAGGTGATTCAGGATGCGCGTGATCTCGGCGAACAGCACGCGGATGTACTGGCCGCGCTCTGGCGCCGTGATGCCCAGCAGCTTCTCGACCGCCAGCGCATAGGCATGCTCCTGGTTCATCGGCGAGACGTAGTCGAGTCGGTCGAAGTACGGCACCGCCTGCAGGTAGCTCTTGTACTCGATCAGCTTCTCGGTGCCGCGATGCAGCAGGCCGATGTGGGGATCGCAGCGTTCGACGATCTCGCCATCCATCTCGACGACCAGACGCAACACGCCGTGGGCCGCCGGGTGCTGCGGCCCGAAGTTCATCGTCAGGGTCTTGATCTCGACGTCGGACATGTCAGCTCGTCTTGGCCTCTGGTTGGGCCTTCTCGTCGCCCGGCAACGTCTGCGCGCCTTCCCATGGGCTGAGGAAGTCGAAGCGACGGAACTCCTGCGTCAGCTTCACCGGCTCGTAGACGACGCGCTTCTGGACGTCATCCCAGCGCAACTCGACGAAGCCGGTGAGCGGGAAATCCTTGCGCAGCGGATGGCCCTCGAATCCATAGTCGGTGAGGATCCTCCGCAGGTCGGGATGATCGGAAAACCATATGCCGTAGAGGTCGTAGGCCTCGCGCTCGAACCAGCCGGCCGCGCTATAGACTGGCGCAGCCGACGGCACGGGCGTCGCTTCGTCGGTCGCGACTTTTATTCGAATCCGCTGGTTGTTCTTCAGGCTGAGCAGATTGTAGACGACGTCGAAGCGCTTCTCGCGCTCTGGCCAATCGACGCCACAGATGTCGATGAGTTGCTTGAACAGGCACTTTGGGTCGTCACGCAGGAACGTGAGCAAACCGACCAGCTTGTCGGCCGGGCACTCCAGCATCAGTTCGCCGAGGCGAACGTTGCTGCTCGTCACCGCACCGGCGGTCGCCTGGACGATGTGGTCGCCAAGTTCCTGCAACGGCTGATCCATCAACGCACCAGCGTTCCGGTGCGGCGGATCTTCTTCTGGAGCTGCAGGATGCCGTACAGCAAGGCCTCGGCGGTCGGTGGGCAGCCCGGCACGTAGATATCGACCGGCACGATGCGATCGCAGCCGCGCACGACCGAATAACTATAATGATAGTAGCCACCGCCGTTGGCGCAGGAGCCCATCGAAATAACGTAGCGAGGCTCGGCCATCTGGTCGTAGACCTTGCGCAACGCCGGCGCCATCTTGTTGGTCAGCGTGCCGGCCACGATCATCACGTCGGCGGCACGCGGGCTCGGCATCGGCGCGAAGCCGAAGCGGTCGAGGTCGTAGCGGCTCATCCAACAGTGGATCATCTCCACACCGCAGCAGGCCAGGCCGAACGTGAGACCCCACATCGACCCGGTGCGCGCCCAGGTGATCAGCTTGTCGAGCTGCGCCACGACGAAGCCCTTGTCGGCCAGTTCGTCGTTCAAGGCCCGCGAGAGCGCCGCTTCGGCGACGCTGTTCGGCTTGGGCGGGGTGATCACTCCCATTCCAGGGCTCCCTTGCGCCACTCGTAGATGAACCCGACCGTGAGCACGCCCAGAAACAGCATCATCGACCAGAAGCCGAACAGGCCGATGTCGCCCAGCGTCACCGCCCACGGAAACAGGAACGCGACCTCAAGGTCGAAGATGATGAACAGAATGGCAACCAGGTAAAAGCGGACATCGAACTTCCCGCGCGCATCGTCGAACGGCGCGAAGCCGCATTCGAACGGCGAAAGCTTCTCGGAATTGGGATTCTGGCGGGCGATCAGATAAGATCCGCCGAGCATTGCGCTCGTAAGGCCAAAGGCGAGGCCGAGGAAGATCAAGATCGGAAGGTATTCCCTAAGAAGATCTTCCATCGCCACCCCTTGCGCCCCGTTTTTGTGGGCTGCCAGTGTTTGGGCTGGCGCGAGCGACGGGACTCGAACCCGCGACCTCCGGCGTGACAGGCCGGCGTTCTAACCAACTGAACTACGCCCGCAATAGCCCCAAACGGCGCGCGAGAGATATAGGACCACCTATTGGGTGTCAAGCATACCGCACCCGCGAAGAGGTGCGTAAATGCCCGATATTGCTATGCTTTCCACGCTACCACGGACGCCTCGCGAAACGCTGGTGGGCGATGACGGGCTCGAACCGCCGACATCTTCCGTGTAAAAGAAGCGCTCTACCAACTGAGCTAATCGCCCGACACGTTCAGTCCTAACACAGCGCCCGAAAGCGACGCTAGTTGATCGCGTCCTTAAGAGCCTTGCTCGCCTTGAAACGCGGCACATTCGCAGCCGGAATCTTGATCTTCTCGCCGGTCTGGGGATTTCGGCCTTCGCCTGCCTTGCGCTTGGTCACTTGGAAAGTCCCGAAGCCCACCAGCAAAACCTTTTCCTTCTTCTTCAAGGACTTGGTGACGACGGTCAGGATGGTATCAACGGCGTTGGCCGCGTCCGTCTTGGAGAGGTTAGTCGAAGCGGCGACGGCGGCGATCAAATCGTGCTTGTTCACGGGCGAGCCCCTGCATGGTCCGGCAGCCTCAAGTGTAGGGGCGACCTGAAAACGGCGTCAACGCCCAATACCATATTTTGTGGGGCGACCTCCCACAAGGCGCATAAGTTGCGGTCAGACGCAACGAAGCCCCGGATCGCTCCGGGGCTTCGGGTTGTTTTCGAAAGGACGCTTAGTGAGCCCGGATGGCCTCGGGTCCGTCCGCCGGCTTGGCCGCGACCGCATCGAGGTCGTTCGGCCATTCGATGGCGACCAGCGGCTTGACCAGCGCCTTGGCAAGGACCTCATCGACGGTCGATACCGGGATGATTTCGAGGCCCTTCTTCACGTTGTCTGGAATCTCCGGCAGATCGCGCTCGTTCTCCTTGGGAATGAGCACAGTCTTGAGACCGCCGCGCAATGCCGCCAGCAACTTCTCCTTGAGGCCGCCGATCGGCATGACCCGGCCGCGCAGGCTGATCTCGCCGGTCATGGCTACATCCTTGCGCACCGCGACGCCGGTCAACGCCGAGACGATCGAGGTGATCATGCCGACACCCGCCGACGGGCCGTCCTTGGGCGTGGCGCCTTCCGGCACGTGCACATGGATGTCGCGCTTTTCGAAGATGTTGTGCTTGATGCCGAAGGTCGCGGCGCGCGAGCGGATGTAGGCATTGGCCGCCTGCACCGACTCCTGCATAACGTCGCCCAGCTTGCCGGTGACAGTCACCCGACCGCGGCCCGGCACCAGCACGGCTTCGATCTGCAGCAGTTCGCCACCGACCTCGGTCCACGCCAGGCCCGTCGTGATGCCGACCAGATCCTCGAGCTCGGCCTCGCCGTAGCGGAAGCGGCGTACGCCAGCGAACTTGTCGAGGTTCTTGCGGCCGATCTTCACCTTGGAAGTCCCCTTCATGAGGATTTCCTTCACCGCCTTGCGGGCCAGGTTGGCGATCTCGCGCTCCAGATTGCGAACGCCGGCCTCGCGCGTGTAGTAGCGCACGAGATCTCGCACGGCGTCATCATGGATGTCGAGCTCGCCTTCCTTCAGCCCGTTGGCCTCGACCTGCTTGGCGATCAGGTGCTTGCGTGCGATCGCGACCTTTTCATCCTCGGTGTAGCCGGCCAGCCGGATGATCTCCATGCGATCCATCAGCGGCTGCGCCATGCGCAGCGAATTCGCCGTGGTGATGAACATCACGTTCGACAGGTCGTAGTCGACCTCGAGATAGTGGTCGTTGAACGAGCTGTTCTGTTCCGGATCGAGGACCTCGAGCAGCGCCGATGACGGGTCACCGCGGAAGTCCGCGCCGAGCTTGTCGATCTCGTCGAGCAGGAAGAGCGGGTTCGAGGACTTGGCCTTCTTCATGCTCTGGATGACCTTGCCCGGCAGCGAGCCGATGTAGGTCCGGCGATGGCCGCGGATCTCCGCCTCGTCCCGCACGCCGCCCAGCGACATGCGCACGAAATTGCGCCCCGTAGCCTTGGCGATCGACTTGCCGAGCGACGTCTTGCCGACGCCCGGTGGGCCGACCAGGCACAGGATCGGGCCCTTCATCTTGTCGACGCGTTGCTGGACCGCGAGGTACTCGAGGATGCGCTCCTTCACCTTCTCGAGGCCGTGATGATCGGCGTTGAGAATCTCCTCGGCGTACTTCAGGTCCTTGATGATCTTGGTCGGCTTCCGCCACGGAATCGACAGCAGCCAGTCGAGGTAGTTGCGCACCACCGTCGCCTCGGCCGACATCGGGCTCATGGTCCGAAGCTTCTTCAGCTCGGCATTGGCCTTCTCCCGCGCTTCCTTTGACAGGCGCGTCTTGCGGATGCGCTTCTCCAGTTCGGAGACCTCGTCGCGACCGTCCTCAGTCTCGCCAAGCTCCTTCTGGATCGCCTTCATCTGCTCGTTCAGATAGTACTCGCGCTGCGTCTTCTCCATCTGACGCTTCACGCGATTGCGGATCTTCTTCTCGACCTGCAACACGCCGATCTCGCCTTCCATCAGGCCGAGGATGCGCTCCAGCCGCTTCGACACCGAATCGAGCTCGAGCAGCTGCTGCTTCTCCGCCACCTTCAGCGCCAGGTGCGCCGAGATCGTGTCGGCGAGCTTGGCCGGCTCCTCGATCTTGTTGATCGAGACGACGACTTCCGGCGGCACCTTCTTGTTCAGCTTCACGTAGTTCTCGAACTCCGAGACCACGGTACGCGCCGCCGCCTGCAGTTCGGAGGATTCGGCCGCCACCTCTTCCATCTCGATGGCGCGCGCCTCGAAGAAGTCGGCGCGATCGGTGTAGCCGGTGACGCGAACGCGCCGCCCGCCCTCGACCAGCACCTTGACGGTATCGTCGGGCAGCTTGAGCAGCTGCAGGACCGTTCCCAGCGTGCCGATCGTGTAGATATCCTCGGGGCCGGGATCGTCCTGGCTGGCGTTCTTCTGGGCGATCAGCAGGATCTGCTTGTCATCCTTCATCACCTCTTCGAGCGCTTTCACGCTCTTCTCGCGGCCGACGAAGAGCGGAACAATCATGCCTGGGAACACGACAATGTCGCGCAACGGCAGGACGGGATAGACGATTCCTTGAATGGGGGCGTTCATGAAGCCTCGCAACGTACGCTGTTAGAGCTACCCGCCCCTCGGCCGCGATCCCCGGAATGGGCGATCCACGGCGCGATTAGACGCGCACTCACCAGCAAAGATTGGCTTGAACAGGGGGTTGTTCAAGACCCGTCGGGGGACCGTCGGCGACGGATGCCGCCGACGCAGCAAAACTCAGGCCGGCGCGGCAGCGATGCCCTCTTTGCGCTCACCGTGCACATAGAGCGGTTGAGCCCGCCCTTCTATGACTTCGCGATTGATCACCACTTCTTCGACACCGTCGAGCGACGGCAGGTCGTACATGGTGTCCAGAAGCACTGTCTCCATGATCGAGCGCAGGCCGCGTGCGCCTGTCTTGCGCAGGATCGCCTTCTGAGAAACCGCCCGCAGGGCGTCTTCGGTAAACTTGAGCTTCACGCTCTCCATGTCGAAGAGACGCTGATACTGCTTCAGAAGCGCGTTCTTCGGCCGGGTGAGGATTTCGATCAGGGCGGCCTCGTCGAGATCTTCCAAGGTCGCCACGACCGGCAGACGGCCGACGAACTCAGGGATCAGGCCGTACCTCAGCAAGTCCTCCGGCTCGAGCTCGCGCAGGATCTCGCCGGTGCGGCGATCCTCCGGACCGCGCACTTCTGCGCCGAAGCCGATCGACGTGCCCTGACGGCGCATCGAGATGATCTTCTCCAACCCGGAGAACGCTCCGCCGCAGATGAACAGGATGTTCGTCGTGTCGACCTGCAGGAACTCCTGCTGGGGATGTTTGCGCCCGCCCTGCGGCGGCACGGAGGCCACAGTACCTTCCATGATCTTCAGCAGCGCTTGCTGGACGCCCTCGCCCGAGACGTCGCGTGTGATCGAGGGGTTGTCCGACTTGCGGCTGATCTTGTCGACTTCGTCGATGTAGACGATGCCGCGCTGCGCCCGCTCGACGTTGTAGTCGGCGGCCTGCAGCAGCTTCAGGATGATGTTCTCGACATCCTCACCGACGTAGCCCGCTTCGGTCAGCGTGGTGGCGTCGGCCATGGTGAACGGCACGTCGAGCATCCGCGCCAGCGTCTGGGCGAGCAGCGTCTTGCCGCAGCCGGTCGGGCCGATCAGCATGATGTTCGACTTGGCGATCTCGACGTCGTTCGCCTTGCCGCCATGGCTCAGCCGTTTGTAGTGATTGTGCACTGCAACGGCGAGGATCCGCTTGGCCTGGTCCTGGCCGATCACATAGTCGTCGAGGATCTGGCGAATCTCCTTGGGAGACGGAACGCCGTCCTTGGACTTGACCAAAGTGGTCTTGTTCTCTTCACGGATGATGTCCATGCAGAGTTCGACGCACTCATCGCAGATGAACACCGTTGGCCCGGCAATGAGCTTTCGGACCTCATGCTGGCTCTTGCCGCAGAAGCTGCAATAGAGGGTATTGCGGGAATCGCCCCCGGATTTGGCGGCTGGCATGTCGTTAACGCACCTCCGCTTGGGGGGCCCGCTGACTGCGAGCCCGCACGCAAGACTATGTTAAACTCGACCTTGGGATGGCTACAACATCAAAATATGGTGTGTCGGTAGCCAATTCCGAAACAATTGGTCGCGGCTGCCCCTCAGGAGGCAGCCGCCTGGACGGTCGGAGTCGGCCGTTTCTCAAGGACATCGTCGATCAGTCCGAACACCTTGGCCTCCGGCGGCGAGAAGAATTTGTCGCGTTCCATGGCGTGTTCGATCTCTTCGATCGTACGCCCGGTATGGGTGACATACATCTGATTGAGCCGAGCGCGGGTCAGCAGGATTTCCTTGGCGTGGATCTCGATGTCCGTCGCCTGGCCCTGGGCTCCGCCCGAGGGCTGGTGGATCATCACCCGCGAGTTCGGCAGCGCCAGGCGCTTGCCCTTGGCGCCGGCCATCAGCAGAAACGAGCCCATGCTGGCGGCAATGCCCATGCACATGGTCGAGACGTCCGGCTTGACGAACTGCATCGTGTCGAAGACCGACAGGCCCGCGCTCACCGAGCCGCCGGGCGAGTTGATGTAGAGGTGGATGTCCGCCTTGGAGTCCTCGAACTGCAGATACAGCAACTGCGCGACGATGATGTTGGCCACGTCGTCGTTGATGGGGCTGCCGAGGATGATGATGCGGTCGCGGAGCAGCCGGCTGTAGATGTCCATGGCCCGCTCTTCGCGGCCCGACTTTTCAATCACGAATGGTATGAGCGACATGACAGGCAATCCATTTCTAACTGGGATATTTGATTTGTTTCGAGCGACCAAAATCGTTCAGCTTTGGCTCAATCGTCCTCATCGTCTTCGGGATTACCACCAAGCGAGGGCTGCTTGAGCAGAATGTCATCGACGATGCCGAATTCCTTGGCCTCGCCGGCGGTCATGTAGTAATCGCGGTCACAGGCTTTTTGAATGTCATCAGGTGTTTTGCCACAATGGGTGGCCAAAATGTCGTTCAGCAAAGCGCGGGTTTTGATGATTTCGTTGGCCTGGATTTCGATGTCGGAAACCTGCCCACCGACACCGCCGTGAGGTTGGTGGATCATCACCTTGGCATGCTTGAGCGAGAAGCGCTTTCCCTTCTCGCCGCCGGCCAACAGCACGGCCCCGCCGCTCGCGGCGAGTCCCACGCAGTAGGTGGCCACGGGGCAAGAGATCATCTGCATCGTGTCGTAGATTGCGAGCGTGGAGGTCACGCTACCGCCCGGCGAGTTGATGTAGAAGTGAATCTCCTTGCGGCGGTTTTCGCTCTGCAAGTACAGGAGCTTCATCACCAGTTCGTTGGCGTTGCCATCGTAAATCTCGCCCTGCAGGAAGATCACCCGGTTTTCGAGCAGCAAATCACCAAGAGTCATTTGACGCTGGCGCTGATAATCTCGCATGGCAGCGGCCAGTTGCGGATCAAAATGAGGCAACTTGGCGGGGGCCGATTCGTAACTCATATCTACTCCTTAACGAGGGCAATCGTTCCTTAATTTGATAGCCGCGGGCGGCAGCCTACGGTGCTTGCCCTAATTTTACCGCTGGCTACCGCCTGCGGCTATGATCACGCCTCTTCGCTCTCCGCAACCGCTTCTTTTGCCTCGGGAATGGATGCGGCCGCTTCGCCGCCACCGGCGGCTAGGTGCAAGGCTTCGACATCCAGTTTTTCTGGCTCATACGGCTTATCCGTGAACTTCGCGTTCGCTTGCACAAGCTCCAGCACTTTGCGCTCGATGATCTGGTTTTGCAGCACGTCCATCAGGCCGCGCTTTTCGATCTGAGCACGCACCCGACGGGGCGATTCACCACTTTGCATGGCGATCAAGAAGATTTCCTTCTCGAAATCCCCTTCTTCGGCCTCAATGTTTTCATCCTCGGCGATCCGCTCCAGGATGAAGTGTTCCTTCAAGCTGCGGGCTGTCCCAGCGGCGCTGTTTTGGCGGAGCATGTTCTCGCGAGCGCGAATTTCGGCCTCGCTGAAACCTGCCCGACGCAATTCCATCACGGTGCGTTCTAACTCGCGGGCACTCTGACGCTTGAGCAGTCCTGGGGGCAAATCCCAATCGGCGGCCTGAGTGAGGAGCGCGGAAATCTGCGTGCGGACTTTCTGCTGTTGATCGTATTCAAGCTGCCGTTGCAAGTTCTCTTTGATCGCATCCTTGAGATCACCCTCGGACTTGAATCCCCCCATTTCCGCGAGGAAATCTTCCGTCAATTCCGGCAGCTTCAGCTTCTTCACTTCGAGGACTTCAAACTCAACTTTCACCTTTTTGCCACGCAACGCTTCATTGGGAGCGTCTTGCATAAGCTCGACCTCGGCCGTGCGGGTTTCGCCAGCCTTCGCGCCAGCCATCAGCTTGCCAAAGTCCTTGATTTCACCGTCGCGGAAACTTAGCGTCGGACGAATTCGCAGGACGCGCTCTTCATCCTTTTCCAACTGCTCGCCATCGTGGCTCGAGGTGAGATTCACCGTCAGGAAGTCTCCCTCACTAGCGGCACCTTCAAACGGCACCAACTGGCCAAACCGCGTGAGCATTTTTTCCAAATGTTGCTCGACGTCAGCGGGAGTGAATTCGCGCACCGGGCGTTCCAGCTTGGCACCCTTCCACTTGGGCATCTCGAATTCGGGACGCACTTCGATGTCGAATTCAAACGTCATTGGGCCGTCGTCGGGAACCTCAATCATATCGAGCTTCAAGTCCGGCTCGCTGATCGCGGTGAACTTTTGTTCTTCGCTGATCTGGCTCAAGCTATCGAGGAGTAACGACCCCTTGATTTGCTCGCCGACTTCCTTGCGGAATTTGTTCTCGACCAACTTGCGTGGGGCCCGACCGATGCGAAAGCCCGGCACATTGGCCGACGGCATTAACTCGCTGTACGCATCGTTGAGATACCGCTCGATGTCCTCGC
>ENA-ORBV01013350-ORBV01013350.1-microbial-mat-metagenome-genome-assembly--contig:-NODE-13350-length-12508-cov-16.223393_pt1 | contig 12508 bp, 11 predicted proteins | sample MGYA00237777_ERZ505514 | MGnify/ENA primary metagenome ERZ505514 (study PRJEB26160, sample SAMN06269048) | microbial mat metagenome | isolation source: Oligotrophic lake microbial mat | place...
TGCGAACGGCAACGGCGAGGTCGCCGTCGATGACATCTTCGCGTTCCTGTCGGCGTGGTTCGTTGGGTGCCCGTGACGGATGGTGGAAGCAGGACGGATGTCGGATGTCGCGGCGATTGTGTCGCTACGGCAGCGGAGTCGAACCCTCCCCCCGGCCCCCTCCCCTCTGGGAGGGGGAGCATCTATTGCTCGGTTGCGCCATCCTCCTGCTCGATCAGCCGCTCCAGCGCGGGGTGGCCGGAGCGCTTCTTGTGCGAGAGCAGGCGCACCACGAGCGGCGGCACCATGGTCTTGAGAGGCGAGAGGTCGCGCCCCAGAGCGGTCACCTGCTTGATGAGGCTGCTGGAGGTGTAGGCGAAGTCCTGGCCGGCAACGATGAACGCGGTCTCGAGTCCCGCGACCTGGCGGTTGGTGAGGGCCTGCTGGACCTCGCTCTGGAGGTCCGACAGGTTGCGGATGCCGCGGAGCAGGACGGTTGCGCCGACCTGTCGCGCGAAGTCGACCGTGAGGCCCGAGAACGATTCGACGACCACCTCCGCCTCGTTGGGCTCCTGAGTCTGGATCTGCTCAACCAGCGTCTGGAGCATCTGCACGCGCTCGGCGGGGGTGAAGAGCGGGTCCTTGCCGGGGTTGCGGCCCACGGCGACGACGAGGCGGTCGAACAGGCGGCGGCCGCGGCGGATGACGTCAAGATGGCCGTACGTCACCGGGTCGAACGAGCCGGGGAAGACCGCGATGTGGGCGGTGGGCGAGGCGGCGGTGCGGGACTTGCTGCTTCGGCTGGTGGGCATCGCGGCAGTGTACGGCAACGTCCGGGAATGGGGCCGTTGCGAGGCAGGGAGGTGCAGGGGGGATTGCCCAGAGGGAATAAACCGGCGGGCGCGTAGCGCGTGATCGCGGCATGGTGGTCGCCCTGCCGCGGGGATCGCATTATTGGGGCTGGGTTCGCAACCCCGCCCTCGGCGGTCGCGGCGGCCCGACAAAGCGATTTCCACAACCCTCGTTGTTCTGTGAAAGGCCCGTGTCGGATTGCCTCCCCGACACGGGCGCTTTCGTTTTGGAAAAAAACAGACAAGAGGAACTCAGAGGAGCAGAGAGAGCAGAGAAGAGCAGAGGGGACGGGAAGAAGTGGAAATGCGGAATGCGGAATGCGGAATGCGGAATGCGGAATGCGGAATGCGGAATGCGGAGTGCGGAGTGCTTATGGAAATAGGGCGCGGTTCTGAAGACTTTTCACCTGCCTCCCTCTGCTCCCCTCTGCTCTCTCTGCTCACTCTGAGTTCCTTCCGATGGTCCGCCGATCAGCCCGTATCATGCTCGCATGGCCCAGGACCGGATCGCCGAACTGACCCACGACCTCATCCGCGCGCACGATCCCGAGATCGCGGACCTGATGGCGCGCGAGGGGCACCGCCAGGCCACCACGCTCGAGCTCATCGCCAGCGAGAACCACGTCTCGCCCGCGGTGATGCACGCGATGGGCTCGTGCCTGACCAACAAGTACGCCGAGGGGTACCCGCCACCGATCGGGACGCGCTACTACGGCGGCTGCGAGTTCCACGACCGGATCGAGACGATCGCCATCGAGCGTGCCAAGTCGCTCTTCGGGTGCAGGTTCGCGAACGTCCAGCCGCACTCGGGCGCGCAGGCGAACATGGGCGCGTTTCTGGCGACCATGTCACCGGGCGACACGTTCGCCTCGCTGCTGCTCAAGGACGGCGGGCACCTGTCGCACGGGATGAAGATCAACTTCTCGGGCATCTTCTACAAGCCCGTGCATTACCCCCTGCACTACGCGAAGGACCACCCGGAGTTTGAGCGCATCGACTACGACGCGTGCGAGCGCGTGTGCATGGAGCACCGGCCCAGGGTGCTGCTGTGCGGATATTCCGCCTACCCGCGGGTGATCGACTTCGCCCGCTTCCGCGCCATCGCGGACAAGTGCGGCGCGCTGCTCGTGGCGGACATCGCGCACGTCGCCGGGCTTGTCGTCGGCGGGGCGCATCCCAGCCCCTTCCCGCACGCGCACATCGTCACCACCACCACGCACAAGACCCTTCGCGGCCCGCGCGGCGGGCTGATCCTCACCAACGATGAGGAACTCGCCAAGAAGATCAACAAGGCGCTCTTCCCGGGCGTGCAGGGCGGGCCGCTGATGCACATCATCGCCGCGAAGGCCGTGGCCTTCGGCGAGGCGCTGCGCCCCGAGTTCAGGGAGTATGCCAAGCGCGTGGTGGCGAACGCCAAGGCGCTCGCGGCAGCGCTCACGAAGCGTGGCTGCCGCATCACCAGCGGTGGCACCGACAACCACCTCATGCTCGTGGACCTGCGACCCAAGGGCGCGGAACTCACGGGGCAGGACGCCGAGGACTGGCTCGGACGCGCGGGAATCGTGTGCAACAAGAACGGCATCCCCGAGGACCCGCGCCCGCCCAAGTTCACCAGCGGTGTGCGGCTCGGCACGCCCGCCGTCACGAGCCGCGGCCTGGGAACGGGCGAGATGGAACTGATCGCGGGCTGGATCGACCGCGTGCTGACGAGCGGCGGGGATGATGCGGTCGCCAAACAGGTGCGGGGGGAAGTGGGTGCGCTGTGCGAGAAGTTCCAGATGCCGGGATAGGAAGGGACCCAGAGACGGAGGGATCGAGGGAAGGCATCGGTGTCCCCTGCTTTTATTGGCAGTTCATTGCAGCCTTATCCGTCTGCGCGAGTCTGTGTCGCAAGTCGCCAGCAGGCCCGACGCGGCTCGCGCGGGCTGGTCCGGGCGTTTGGAAACCGCGAAGATCAGCGGCGTCGCGGGCTTTGCTGGAGCGGAGCATGTGCGCTGGACGATGTTCAGCGCAGGCATTGATTACTTGGAGGTCCCCATGGGCAAGCCTCAGGAAGCAGATGACATTCCCGTGATGCAAGCCGGCGCGATCCCCTACCGCGTGACACGCGCGGGGGGCATCGAGGTGCTGCTCATCACCAACAACGCGGGGCGGTGGATCGTCCCCAAGGGCGGGATCGACGCGGGGCGCACGGCCGCGGACCAGGCGGTGATGGAGGCGTTCGAGGAGGCCGGAGTCGTCGAGGCGATGGTCGAGGGGGAGATCGGCGAGTACGAGTACAAGCGAGGCGGGCAGCGGCACCATGTGCGACTGTTCGCGCTGCTGGTGCGCGAGGTGGCCCGCGACTGGGAGGAGAGCCACCGGCGCGAGCGCGAGTGGGTCACGCCCGAAGAGGCGGTCGGGCGCGTCAACTTCGACGGCCTGAAACAGGCGATCATGCGTGTGGTGGAGAAGCGATCCGTGGCCAAGCGTGCCGCGGCGTGAAGCGGTCGAAGGCAGGAATGCAGAGCGAGCAGAGGGCAGACGATGGACATCAGAGCCCGGAGCGCAAGCGACGGGTTGCGCGGGCGGTGTCGGACGCCTTCAAGAAGTTGCTGCACTTGCGCTCTTCGTCGGGCTTCGTCGAATGCGTAGGGCACAACCCGTCGCTTGCGCTCCGGGCTCCGGTCTCACCTGTCGCTTAGCCCAAGTTGCCGGGCGCGGTGCCTACGCCGACACGATGTTCTTTCGCGAGCGGATGCTGCGAAGCGCGTTGCGGGTGTCCACGATCAGGCGTGAATGGCGGGCGATGAGTTTCCAGTCGTACGCGCTGTGCGCGGTGCTGACGACCACCGCGTCGTAGCGCTTCAGCGTCGCCGGGGTCAGCGGCACGCTGGCCATCCTCAAATCGTGCCGGCGCATGCGGTGCGTCCTCGCGACGTGCGGGTCGTTGTAGTCAACCCTTGCGCCCAGGTCGCGCAGTTTCTGGATGATCTCGAAACTCGGGCTCTCTCGCACATCGTCGATGTCGGGCTTGTACGCAAGGCCAAGCACGAGCACGCGCGAACCTTTGACGGCGCGCCCCGCGCCCTTCCCCCCCCGCTCGTTCAGTGCCTCGATCACCCGCGTCACCACATAGTCGGGCATCGCGTGGTTGATCTCGCCGGCGAGTTCGATGAACCGCGTCGGCAGGCCCACCTCGCGCGCCTTCCACGTCAGGTAGAACGGGTCGATCGGGATGCAGTGCCCGCCCAGCCCCGGGCCGGGATAGAACGGCGCGAAGCCGAAGGGCTTGGTGCTCGCCGCGGCGATCACGTCCCACACGTCGATTCCCATAGCCGTCAAAAGCACCTTCATCTCGTTGACGAAGGCGATGTTCACCGCGCGATAGGTGTTCTCCAAAATCTTGGCGGCCTCGGCGATCTCCGCCGTCGCGACCGGCACGACCGAATCGAACGCCGCGGCATAGAGCGCCGCCGCCACGCGCCCGCTCGCGGCGTCGATGCCCCCGACCAGTTTGGGGATGGTTCGCGTGGTGTAATCGGCGCGACCCGGGTCCTCGCGCTCGGGGCTGGACGCCAGAAAGAAGCCGCGATCCGACCCGCACTTCAGGCCGGTGGTGAGCAGCCGGGGTAGCACCACATCGCGCGTGGTCATGGGGAAACTGGTGGATTCGAGGACGATGAGTTTTCCGGGCGACAGCACCGCCGCGATACTGTCGGTGGTCTGCTCGACGTAGGAAAGGTCTGGCTCCATGTGCTGGCCAAGGGGGGTGGGCACGCAGATCAGGATCGCATCGGCGGCACGGAGTTGTCGGTGGTCATCGGTCGCGGCGAACCGGCCCGTGACATTCATGTGCCGCACGAAGTCGCGCCCCAGGTGCCGGAGGTAGCACCGGCCCTTGGTGAGCGATTCGACCTTGGCCGGATCGACATCGACGCCCAGCACCCTGAACCCCGCGTCCACGAACACCCGCGCCAGGGGCAGGCCGACATAGCCGAGGCCAACGATCGCCACGCGGGCGGAACGGTCAGCGATCTTCTTGAGGAGCGTCATAGCGGCAGAATACTCCGCCCGCGGGAAGATGGCCCGGCGAACCCTACAGTTTGCGAATCATGGAAACGACCGCCGAGAACCCGGGTGAGCCGATGATGCCTGAATCCCGCGAGGGATCTGGTCCGGGTACCGGAATCGCGCCGGATACGGTGGTCGAGACACGCCGGGACCGATCGGCTCGCGCAGTGCGGATCGCAGTCCAGCGCAGCGCGGGTTCCGTGCGAACGCACATGGGACGATTGACCCGCACCACCATGGCCTTTGCCCGTAGCGCGGCGATGCGGCGACCGGCCGCGCCGAAAGAACATGTTGGGGCACCCTCGGCTCCTGTCGGGGCTTGGCGAACCCATCGCAAGGCCCGGCTTCGGAAGTGGGCGGCGGGCGGGTTGTTCGTGCTGATCGTCATCGGGACCGCGGCGGGCCTGACGGCGCTGGCGCTCTCGCAGGATCGGCCGACATGGTGGCGGAGCGTCAACGCCAAGGACCCGGCTGTGGTGGCGGTGGCGGAGCGGCTCGAGAACGCGGTGGCCACGATCCTCACGCAGGCCCGTGCGCCGAGCGAGAGCGGCGAGCAGGCGCAAACGTGGACAGTGCGCGTGAACTCTTCGGATGTCAACGCGTGGCTCAATGCGCGCCTGCCGACGTGGATGGAGAGCCGCGAGGATGTCCACTTCGACTGGCCTGAATCGCTCCAGGAAATCCGGATCGACTTCCGCGATGGCCTGATCCACATCGGCGCGAAGGTGTCGGCGGCGAAGCGCGTCGATCCGGACACGCGCAGCGGGAACTATTTTTCCGCCGCGATCGAGCCCGAGTTCAAGGCCGACGGCTCGCTGTGGATGCCCGCGCGGTCGGTGGCGCTGGGGCGGCTGAGCGTCCCGGCGAGTTGGATGCTCCGCGACTCGGCGGGCGGGACGGGCACGGATCGCGTGCCGGAGGAACTGGCCAAACTGCCCGAGACGCGCGAGGTGCTCGCCGCATTCGCGGGGCGGCAGGCCGTGATGACCAACCCCACCATCAAACTCGGCGATGGCCGGCGCGTCAAGGTTCTGGCGATGACCGCGGCGGACGGCAAACTGGCGATCACCTGCCAGACGATTTTGCGTGAGCCGTCGCGCGCGGACGCGGGCGCGGCCGGTCGCCTGTCGCCCGGCGACACACAACCGACGGACGGGCCATGAGCGCCGCCTCAATCAACGTCGCGAGTTTGCAATCGCTGGGCGCGGTCGAGCGCCGTGAGACGATCGTGCGCGCGGGGGCGGAGGTCGAGCGCGGCGGTCTGGTCGCGGTCCCGACCGAAACGGCGTACGTCCTCGTCGGTTCAGCGCGGAACGCCGCGACGGTTGAGAGGCTTATCAGCATCGCGCGGGGCGCGGGTAGTAGTCGCGTGCGCTCGCCCGTGTGGCTTGCGCCGATGCTCGACGGCGCTGGTGGTGTGGAGCGCGAACTGCGCGAGGTTGGCGGTGTCGGCCCCTTTACCTCGCGCCGGCACCGGCGGCTCCTCCACCGTCTCACACCCGGCCCGGTGATCGTGCTTGTCGAGCCGGACGATGCCATCGCCCTGGAGCAGGTCATCAAGTTGCTCGGTCTTTGTAATGGCGCTGCGGACGACGCCGGGCGGATCGCGTTCCGCGTGAGCGGGCACGCCGCGGCGGCCGCGCTCGCCGCGCGGGTCGCGGGACCGATCATCTGCGTCGAACTCGCCCACGGCGGCGAGGAAGCACGAACCGCCGACGAGGCGCTTGCATCCCTCGCGGCCCACGGCATCGATTCGGCGCTGGTGCTCGACGACGGGCCTGCGCCCAAGCGCGCTGGTGCGACAGTGCTGCTGCTCCGCGCGAGCGGCGGGCATGAAATCCTGCGCGAGGGCGCGTACGAGGCACGCTTCATCGACAAGCAGGTCCGCCAGCGCGTGCTGTTCGTGTGTACCGGGAATACCTGCCGCAGCCCGATGGCCGAGTCGATCGGCGCGTGGCTTGCCGCGCGAGCGTCCCGCACCGGCGGCGGCGGTGATGCGAGCACCGCCTTCGAGTTCTCCTCTGCCGGTGTCGGGGCCGTCCCCGGCGCGGGCATGACACCCGAGGCCGCGGCGGCGCTGCGGGGCTTGGGCATCCCCCCCCTCCCGCGCCCGCACTCCGCCACGACTCTGACCCGTCGCGCCATCGCCGAGGCGGACATCATCCTGGCAATGACACGCTCGCACGCCGCGGCGGTGCTGGAACTTGAGCCGGGTGCTACTGACAAAGTGCAAACTCTCGATCCGCGCGGGCGTGACATCGCGGACCCCATTGGGCAAGGCTCTCGGGTCTACACTGAAACGGCGGAGCGGATCAGGGAACTCATCTCCGGGTGGATCAAGGAGTTGCAGTCATGAAACTCGCGCTGGGCGCCGATCATCGCGGGGTGAGTGCGAGCAAGCAACTGGCCGACCGGCTGCGCAGCGTGGGGCACGAGGTCAGCCTCGTCGGGGACATGTCCGGCGAGATGTGCGACTACCCCGAGCCCGCGTACCACGTCGGCTCCGCGGTCGCGAGCGGGCGCGCCGAACTGGGCATCCTGATCTGCGGGTCGGGCATCGGCATGTGCATCGCCGCGAACAAGATCAAAGGGGTGCGGGCCGCGCTGGTGCATGACGAGTTGACGGCGGAGATGAGCCGCGGCCACAACAACGCGAATGTCATCTGCCTGTCGGCGGACCTGCTTGGGCAGAGACTCATCGAGAAGATCGTTGAGTTGTGGCTGAACACAAACTTCGAGGGCGGTCGGCACGAGCGGCGGGTGCGGAAGATCCACGCCATCGAGAGGGGCGAGGACCCGACGAAGGTGAAGTGAAGGTGGGGATTCCGGAGTGCGGCGACAGTACGGTCTATGGACGGGCGCTCGTCGAGGTCATCCGATTCCATTGCCACCACCCGCGCCAACCGAATGTCACTCATTGGCTGTAGACGGATTGGGTGCTGTCGACGACTCTCACGAGTGTGAGAACTGCACACGACAGGAAAATCATCGCGGCTTTCGGCGCGGCTCTCCGACGCCATCGAAGTGAACTTGGTGTGTCCCAAGAAGAACTCGCGTCGCGCTGCGGCATACATCGGACGTATCTCGCGGACGTGGAGCGAGGTCAACGAAACCCATCGCTGGTGATCATCGCGGCCATTGCGGAAGGTCTCGAACTTCAACTCGCTCAACTGTTCTCCGGCGTCAATGAACCGGTTGGTTCAAGTGCGCGGCGTGTGACGCGGAGGACGCGTCGATCATGATTCGGTATTTCGACACTGGTCAGAACGGAGCCGCCGACTCGTTGGGTCACTGGCTCGACCGCGAGTTGGTGAGTGGCGTTCGCTCCTTCCGCGGTCAGTTTGGCTTTTTTGATGGCGCGGCTCTGCGACCGTTCGTGCCTGTACTTCAAGGCATGGTGGCCGCAGGCGGAACTCTGAGACTCGTCATCGGAGCCAATACAGGCGATCCGCCGACTACCGCCGACCTTGCGGTGTTGCTGTCGTTGGTCGGTCCTGCCGACCGTACTGCTCTCACCGTGGTGGCATTGTCTGGTGCGCTATTCCACCCCAAAGCCATGCACCTCGAGCGGGCCGACGGACGGAAGTTTGGCGTCGTGAGTTCTGCCAACTTCACGCGTAAAGGACTGGGCCATAGCGTGGAGGCGGGGCTGATCCTCGAGTCGGTGGCCGCGACAGACGTGACGGTTGAGCAGATCGCAGCGGCCATCGACAGATGGGCGACAGCGGCCGACTCGGGCGTGTATCAAGTCCGCACCGCCGATGACATCGAGGTGCTGCGAGCGCATGGCCTAGCGGTGACATCTGCCGCGCGCCGAGCGATCCGCTCGCGTCAACGGACCGGAGCCACTTCGACTGGCAGGGGAACTCGACATGTCGGCTGGCGACCACCCGCAGCCCCAGCAGAGCTACCCGAAGATGAGGAGGAGGAGATCGAGGAAGTCGTCGAACTCGCCGCGGTGACTGCCGCAGCGCCAGTGACGTTTACGTTGATGTGGCAAAGCAAGCCGCTTAAGAATCGCGATTTAACAATACCGGAGGGCGAGAGATCCAACCAAACTGGCTCTATGAATTTGGACAAGGGACTCTTATCGACAGAAGTGGACCATCGGCACTTTTTCAGGGATCAAGTGTTTGAGTACCTGAATTGGGAACCTACCAAGAAACCGACCGTGCAGAAGACGTTCGCGAAGTTTCGGCTTTATGTCGACGGTACCGATCTTGGTGAATTTGACACGCGAATCGCCCACACGACGAGTACAAACACGCAGTCATACCTACAGAAAAATGCAATGACTCGGCTCAGCTGGGGGCCAATGCGCGAACACATTGCACGCTCGGACCTCATCGGCCGAACGCTCTCGCTGTACCGCCGTGAAGACAACCCTACGCAGTTCGCTCTCAAGATCGACGCGTGACCGTCAGTCAACATCGTCGCTGTCGTCACTCTGCAGGTCGTGCCGTTTGGATTGGAGCCGCCGCCGTGCGCTATCGAGCGTCGGCAGCAGTTGCTCATAGCCGGGCATGCTGCGGCAAAGAAACTCGTCGGTGACTTGCATTACGGCGTGGGTTGGATCCTTCTGGCCGTTCACGCCGCGACTCAATCCATCAACATGGACGAGAAGGTCCCCCGTCCTCATCAGAGGAACAGACAGCTTTGCCACCTCCGATGGAACCAATTCCAGCACGCCGCCGCCGTAGGTGCGACCCTCGACTTCCGAGGAGAGCAGCGTCATCGTGTTCTGGAACGCCGAGACCAAGTCGGCCTCGCGTCCACTGAACAGTGGTCGCAGCTCGCCACGATAGATGGTGTCGGTCGTGTAAACCTCGGCGGCGTTGAGGAGGAGGCGGTGGTAGTGGTGGGCACGCTTCGTCATCATGAGCGAGCCGCGCTTGATGTGCGGGACGCGATACCACGGTTCGCGGATGCGGCACTTGTAGCGGGTGGGCAACCCTTGTGCAGCCCCGATTGACAAGTACTCCGAAACGCGCCCTTGCCCGTTGGGCTTGGGTCGGTCTGCCGAAAAATCGAGTAGCCATGTGCGGCTCCCTCGATATCGAGCTTCGGCGTGGTCGGCCTCCGTGAATACGATGCCGGGTGCGTCTGAGGTACGGGCGAGAAGAGGGATCGCCCATGGGCGAAGGCCATAATCCGCAACGGTGCTGTCTGGTACCGTGAAGAAGGTATTCGCGCCTGTTACGATCGCCACCTCTAGCCGAGCAATATCCCCAAGACTGTGAAAGCCGCGGAGCGAGGTGGCCTCCATGAACGCCGCATGTTCCCGCTCGCTCAAAAGATAGCGAAGCCATGATTCGCTCGATGCTCTGACGCGGTGCCCCCAGACTACGCGGGCCGTCCGCGTGTGCTCGGTGAACCGCACTGGACGAGCAGCGGCCGGGCGAACCGCCTTGCGACCACTTATGACAACCACGTCTTGCAGGATGTCGGGGAAGGTGGCGCGAGGAAACAAGTCGATCTCAAGCGAGGTGAAGTGCTCGATGAGGTACGCTCGAAACTGCCCACCGCTGCTTGTGCAGAACAACTCGCTGGGTAGCACCAGAGAGAAGCACCCGTTTTCTCGAAGTCGGGCAAGACTCAGAATTGCAAAGGGAATCCAAAGGTTTGACACTCCCCGGAGAGTGATACCGAGCTCGCCGACGAGGCGTTCAGCTAGGAGCCGATCGTCCTCATCAACGAACTGGTAACGGACGTACGGAGGATTGCCAACGACCGCGTCAAACTGACTCGCGTCGCGAGTGGCCCACTCGAAGAAACTCTCGTTAGCGACATCGCCTTCAATGCCAGCGTTCTTCAATGCCCCGGCGGACTTGGCTGCCTCTGTCTCGATGAGTTCCACGGCCTGCACGCAGACCCGTCGGCGGGAGGCCGCTGGCAACAGTTGAGCCATTCCACGCAGAAATGCTCCGTCCCCTGCCGACGGTTCCAGCCACCGCTCGGGCCAACCCTCGCGAAGCCTCTGAATCTGTTGAAGACAGAACTCCACCACATGCGGCGCTGTGTAGAAGCCGCCGCGAAGTTTGTCAGGATGCACATCGGCCAGCAGTTTCATGTCCGAACATTCTACGGACATCGCGGAGACGATGCTTCAGTTTCCCGTACATTGCAGCATCATGAGCGATGAAAAAACCCCGACCTTGCGGCCGGGGCTGTTTGCTGCGTACTGATCTCTGCTTCCTGCTCTCTGTGCTTATCGCTTGGAGAACTGGAAGCGGCGGCGGGCGCCGGCCTGGCCGTACTTCTTGCGCTCGACCTCGCGTGCATCGCGCGTCAGGAAGCCGGCGTTGCGGAGAGACTCCTCGGTCGCGGGGTCAAACTCGCGGAGGGCGCGGGAGATTCCGAGGCGCAGGGCCTGGGCCTGGCCCATGAAGCCGCCACCGTGGAGGCGGACGATCACGTCCATCTTGCCCAGCGTGTTCGAGGCGCGGAGCGGGGCGACGGCGTCGTTGCGGTCGCGCTCCTCGGCGAAGTATTCCTCGATGGTCTTGTAGGTGTCGCCGCCGATCTGGACCTTGACGATGCCGCTGCCGCCGGCGTTGGGGCGGAGGCGGACGCGGGCGACCGCGCGCTTGCGGCGGCCTGTGCCCCACCACCATCCGTGCTTGGGCTCGGCCGGCGGGCGGACGCGGCGCTTGAGTTGCTCGGGCTTGGCCACATCCGCCGGGTTGACGGTGGAGAGGCCGGTGATGCTCGGGTTGATCGTGGTCATCTGCTGGGTCATGTTTTCAGTCCGGACTAAGTCGGTCGAGACGGCGTGGATCGGTGGAGGCCGCGGGAGACTGGCGCGAGGTTGGTCAAGGAAGAATCAGATGGTCATGGGGAGAGGCTGCTGCGCCTGGTGGGGATGCTCGGCCCCGGGATAGACCTTGAGTTTGAGGAGCATGTGCCTGCTGAGGCGGTTCTTGGGGAGCATGCGGCGAATGGCATCCTCGATGAGTTTCTCGGGGCGGCGCTCGCGCAGGTGGCCGTAGGTCTCTTCCTTCAGGCCGCCGGGGTAGCGGCTGTAGCGGAGTTTGTTCCGCTGCTCGGCCTTCGAGCCCGACAGGCCGACCTTGCCGCTGTTGATGATGATGACGAAGTCGCCGCAATCGACGTGCGGGGTGTACTCGGGGCGGTGCTTGCCCATGAGGACGGTGGCGACATCGACGGCCAGGCGGCCCAGGGCGACATCGGTGGCATCGACGAGGTGCCAGTTCTTGGCGGGCACGGTCTGAGGGGTGGCAAAATAGGTCTGGCGTCGCATGGGCCACAGGCTCCTGGCATTCGGGGCGGCGGCAAGCGTAAAGACGCTTCCGGGCCCGTAGGAAACACGGGAAAGGCTCGCCGCCTACCGGGCGGGGCGGGCCTGCTTTGGCTTTGGGGCCTGGCAGGCAGAGTTTCAGAGGCGTGCCCAACGGGCGCGGGGCCTTGCTGGGGAGGGAAGGTTAGCCGGGAAGGGAGACGGGTCAACTTTCCTGCCATTGACGCCCGCACCCCGTGGCGGGCCGATCATTAGCCAATGCAGTTCCCGCCAACTTCCGCCGCGCCTTTCCCTGGAACCAACGATCCCTCGCGGCCCGGGGGGTCGGGGGGGGCGGTAGGGTCGGTGCTGTCTCTTATACACATCT
>ENA-ORBV01013351-ORBV01013351.1-microbial-mat-metagenome-genome-assembly--contig:-NODE-13351-length-12508-cov-4.782077_pt1 | contig 12508 bp, 13 predicted proteins | sample MGYA00237777_ERZ505514 | MGnify/ENA primary metagenome ERZ505514 (study PRJEB26160, sample SAMN06269048) | microbial mat metagenome | isolation source: Oligotrophic lake microbial mat | place...
CGGCGGATACTTCACGTCGGGACTGGCGCAACGCACGCCGCAGGCACTGATCCGCACCGTCATCGGCGTGATCGGTCTCGCCGGCAGCGTGTGGCTGATGTGGCAGCGTCAGTGAACGACTAAGCCAGCAGTGTTTGATGTGTTGATGTTTGTCTATGCAACGCTGCGGCGGCGACGATCGACAACGAGGCCAACCACCAACGCCAGTGTGGCCATTCCAAGCGACAGCAACGTCAACAGCTTGCCGTTGTCGTATGGGCGGCTCGTGAACATCAGTTCGATGTCGCGCGCTCCCGCCGGCAGTTCGACACCGATAAGGACGTAGTCCGCTCTTGCGACCGGTGTCGCCTTCCCATCGGCGGTGGCCGTCCATCCGGGAAAGTAGTTCTCCGAAACGACAAGCGTCGCGTTGGCCGGAGCGGGTCTGTCGAGTGCCAGCACGATGTGCCCCGGTGTCCATTTGCGCACCGTGATCGGAATGTCGAGCGGTGCCGGCAGCGAATCCGGCGGCGACTGCACACGCGCGGCCGCCTCAGGCTCGAACAACGTCACGCGTCGTGGATCGAAGCGCTCGTCGAGCAACGTAGCCAGTGCCGCCGCATCATCGAGCTTGACGGCGAGTGGTGTCACCCACGCGGGAGGATTGTCGCCCGGCATCCGATAGACCGACACCGTATCACCCGCGGCATTGCGTGCCGGACCGGCGAGTCGCTCCGCACCGGGAATCGGCGACTCCGGCGAATTGGTGTAGAAGTAGCGCACATTCAGCAATTGCCACAGTCGCGGATTGCTCATGCGGGAGACGAACTGCTCGGTATCCCACTGCGTCAGGTCGTCGTAACGTCCGAGTTCGTTGCCGTGATACCCAGCGACCGTGCGAATGCCGTGCACCATGAAGCCGGTCCCCTTCCCTTCGCCGCTGCCAAGAAACGGGTCGCGGCGCGCGCCGGTCATCGGCTGCGCGGCGACCGCCCACACGCGACCAGTCGGTGCCGACTTGAGGAACTCCGTTGTGGCATCACCGGCGTACAACTCGGACGCGGGCGCCGCGAATCGCCAGTACGCACGCTCGATGGACCAGAGATCGACCGCTACAACAGCGATCAGGCTCCACGCCGCCGCACTCGCCGCAATGCGCTGTCGTGCGAGCGCGAAGAGCACCGCCGCACCAACCAGCAGCACGGCCAACGAACGCCACGCACCAACCACGATGTTCGTCGCGTTCGCCTCGAGTCTCGGCTCTCGACCAGGTGGTGCGAACGACGTCGCCAAATCGTTGAGCGCTCCGACCGTCCCCAGAAGCGCAATGACCAATCCGCCCACCACCGCGCCGATGAGAGTGCGCGCCTTCACGCCACCGGACAACGCCCGATCCGTACCGACGGCCGCCAGCACCGCCACGCAGAACGATACCACGTACAACATCGTGCTCGGCGCGCGAAAGAACTTCGTGCCCGGCACAAGGTTGTAGACAAGGTGAAAGAACGGCGTGAAACCACCCATCGCCCACAGCAGCGAGACCACCAACGCACCTGCCCAGAACCAGAGCATGCTGCGGCGCAGTCGCGATGCGCCAAACGCGAGCCCCGCCAACAGCAACACCAGCACGCCGAGATACTCGCTGTGCAGATGGATGCCGTTGCGCCCCGAGTACAGCGTCAGCATCCCGGAGAACTGCGGCAGGTAGGTGTTGATCAATTCCTCAGGCGGCATCGAGTACGACACGGCGTGATCCCACCCCTTGCCACCAGCGCGCGGCGAGTACGGCGTGTACTCCATCAGCGGCCAGAACTGAATCGCGCCGCCGAGCATGCCCACGCCGACCGCAACGCCAGCCAGCACCAATCGCCTGATCGCGTCCGCGCGCGCCAGGATGGCACCAGTCGGCGACGCCGTGAACGCGAGCAGCAGTGCATACGCGCCCGTCATGAGCAGCAGATACTGCAGCAGCTGCGGGTGCGGCGTCAGCACCGCCAGCGTCACCGTGATCGCGAGACTGCCCCAGGCCCATGCGCGTCCATCGCGCACCGCGCGGTGCACAAAAAAGAGCGCGAGCGGCAGCAGCGCCGCGACGAAGATCTTGCCATCGTGCCCCGGCGACACGAGTCCGGCGACATTGCCGCCCATTTCGTACGCCAGCCCGCCGATCAGCGCGCCGAAGAACCCGAGGCCAAGGGCCCGGCGCAGGAACAGCCAGGTGAAGCAGCCGGCGAGGAAGACGTGCATCGTCATGCCCCACGTCATCGCCGCATCGGTCGGCATCAGCAACCGCAACAGGAACGTCGGGTAGAAAATGTCGCCGTGCATGGCCGCCACGTACGGCAGACCGCCAAACAGATATGGATTCCAGAGCGGAAATCCGCTCCCGTTGCGCATTGACTGCGCAGCGAAATCGCGAAAGGCGAAACCGGCGATGTACTGATCGCTGTTCTCGTTGAGCAGCGTCAGCCCGCCAAGGGCCGGATAGCAAAGCGCCAGGGTGCCGATCGCCATCACGACAATCGCCAGCAGTGTCTCGCGGCGCGACGTCGCCTCAGTCATCGGCGCGTCTCCTCGAGCTATCGCTTCTCCATCGCGTCGCGCACGTCGAGCAGAATCTCGAAGTACAGCTGCTCACGACGATAGGCAAAGTCGAGCGATGCCATCGCATTTGGATCCGCCGTCTCCTTGGCGCGATCGAAAGCTTCGCGATACATCTCTTCGAGGTTGGCGAGAATACGTTCACGGGAACGCGACATACGAAGGGCCTCGAGGGCTTTGAAGTTGAGTCGGGGCGGGAGGTCGTTCGGCGAGGACGCGGCCTCGTCGCTGTCGAAGAGGCGCGTCACGTGCTGGAGCAGCATCCGTCGTGCGCTGTTCGGGACGTCCACGGAGGATCAGGCAGAATGAAACGCGCAGAGATCTTCGCACGGGACGCATACCGGTGCGCATACTGCGGGCTCGTACAGGAACCGGAACTGCTGAGCGTCGATCACGTCCAGCCGAGGGTGCGCGGCGGCGATGGCTCAGACGGCAACGTAGTGACCGCCTGCAAGGCCTGCAACACAGCCAAGGCGCACCGCCCGCTGGCACAATTTCTCGCGGAGAATCCCGACGCTCGGCGGAACTTCTTTCGGCACGCGCGGTATCTATGGCCAAGACATCTACGAGCGGTGGCCGAGGAGCTCGCGCGCCGGGGCGTTGTGGAGCGTTCTACGGATTTCGTGGAGGGGATTCGGGGGCAGCGCAGCTCCGAGGCCAGCTCGTAGATGAGGCAGACAAGGCAAGTGACGGTGCGATGAGGCGATCTCTGCCCAGGGCCACTCACAGCCCAAAACCCATACTCACCACCGGAAACTTGGTGGTTAACGGTCCTGTGGTCTGGCGTCGACCTCGGCCAGGCGGTGGAATACCTTGTCCTCAACCACCCGCCCGTCCTTCAGGTGCTCGACCACGATCCGTTCGAGCAATTCCGGTCCAACGTAAGCGTACCAGACCCCCTCCGGGTATACCGCGACAATCGGCCCGCCGCCGCAGACTCCCAGGCACGGTGCCTCGCTGCGTTTCACGCGAGTCGGACCGAACAGCAGTCCCTCGCGCTGTAGCAGCGACGCCAGCTTGCCGTAGATCACCCGTCCGCTGCGTGATTCGGAGCAGAATTCCCCTGTACACACCAGCACGTGCCGCGAGTATCGCTCCATCACCGGCAAAGGCTTGTTCACGTTACTCCGGCATTCGGGGCTTCTCGTTCGCACGACGCGCCGCGCGCTCGCGCACCAGTGTGTACATGCCGCGCATCGCCAGCATTGTTCCCACCAATGAGATGGCGATGCCACGATTGCCCCAGTGCTGCAGCCAACGCGCCGCGGCCGCACTCATCAGGAATCCCACGCCCGCGTAGGCCATACCGCGCAACTGCGCTGCGTTCCAGCGTCCAGTGCGGCGATGAAAGAGGGCCGAGCCCAGCAACCAGGCTCCACCAGTGCCTACAATCGCCGACGCCACCGTCTCGCGGTCCAGATCCACGCGCGTTCCTCGGGCGGGCCCCCGCGTCTGCCGTCGGATGCCCGCATTGCAGGCGATGGTGTGTCCGCCAGCGCCCGCCGGGCCGGAAGACTTCGGCGTCGCATGGCACCGATGGTCATAAGCTAATCCGTCACCCTCACCGGCGGCCAAGCCCGTCGCCGTGCCGGTCGCTCAGCGCTCGGTGAACGACCCATCCACGCCTGGGGGGCCGTCGATGCAACACGGATAGCATCAAGGTCGAGTCAGTGACGAAGCAACGCGATGCCGAGCTCGGCCACGATGAGCACCACAATCGCGATCTCCAACGTCTCGCTGCGAGCGGCCTGCGCTTCCTGATTGAGCATGGCGTACGTGTCGCGAAGGATGGCGAGCTTGCGATCGATGCCGGCCCGCCAGGCCGTGCCGCGAAAGAGTTCGAGTGACGCCGAGTAGACGCGCGCCAGGTATACGTCATCCGTCACCTTGAGCGCGTTCTCCACCCGTTCCACCAACTCCGTCGAGTCAGCCACCTGTGCCTGCAGACGTGACAGCAGACCGGCGAATCGTCGGCCCGGGAACACCGATCGACGAGCACGCGCGGCCTCGATGGCGTCGTACAGCTTCGGCAGCTCGGCGTCGAGCACGGCGTCGTAGTACCGAAGCTCCAACAGCTGTGCATTCGCGAACTCGAGGATGTACTGCAGGTCGGTGTCCTGCTCACCGGGCTCGACGATCAACGCGTTGTTCCAGGTCAGGATGGCGAGGTCGTCGGAGTAGTACGAGAACCGATGCGGCAACAGCTCACGTCGCGCCTCCGCACTCAGCGGGCGCTCCTCGTCGAGCAGCAGTGGCACGACATCCAGCTCGGCGAGTCGCTGCGCCGTCACCATTGCGCCGTCGGTCCCCACGATGCGTGTGACACGAAAGACCGTGTAGTCCTCGCGCACCGAGGCCGTGAACGGTCGCTCGATGGCACTCTCGATCCGATTCGTCAAGAGACGGAGATGCTGTGCGACGGACGTTTCGATCGCCGGGTGATGGTCGATCGATTGACCAAGCGCCGTGTACGACTCCCACGACTGCAGCGCGGGCGCCCGCACACGTGCCCGCAACGAGATCACACCAAAGTCGAAGATGCGCGCCGAGAGCTCGACCTCGTGCGACACGGCGCCGACCACCAGCATCTCAGCGCCCAGCAGCACGGTGATCGGCGGGTTCTGGATCTGCAGCGCCTGCCCCTCTCCGCGCACCGGCCGTACTCGCTCGGGGGAACTCGCCGCCAGCAGATCGAGCGCCCGCGCGAGGTCGATGGCGTAGCCGACGTCGTAGAGCCGATAGGCGATCGCGGCGCCGGCAACCCGTACATCGGTGAGGTCCACGCCGCTCGATTCCATGTTGGAAGCTATCCCGAACAGCCGCGCGCCGTGACCACCTTCCCGACGCTTGACACGCGGCTCAGCTTTCATCGATGACGCAAATCGATTCGCTACCCGGCCTCCCCGACCCTCGCATCGTCGCCAAGGGGTATGCACACCCGGCGCGCCTCGTCTCGACCGAGTGGCTCGCCGCACAGCTGCACCACCCGACACTGCGCCTGCTGGAGTGCAATGAAGACGTGCTGCTGTACGACGTGGAGCACATCCCCGGCGCACAGAAACTCGACTGGCACATCGATCTCAACGATCAGGTGGAACGCGATTACATCGCACGCGACGCGTTCGCCGATCTGCTGCGCCGCAAGGGCATCGACGACTCGACGACGGTGGTGTTCTACGGCGACAAGAACAACTGGTGGGCGACCTATGCCTTCTGGGTGTTCAAACTCTTTGGCTTTGACAACGCGCTCATCCTCGACGGCGGTCGCGCGAAGTGGATGGCGGAGCAGCGCGTCACCACCGCCGAAGTCCCCTCATTTCCGGCGACGACCTACAGCGCCACCGAACGCGACGATCGCACCATTCGAGCCTTCATCGACGAGGTCCGCACGCACGTGTCGGCACACAAGCCGATGGTGGATGTGCGCTCGCCGCAGGAATACACCGGCGAAAAACTGCACATGCCCGACTATCCGCAGGAAGGGACGCTGCGCGGTGGTCACATTCCCGGTGCGCGCAGCATGCCATGGGCACGCGCCGCGGCCGCCGACGGTTCGTTCCGCAACATCGAGGAGCTGCGGCAGATCTACGAAGGTGAGCTTGGACTCGTCGCCACGGACGATGTCGTGACCTACTGCCGCATCGGTGAACGCTCGTCGCATACCTGGTTTGTGCTTACCTACCTGCTCGGCTTCACTCACGTGCGCAACTACGATGGCTCGTGGACCGAGTGGGGCAACGCTGTCCGCGCGCCAATTCACAAGGGAACAGAACCGTGAGCGCTGAAGACAAACTGAAGGACACCGCGATGATGCCCGTCGTGGGAAAGGCGCCCTCGGTCGTGAACGTCACGTGGCAGGGTGAGCATCGCTTCGATGCCGGCGCTGCCGTCGGCGGTCCGACCATTCGCATCGATGCGAGCCGGCAGACAGGTCCATCACCGGTCGACGTACTGCTCACGGCGCTCGGCAGCTGCACTGCAGTCGACGTGGTGGACATTCTCGCCAAGCGCCGCACGCCTGCGGAATCGCTGCAGGTGAACGTGACCGGCGAGCGGGCATCGGCCGTGCCCTCGCGCATCTCGAAGGCATCTCTGGTCTACACCATCACCGGCGCCGACATCGATCGCGCGCACGCGGAACGTGCGATCGAGTTGGCCATCACCAAGTACTGCTCCGTCCGCGACTCCCTCGACCCGAACATGCCCGTCGAGTGGAAGTTGGTATTGAACGGAGTCTGACCCAGTGCACGCACACGGCGGCCGCGGCCTGCAGTGTGCGTGTTCGAGACGCCTGAAGTCGCTGCTCCTACTTCGCCTCGAGCGCCTTGCTGAGCCACGCCAGCGCTCGCGGATCGTTCGATCGCGACAACCAGAAGATCGCGGTCTTGCGCAGTTCGCGATCGGGGAGCGTTTCGGCCATGCGCAGCAAGTTGGGCACTGCTTCTTCGGTTGGACGTCGGGAAAGAGCAAAGATGGCCTGCTTGCGCAGTTCCCGATCGCCGGCTTCGTAGGCGATCGAGTCGAGTGATGCGCCGACCTTGTCACCCGCGTACTCCCCAAGCCAGAAGACGGCCTGACTCCGCACCTCCTTCGGTCGCTGCTCGTTCTTCGCGATGCGCAGGAATGTCGGCCAGGCGTCCACCGAATCGGTCAGCGTCAACGTGTGCAACGCCGAACGCGCCGGCTTCTCGTCTCCACGTTCGGCGATCGCCAGCAACCACCGGCCAGCGTCGTTCGCCGGCACCGTGCCGAGGTCGGTGATGCCGGTGTCTGCGCGCCAGCGACCTCCGACCGACGTGCGCAGCTCGTTCGTCTGGCCCGCGGCGCGCACCACCACCACGCGCACCGGCCCCGGATCGCACTGGAACTCGACGTCGCGGTTGCCATTCCAGCTGTTGTACGACGTCGTGCCGCTGCCGGGGCGCGAGCGATACCAGCTTCCACCGTTGCCACACACGCCGTCACGCGCTCCGAACGACAGTCGCACGGTGCCATCCCGTACCGCCTCCACGCGCGACGTCAGATTTCCCTGCGCAAGCGTCGTGGCGAGCGGCAGCAGCAGAAGCAGCACCAGCGCGGCGACATTGCGACGCAACACCTTCCGCGGCGCCTGTGTCATCGTTCGATGATCTCCTGCAGCACGGCCAGCGCGCGCGGGTCCTTGCTGCGTGTGAGTTGCGAGATGGCCTGCTTGCGCAACTCGAGGCTCTTCTCGTTGCGTGCGATCCCGATGAGCTGATCGACGCCATTGCCTGCCGTGTTGCCATCGCGATTGCTGCGTGAACTGATGGAGCCAAGTGCCGAGAGGAGCTGCTTCTTGAGCTCGACTTCTGTGCTGCGCTCGTACAAGCTGGCAATCTGCGCGGCACTGACCTCCATCATGGAGAACATGCTCACCACCATGCGGCGCGTCTCCAACGACTCCTTCTGGTTCTGCGCGACCGAAAAGAGGAACTCACGCGAGGCCTCGTTGCGGCGCTGCGCGATCGTCTGAATCACGCGTTCCTTGAAGCGCTGTCCATCGGCCTTGCCGTAGACATCCTTGAGGAAGGTCATCGGGTCTTCCATCGTGCGGCCAGGACCGGACATGTACCAGTTGAGTGCATCGCCGCGCAGTTCCACCGGCGCATTGGCATCGGCCGCGATTTCGCGCAGTGTCATTGCCGCGCGCGGCGACCTGGAGCGCGACAGTGCATACACCGCACGCTTCCGTGCATCCAGTTCGCCATCACCCCTCGCCAGGCCGATGAGCATGCTCGCCGCCTCATCGGTGGGAACATTGGCCAACCAGAAGATTGCCTGCTCACGCACTTCGCGATCCGGATCCGTCTTGGCCGCGTTCATCAGCACTTCGGCGGCGTCGGGCGCCTTGCGTGAGGCGATCAACCACACGGCCGTGCGACGCATGTTCTGTGTGCAGGGTTCTCGACGCGCCAGCACCTTCCTGAGAATCGGCATCGCGCGTTCCGCGTCCACCTGCATCAGCGCATTCAGCGCATCCACCCGATCGTCATCGGATTGCTTGGGACATCCGTCCTGCGACGCGCTGGTCGCCCGCCCATACAGCGTCGCCGTCGCCACCCGATCACCGCCGCGGGCCAGCGCCCCTTCGATGCTGGTCGCCAGCGCCGATGCGTCGGTGCGCGTCGGCGCCGTGGGGAACTGCTTCTCCTGCCACGCCAACGCTTCCCTGGCTGCCCGCAGGTCGCTGCTGCTGCCAAGACGCTGCAACGCGAATGCTTCCCAGTACGGCGCATCAGGCGTGTAGACGGATTTCGGATACTGGTCGCGAATGCGACGGAACAGGTCGGCCGCTTTGCGATAGGAGTCGCTCGACAACGCCTTGCGCGCTTCGCGATAGAGCGAGTCGGCCGGATCGTCTGCCTTCCACGCTTCCTGCGGCGTCTGACGGAAGCGAATGCCGCTCCGTGCGAAACCCGCACCGGCGAGCTCCGTTTCCACGAGGGCGCGAACCCTCAGGTCATCGAGCGAGCTGAGGTCGGCCAATGGCGCGAGTGCAGCCAGTGGCGCGTAGCGCAAGCCTTCGAGCGCTGAGAAGTCCGCGATGCGTGCCGAACGCATCGCATCGAACGAGTTCTCGAGCGCGGCGCGGGTGGTGGCCATGACATCGCTCCTGATCCGCATCGAGTACTCCAATGCTTCCTGACGGGCATGCTCGGCCACGGCGGAATCATAGAGGCGATCGTAGCTCGAGAAAGGGGCCATCGGCGCGGCGGGTGCAGGACGTGCAGCGGGCATCGGCTGCGCGGCCGGTGCGGGCCTCTCTGCCGGCACTGGTGCGCGCGCGGGCCTCGGTGGGCTCACCTGCGCGTCGAGCGTGCGCAGCGGCGCACCGAACGCGTACGTGCAGGCGAGCATGACGGCGAAGGTCATCTGATATCGAACGGCGTCGGGCATGGTCATTCGTCGTCTCCGTGAACGGTCAGCTCATCGCGACGCGCTGAGGCCGTCATGACGGCGCGCACACGCGGCAGCAGGTTGGTTTCGCGCATCGTCTCGGTGGGCGCACGCTGTGCTTCCGGCGCCGCGGTTCCGCGAGACTGCAGGATCTGCATCAGTACAAGTTCAAGGTCCTGCAACAACCGCTTCGTCCGATCATCTCGCAGCGATGGCTCATCGAGCAGCAATCGTGTGGTGCCCAGCAGTTCACGTGCCCACGACGACACATCAGGACCGGGTCCCAGCTCCGGATCGCGATCACGAACCGTGGTCAGCAATGCCACAGTGCGAACGAGGTGCTCTTCCATCGCCACCCGCGCTGGCGCGGTCGACCGCGCAGCGGCCAGCTCCGTCATCAGCGTTGGCGAGGGTGTCGTCGTCCGCGGGACGCCATGGCGGCCGATCGCGATACCACCCACCAGCACCGCCGCGATGGCGGCGATATTGCGCCACCACTTCGGCATGGTGTGCGCCGCCCGACGATGCTGAATGCGTTTCCACATCAGTTCGCGGGGCACTTCGACGTCATCGGCGATATCGCGCGCCAATGTCATCATCCACGGGTCGAGTGGTTGTTCATCGTCGTTGGCGTCCAACGAGTGCGGCTCCTTCGGTCGATCAGTCATGCGAGCTCCGTGCGAGCGAACGGCGCCAGTGCCGTCCGCAGCTTTTCCCTGGCACGCGAAAGTTGCGATTTACTGGTGCCGACCGCGACACCGAGTGCTGCGCCGATCTCTTCGTGCGTGTACCCTTCCACGTCGTGCATCATGAACACGCGGCGCGTGCCTTCCGGCAGTGCATCGATCGCGAGGCGCATGCGCCCCTTGAGATCCGGATCGCTCTCCACCGGCCACCGACCCACCAGGTCCGCGTCCTCGAGCGGCGCGGCGTACGCATCTCGGCGTTTCAGTGTGCGCAACCCATTCAGCGTGATGGAAACCGCGATGGCGTGGAGCCAACTCGACAGGGCGGACTCACCGCGGAACTGTCCGATGCGCTCGAACGCACGCACGAACGTGTCCTGCGTCCAATCCTGTGCCAGATCGGTCCGCCCACTCATCCGGTAGATGAGTCGATACACACGATCGACGTGCCGAGCGTAGAACTCGCGTTCGGCGATGGAGTCGTTCGTCTGCAGTCGGGCGAGCAGCTCCGAATCGCTCACGGAGAAGTCACCGGGTGCCGGTCACGGTAGTGTGCGCATGCATGTGCACTCGAATGACAGCACGGGTGGTCAAACGGTTGCATCAACGCAGGGCGTCCGCCCCCGCGTACGCCAACGGAGTCGCGCCAGAGCAAAAACGCGAGCTGCGGGTTGGGGCTAAACCGGCTCCGCCCTTGGAACCGCGATGTGTTCGCCACGCTGGGGGACCGGGATTGCCTGAGCGGCCCCGGCGCCGAGGGAGCGCCCGCTCTGCTCGCTGAACACCTTGGTGATGAAGCGCTGCCCTTCTCCAATGCGTTCGACCTCGAGCCCGATCGATTCGACGGCGTCGCTGAGCTGGTCCAGCTTGTCCTGCACTTCCCTCGGGACCGGCGCGATGACGGTGGCGCCGCGCTTCCAGATCCGACGGGCGTAGGCGATGGAGATCGGCATCAGCACGGCCAGCGTGAAGACGATCGGAATGGCGAAGACTTCGTCCGGCGGACCCGACCGGCGATAGGGCGGCGGCTCCACGATGGCGCCCGGCACGGCGGCCGCGGCGGCGACGGCGGCATCCGCCTGCGCGACCTGGGCGTCCACGGCGGAGATGCGCGCGTCGATTTCCGTCAACCGCCTCGTGATACTCGTGCGCACTGCCTCGGTGGTCTCGTCATTACCGAGCTGGTTGACGAGATCCTGGCGCTTCTCTTCGAGCGTCTCGAGCTGGGTGCGCAGCTCCTTGCGCTGATTCCTCGTGGCCGTGTACACGTCAGCGGCGCTGACCCGCCCAATAGAGACGGGACCCCGCGCGAGGGCGGGAGCTGCTGGCGCGGGGACAGCCACTTGTTCCTGCATGCGAAATCCGGACGGAGTCACGACAAAAGGCACCGATCCAGTCGGCGCCACTGGCGGTCATACGCCGTCGCAGATCGTCGGTTTCAGTCGACGCCGCGCGGCAGGGTTGCAGGCCCATACGCCGCAGACTCTTTCGCATCAGCGGCGCGATGGGCATTGTCTGCGTATGTTCGCCCCTATCTTCGCTACGCAAACACCGATCCGCCACGTGCAGCGACTGCTCGCTCTCGCGCTTGCCGCCGCAACAGTGAGTGCCGGGTGTCGTCACGCCGTGCGCTCGTCGCCGGCCGAACCGATGGCGACCACCGTGGTTGCCGCGCCCACCGCGCCGGCAGTCGATCGGCTCGGCCCATTGGGCACGTTGCCCCCGCCGATCGCCGGCGAACAGCTGCCCGATGCGCTGCCGGACAGCACGTTCTGGCGCATGGTGACGACCTTTTCCGAACCGGGCGGCTACTTCCGCTCGGAAAACTTCGTCTCGAACGAGATGGGGCTGCAGCATGTCATTTCGCGCCTGCTCCCGGTTGTGCCGCCGGGTGGTGTCTACGTTGGCGTGGGGCCGGAGCAGAACTTCACCTACGTGTCTGCGCTTCGACCGCGCATCGCGTTCGTGGTGGACATCCGCCGACAGAATCTGCTCCAGCACCTCTGGTACAAGGCGGTGTTCGAACTGTCGCCCACGCGCGCCGACTTTTTGTCGCGCTTGTTCGCGCGTGCGAAACCTGCGGGCCTCGATGTGGCAGTGAGCGCTGATTCGCTCATCGCGGTGCTCGATCGCACGCCTGCCGACCTGTCGCTGTTCCAGCGCACCTTTACCGAGGTGCGCGACCGTCTGCTCACGCATCACGGATTCGCGCTCGACTCGAGCGATGTCTGGACGCTCCGGTATGTGGACAGCGTCTTCTTTGCTGCCGGCCCCTTGCTCAACTACTCGTCGGGCAGCAGCGGCGGATTCGGACGAGGCGGCAC
>ENA-ORBV01013353-ORBV01013353.1-microbial-mat-metagenome-genome-assembly--contig:-NODE-13353-length-12508-cov-3.785938_pt1 | contig 12508 bp, 14 predicted proteins | sample MGYA00237777_ERZ505514 | MGnify/ENA primary metagenome ERZ505514 (study PRJEB26160, sample SAMN06269048) | microbial mat metagenome | isolation source: Oligotrophic lake microbial mat | place...
TTTGCTCAAGCCCTTGGGACTCGTACTCGCCACGTTCTTGCTGGTGATTGGTTCCGGAATGATCAGCGAGGAATCCAAGGTCAAGGAAGTCTTCATCCTCGCAGTGGCGCTGGCAATCTTTGCCTGGCTCACCTTCGTCGTTGGTCTGGACCAGCCGTTCCCAGTGCTGCCAGAGCTCATCACGGGCTGAGGGGAAGACAATCATGGAACTGTTAAATAATCTGATGCTGGGTTTTCAGGTCGCCCTGACCCTCCAGAACCTGTGGTACTGCTTCATCGGCGTGTTGCTCGGCACCTTGATTGGCGTGCTGCCCGGCATTGGGCCTCTCGCGACGATCGCCATGTTGCTGCCCATCACGTTCACCCTGCCGCCCACGGCTTCGTTGATCATGCTGGCCGGTATCTATTACGGCGCCCAGTACGGCGGATCGACCACGGCCATCCTGGTCAACATTCCCGGCGAAAGTTCTGCAGCGGTCACGGTGCTCGACGGATACCAGATGGCGCGCAAGGGACGTGCCGGTCCTGCGCTGGGCATCGCGGCGATCGGATCGGTGATCGCCGGATCCGTTGCCACCCTGGTGATTGCAATCGCCGCTCCTCCGCTTTCGGAAGTGGCCCTCAAATTCGGCCCGGCAGAGTATTTCGCGCTCATGGTCGTCGGCCTGATTGGCGCGGTGGTGCTGGCGAGGGGGTCGGTGCTCAAGGCGATTGCGATGGTGCACATTGGTCTTCTGTTCGGCATGATAGGCACCGATGTGAACTCGGGCGTTGCCCGCTTCACCCTGGGTATTCCTGAACTGTCCGACGGAATGGGTTTCATCACACTGGCCATGGGCATATTCGGCTACTGTGAAATCATCATCAACCTGGAAAAGGGCGAGGCACGGGAGGTCTTCACCAGCCGTATCGGCAGCCTGCTCCCAACCTGGGATGATATGAAGTACTCGCTGCCGGCGATTGCCCGCGGCACCGCCATCGGTTCGTGTCTCGGCATCCTTCCGGGCGGCGGCGCACTACTGTCTTCGTTTGCTGCCTACGCCATTGAAAAGAACATCACCAAGGACAGGGAGAAGTTCGGCGAGGGCAACATTCGTGGCGTTGCAGCGCCTGAGTCAGCCAACAACGCCGGTGCCCAAACCTCTTTCATTCCCATGCTGACCCTGGGCATTCCGTCAAACGTCGTGATGGCCATGATGGTCGGCGCCATGATGATCCAGGGCATCGCGCCTGGACCGCAGGTGATGAACGAGCGGCCACAGTTGTTCTGGGGACTGATCGCCAGTATGTGGGTCGGCAACGTCATGCTGGTGATCCTCAACATGCCTTTGATCGGTCTGTGGGTAAGTCTGCTCAAAGTCCCATACCGTATCCTGTATCCCTGCATTCTGGTGTTCTGCGTGATTGGTGTGTATTCCATCAACAACAACGCCTTCGACGCAATTCTCACGGCGCTGTTCGGCCTGTTCGGTTACATCCTGGTGAAGACCGAATCCGAGCCTGCGCCGATGCTGCTCGGCTACATCCTCGGGCCTCTCATGGAAGAGAACCTGCGTCGAGCCATGTTGCTGGCCAGGGGCGATTTCTTCGTGTTCTTCCAGCGTCCGATCAGCGCGACCTTGCTGGTCATCGCCATACTGCTGCTGGTTTTCGTGCTGCTGCCTAACATCCGCAAGAAGCGCGACGTGGCATTCGAGGCAGACGACTAAACGCAACAGGCCTGAAAAAACGCAAGCTCAGGCTTGCGTTTTTTTGTGCCCGAACGTCCTGTTGAAATCAGGTGATCATGAGCAGGGAAATGTCCGAGGCTTAAGTTTCTAGAGGTTTCTGCCCGGCTGCCAGAGCACGTCGCCACCGCCTTCCCCATTGCGGTTGAGGGCGCGCCCCACCACAAAAAGCAGGTCCGACAGGCGATTCAGGTAGATGCATGAATGCCCGTTGACGGGTTCGGCATGCCGCAGCGTGATCAGCGAGCGCTCGGCCCGGCGGCAAATGGTGCGCGACATGTGTGCCAGCGCGGCGGCGCGTGTTCCGCCGGGGAGAATGAATTCCTTGAGTGGAGGAAGCTTTTCGTTCAGATCGTCCAGTAATGTCTCCAGGCGGGTGATCTGCTGTTCTTTCATGCTGATCCGGCCGGGGATGCAAATCTCGCCCCCCAGGTCGAACAAGTCGTGCTGAACCTCATGAAGGGCCTGCTCGATCTCGTTTGGCAAAGCTTCGGCCAACAGGACACCGAGGGACGAATTCAATTCGTCGATGTCGCCGATGGCACTGATGCGGGGGCTGTTTTTGGCAGTGCGCGATCCGTCGCCGAGGCCGGTTTCGCCGCGATCTCCGGTGCGGGTGTAAATCTTGGAAAGGCGATGTCCCATGTCATGGCACCAAGCTTGGGCGTTCAACTATAGCACCCGTCCCGGTGCCGCATCACTTCACGCCGGTATGGCGCCGCGGTGCCGTCGAACTGATATCCTTCCGTCTTGCTCGGGGTGCGGCGACTTCTGTCAGTCTGCAGAACGGGGCTTCATCACAGAACAACAATGGCGAAAACCGCAGACGCTCCACTTCTAGACCGTTCCGTCATTATCTTTGGCATGGCGGCATTGGTGGCTGGTGGCATCTGCCTCTGGTTGCGCGGTTATGCCGGCGTCGAGCGGGCGTTTGCAACTGCCGCTGACATCCTGCTCAGCGTTACACCCCAGATTCTGGGCGGTGTGATGATCGCCGGCCTGGTGCAGGTGCTCATTCCCAAGGATGCCGTTTCCCGTTGGCTGGGAGCAGAAGGGGGCATGCGTGGTTTGTTCATCGCCGAGGCCGCCGGCGCTCTCACGCCGGGAGGCCCATTTGGCTCGTTCGCGCTGGTGTACGCACTCGGCAAAGTGGGAGCCGACATCGGCGTGCTGATTTGCTACCTCACATCCTGGACGACCATCAGCGTACTGCGCCTGTTGATCTGGGAGATTCCTTTCCTGGGTCTGAATTTCTCGTTACTGCGTTTTACCATTTCCCTGCCCATGGGCATTGTTGCGGGCTTGCTCGCCCGTCGCCTGGCCCGGCAATGGGGCTGGAAAACCGAGAACATCATCAAATGATTGCGTCGTTCATCATCGTCTGGACCCTGGTGGCCATCCTGCTGGTCATCGCCATCGTGGTGATCCTGTTCCGAGTCCTTCGCGGCGCTCGCATCTAGAGGTGAAGACATGAACTCCAACCAGATCATCGCCATCGTGCTGATCGTGGCCGGCATCGTGGGCCTGGCCTACGGCGGCTTCAGCTACGACAAGCAGACCACCGGCGCCAAGCTCGGGCCGATCGAGCTGAAGGTCACCGAGCGAAAGACCGTCAACGTGCCGATGTGGGCCGGCATCGGCGCGGTCGTGGCCGGCGGATTGCTGCTGGCGCTCGGCGGGCGCAAGAGCTAGGAAGGGCTGCGCTGCGCCCACGTGATCGAACGCATCGACGGCCCCATCGAGGATGACGGGGCCGTGGACGCCGCACACAACGGCGAACCCGCCGATGCCCCCGCACCCTGAGCACGAACCCACGCAGCTCGAGAAGCGTGCGCTGCTGCTGTTGTTGGCCGCCGTGTCGGCCGCGATGGTGTGGATCCTGCTGCCCTTCTACGGCACGATCCTGTGGGGCACCATCCTGGCGTTGTTGTTCGCGCCCGTGCACCGCCGGCTGCTGCTGCGCCTGAAGCAACGCCGCACGCTCGCCGCGCTGCTGACTGTGCTGCTCGTGCTGGTACTCGTGGTGCTACCCACCGTGTTGATCAGCGTTGCCCTGGCGCGCGAGGCCGGCGCGGTGTACGAGCGCCTGCAATCGGGCGCGCTGGACCCGGCGCTCTACTTCCGCGGTGTGTTCGAGGCCCTGCCGCCTGGCGTCACGGCCTGGCTCGACCGCTTCGGCCTGGTCGACTTCAGCATCCTGCAGCAGCGCCTGACCGATGCCTTGGCGCAGGGCAGCCGCTTCATCGCTGCACAGGCCCTGGGCATCGGCCAAGGCACCTTCGAGTTCATCGTGCAGTTGTTCATCACGCTGTACCTGGCCTTCTTCCTGATCCGCGACGGTGACAGCCTGGCCCGCGTGTTGCGCCACGCCGTTCCACTGGCGCCAGCGCACCAGAGAGAACTGCTCGGCAAGTTCGCCGTCGTGGTCCGCGCCACCGTCAAGGGCAACCTGCTGGTGGCCGCGCTGCAAGGCCTGCTCGGCGGTTTGGCGTTCTGGTTCCTCGGTCTTCAAGGGGCCTTGCTGTGGGCCGTGCTGATGGCCTTCCTGTCGCTGCTGCCGGCCGTCGGCGCAGCATTGGTCTGGGGGCCGGTGGCCCTGTTCTACTTGCTCACCGGCGCGCTCTGGCAGGGCCTGGCACTCACCGCCTGGGGCGTGCTCGTGATCGGCCTGGTCGACAACCTGCTGCGCCCGCTGCTGGTGGGCAAAGACACGCGACTGCCCGACTATGTGGTGTTGATCACCACGCTCGGCGGCATGGCGGTGTTGGGCATCAACGGCTTCGTACTCGGACCGGCAATCGCGGCGATGTTCGTCGCCGTCTGGCACATCTACGGCGCAACGCGCGCCACCGGCAAAGCCGGCGACCGCTGAGGGCATCGCTGCGCCACGTCGGGAGACGCCCCCACGACCATCCCGCGGTTCAGCGGCGGCGGCTGAGCCACAGCGCCAGACCCGCGGCCCCCAACAAGCCGTAGTTGAGCACCAGGAACCAGGGCGTGTTCCAGGCCAGGCCGTCGAAGCCGCGCTGGCTGAACGGGTAGAACACGGGCGCCGGGTAGTACACCGCCGAGTGAGTGAGGACATCGATCACGATGTGCGACCACCAGCCCAGCAGCGGCAGCCACAGCTCGCGCCGCAGTGCCCACAGCCCGAGGGTCACCGTGCCGGCCACCACTGCGCTGTGCATGACACAGTGCAAGTGCCACGACCATGCGGTCACCAGCGGCGGCAGCATCGCCTCCTGGCCGGGCACGGCGATGGCCGCTGCGCGCAGCGCCGCGAACGTGCCATCACCCAACAACCACCAGCCGATCACGGGCAGCAGGTGCGGGATGTCGGGCAAGGCCGCCAGCGCCAGTGTCAGCGTCACGGTCCGCGTCGCAATGGGCCGGCGCCTTCGCGCCAGGGCCAGGCCCGCACCGACCCACAGCGTGTGCGCGACGATGTCCACAGCCGCCGCGCGGGCCTCAGGCCTCGCGCGCTGCCTTGCCGCGCAGGCGCAAGGCATTGCCGATCACCGAGACCGAGCTCAGGCTCATGGCCAGCGCCGCGATCATCGGCGACAGCAACCAGCCGGTGAAGGGGTACAGCACGCCGGCCGCCAGCGGCACGCCGAGCGCGTTGTACACGAAGGCGAAACCGAGGTTCTGCTTCATGTTGGCGATGGTCTCGTTGGAGATCGCGCGCGCCTGGGCGATGCCGCGCAAATCGCCCTTGACCAGGGTGACTTGCGCACTGTTCATGGCCACGTCGGTGCCGGTGCCCATGGCCACGCCGACATCGGCCTTGGCCAGTGCCGGCGCATCGTTGATGCCGTCGCCGGCCATCGCCACGACATGGCCTTCGCTCTGCAGCCTTTCCACCAGCACGAGCTTGTCGGCCGGTTTGACTTCTCCGTGCACCTCGTCGATGCCGAGCTGAGCCGCCACCGCGTGGGCTGTCGTCAGGCCGTCGCCGCTGGCCATGATCACGCGCAGGCCACTCGCCTTCAAGGTCACCAGGGCCTGCGCCGTGGTGGCCTTGATCGGGTCCGACACGGCCAGCAGACCGGCCGGCTTGCCATCGACTGACAGCAGCATCACGCTGGCGCCACCGGCGCGCAGCGCTTCGGCCTGCGGCTTCAGGGCCTCGACGTCCACGCCCAGGCCGTTCATCAACGCGGCGTTGCCCAGCGCCAGCGCTTTGCCGCCGACATGGCCGCGCACACCCATGCCGGTGCTCGACTCGAAACCCTCGGCGGTGTCGAGGGCCAGACCGCGTTCGCGCGCCGCCGCGACGATGGCATTGGCCAGCGGATGCTCGCTGCCCTGGTCGAGGCTGGCCGCCAGCCGCAGGACTTCGTCTTGCGTGAAGCCTGGCGACGAGGCCACGCGGTCGAAGCGTGGCTTGCCTTCGGTAAGGGTGCCGGTCTTGTCGACGATCAGGGTATCGACCTTGCGAAAATTCTCGATCGCGGCCGCGTCGCGGAACAGCACGCCTTGCGTGGCCGCCTTGCCGGTGGCGACCATGATCGACATCGGCGTGGCCAGCCCCAAAGCGCAGGGGCAGGCGATGATCAACACAGCCACGGCATTGATCAGGCCGTAGACCCAACTCGGCTCGGGACCGAAGATGCCCCAGGCGAAGAAGGTCAGAAGCGCCACAGCGACCACGCTGACGACGAAGTAGCTGGCCACGCGGTCGGCCAGGCGCTGCATCGGGGCGCGCGAGCGCTGCGCCTGCACGACCATCTGCACGATGCTGGCCAGCACGGTTTGCGCGCCGACCTTCTCGGCACGCATCACCAGCGCACCGCTGGTGTTCATCGTCGCGCCGATCAGCTTGTCGCCGGCACGTTTGCCGACCGGCATCGGCTCGCCGGTGAGCATCGACTCATCAACCGCGCTGGCGCCCTCCGTGACGATGCCATCGACCGGCACCTTCTCTCCGGGCCGCACGCGCAGCAGGTCGCCCATATGCACGTGGGTCAGCGGGATGTCTTCCTCGGCGCCGCCCGCATTGATACGCCGCGCCGTCTTCGGCGCCAGGCCGAGCAGCGACTTGATCGCGGCCGAGGTCTGCGAGCGCGCCTTCAACTCGAGGATCTGGCCGAGCAGGGTCAGAGAAATGATCACCGCCGCAGCTTCGAAGTACACCGCCACGCGACCCATCGACACGAAGGAGGCCGGAAACACCTGCGGCGCCACGGTGGCCACGATGCTGTAGCTGAACGCCGCGCCGGTGCCCAGGCCGATCAGGGTCCACATGTTCGGGCTGCGATGGACGATCGACTGCGCCCCGCGCACGAAGAACGGTGCACCGGCCCAGAGCACGATCGGCAGCGCCAGCACCAACTCGACCCAGCTCTGGGTTGCCATCTCGAACCAGCCCAGACGGTGGCCGAACATCGCCAGCACGGTGACGACAACCGTCAGCGGCAGGGTCCACCAAAAACGGCGCTTGAAGTCGGCCAGTTCGGGGTTCTCGCCTTCGTCCAGCGTCGGCAATACCGGCTCGAGCGCCATGCCGCACTTTGGGCACGCACCCGGCCGGTCCTGCCGCACCTCGGGGTGCATCGGGCAGGTATAGACGCCCGCGGCGGCAACCGGTTGGTGCAGGGCCGGGGGTGGCAGCGTGGTGCCGGTAGAACGCGCAAGCTTGGCCTGCGCGAACTTGGCCGGCGCCGCCACGAAACGAGCTTTGCAGTTGGCACTGCAGAAGTAAACCGTCTTGCCCTCGTGCGCCAGCGAGTGAAAGGACTTGGGCGTCACGGTCATGCCGCAGACAGGATCCTTCAGTGCAGCGGCCGGCGGCGCTGCTGCGACGCCGTCTAACACCGGGAGCGTGCGTCGGTCCACCACCCGGATGTCAGGGTTTGGCCGCAGGTGTCGACAGTGCAGGGGCCGTCGTACGAGTGATCAAGGTTCTGCCGCTGGCCAGGACAAGACAGAGGGAAGTGAATCGCAGGGGGCTCATGTCGGACTCCAGCGGGGTCGTGGGTCAGTCGGGGCAATCCATCATTGGAAGAGACATCGATGCGGCGCGCGTGCCTGGGTCAGTGCGACCGGCGCTCACTTGCGTTTGATGATCCAGACTGCCAGCGCGATGACCAGCACCAACAGCGTGACCGGCACCCACATCCCGCCGTGACCGCCCATCCAGGCGCCATTCCACAGACTATCGTTCATCATGTTGTCCCTCTCCAGCGACCGTCGACACTCATGTCGACGCGTCGATGGGCGGGACGAGTGCCGCAGGCGCTACGCGAAAGCGTCGGGCGCGCACGACCATGCTGCGCATCCCGTCGGCGGCATGCAAGGTCAGGCGGTGGGCAGTGAAACCGGCTCGCGGCGAGATGTACGTGGCCATTTCGCGCGCCAGCGCAAGCTGCTGCTCTGGCGCCTGGGCCAGCAGCGCGATCACCAGATTCTCCAGCGCGACGATGCGGATGCGGAGTTGCGCGCACTCGGTCGCAATCGAGGCCGGCGCGCGGGCCCGCGCGGCGGCCGGCCGCCGCTCTGGCCGCGCGGCGTCAGTTCTTGGGTCCATTGCCACGGTCGTCCTTCTTCTCCCGCCCCTTGCCTTTGTCGTCGCCGCTGGAGCGCTCGGATTTCGGTTGCCGGCGGGCTTCCTGCGGCTCGGAGCGACCCTGCGCCCGTCCCTCGTTCCCGCGTTGCGGCGCCTGGTCTCGCACCCGCTCGCGCACCGCTGCGTCGCGCGGCTGGTAGCGGTAGTTGCGCCCCTGCAAGTCCTGCTGTTGCTCGACCTTCGGGTAGCGCTCGCCCGAGTACTGCCGCTGATAGCGCGGGAGCGGTGCAGGCGGAGGCATCGCGCTGCGGTTCCAACGGTCCCAGCCGCTGCGCTGGCGCTGCCAGTCGTTACCCCAATGCTCGCCCCAACGCGGCGGCGCATCACCCTGCCAGCCGCGAAAGTAGCTCGGCGGATCGCGGTAGTAGCGCACTGGAACTCGAAGTACATACAGAGGTACGCGCTGCGGGCCCACCGCGTACCACGGCCCGTCGTACCAGGAACTCGAGTACCAGTTGTCACGCTGATAGGCCCAGTACAGGCCGTCGTAGAAGAACAGGTTCGAGTCTTGCTGCGGCGCGTAGTAGACGGGATAGCTCGGCACGCGCACGAACTGCGGATACTGCGGCGTGTTGATGCCGATGCTCACGCCGGGTACGGAAATGCCGATGCTGACCTGGGTTTCCGCCTGGCCTGCGATAGCGCCAGAGGCGACTGCCAACGTGAGTGCCCAGCGGGCCCAGCGCTTTAGAAGCTTTTTCATGTCGCATCCTGGCCCGATTGGCCTGCGGCATCTGTGCGTTGTCACACACAGGCACAGCGCGGCCGCCCCCTTCGAGGGCCGGTGCAGCACGCTCACACCGCCGCGCCGAACAGCGAGCCGACCCCAGCGGTAATGGCCATTGCCAAGGCACCCCAGAAAGTGACACGTACGGCGCTGACCAGAACGCCTGCGCCGCCGGCCCGCGCCGCCACCACGCCGAGCAGGACAAGGAACGCCAGCGACATCGACGAGACCCAGCCAATCAGCCCCTGCCCTGGCACGACCGCCACCACTGCCAGCGGCAAGGCCGCGCCGACGGCAAAGCTGGCGGCCGAGGCCATGGCGGCCTGTACCGGCCGCGCGCTCAGCATGGCCGAGATGCCGAGCTCGTCGCGGGCATGGGCGCCGATCGCGTCATGTGCCATCAACTGCTCGGCCACCTGCGCCGCGAGCGCAGGTGCCAGGCCGCGGGTGACATAGATCGCGGCGAGCTCACGCTGCTCGGCAGGACGATCCTTTTCCAGCTCGGCACGCTCGCGCGCCAAGTCGGCTTTCTCGGCATCGGCCTGCGAGTGCACCGAGACATACTCTCCGGCCGCCATCGACATCGCCCCGGCGACGAGCCCGGCCACGCCGGTCATGAGCACCGTGCCCGTCGCGGCATTGGCCGCCGCCACCCCGACCACCAAACTGGCAGTGGAAACGATGCCGTCGTTGGCACCCAGCACGGCAGCACGCAGCCAGCCGATACGCTCGCTGCGGTGTCTCTCGCGGTGGGTGGTGCGCGCCATCGTCGGGCCCTTCAATGCCAGTTCACGGGGGGGTTCCCGACCTTGTGGTCCTCTTCCTTGGCAGCGGCCAGCAAGGCGAAGGCACTCACTACCGACAAGACGCGGGTCGCCTGGTGACCCGCGGGGAACAGCAACCGCAGCGGCTACATCGGTGCTCAGGCCTGGATGATCACTTTCAAGGCCTGCGTCTCGGCCGCCTTGGCGAAGGTCTCATAAGCCTCCTGGATGTTGGCCAGCTTGAAGTGGTGCGTGATCAACTGTGCGGCATCGATGCGCTTGGACTGAACGGTGTCGAGCAGCAGTGGGATCGAGACGGTATCGACCAGCCGCGTCGTGATCGTCACGTTGTGCGACCACAGCCGCTCCAGATGTAAATCGACCTTGCTGCCATGCACGCCGACGTTGGCGATGGTGCCGCCCGCCGCCACCACGTCTTCGCACAGCGTGAAGGTGGCCGGAATGCCGACCGCTTCGATGGCGGTATCGACGCCGCGGCCGCCCGTCAGTGCCATCACCTGCTGGGCCGCGTCGCCCTTGGCACTGTTGACGATGGCGGTAGCGCCGAAGCGCTGGGCCACGGCAAGGCGGTTGTCGTCGAGATCGACCATGATGATCTGCGCCGGCGAGTAGAGCTGCGCCGTCAGCAGCGCCGCAAGGCCGATCGGGCCCGAGCCGACGATGGCCACGCTGCTGCCGGGCTGCACCTTGCCGTTCAGGACGCCGCACTCGAAGCCGGTGGGCAGGATGTCACTGAGCATCACCAGCGCCTCTTCGTCGGCGCCGGCCGGGATCGGGTGCAGGCTGGTGTCGGCATGCGGGATGCGGACGAACTCGGCCTGCGTGCCGTCGATCTTGTGGCCGAGGATCCAGCCGCCCGTCGTGCAGTGCGAGGTCATGCCTTTGCGGCACGGTGCGCAGCGGCCACAGGCGCTGATGCAGGAGATCAGCACGCGGTCGCCGGCTTTGAAGGACGTCACGCCTGCGCCGACCGAGTCAATGATGCCGACGCCTTCGTGGCCCAGGATCGTGCCCGGCTTGCACGTCGGCACATCGCCCTTGAGGATGTGCAGGTCGGTGCCGCAGATCGTTGTGCGCGTGATCTTGACGATGGCGTCGCTGGGCAGCTGGATGGCCGGCTTGGGCCGCTCTTCGAGGCGCTTCTGGCCGGGGCCGCGATAGACGAGGGCTTGCATGGCGTGTCTTCCTTCAGTGGATCAATTCGAAGTCGATGAAGCCGCGCTCGACGTCGGTGCCGACCAGCCTGACATCGAGGCGCTGGCCAATCTCGAGCTCGGGCGCACGGCCCGTCAGCATCCCTTCGACCGGCGGCGCGAACGTGCGAACCCAGGTGCTGTGGTCACTGCGGCCGGTGACGATGGCCTCAAAGCGCTGGCCGATGTGCGATTCGAGCAGCAGCGCAGCCTCGCACTTGCGCAGCTTGCGCTCGACCTTCTGCGCCGCGTTCTCCTGCTGGGTGCAATGCGCCGCCAGCTCGTCCAGCTCGGCATCGGTATAGGGCGGCGCGCTGGCAGCGAGCACCGCCTTGACCAGGCGTGAGGTGATCAGGTCCGGAAAGCGCCGGTTCGGCGCGGTCGAGTGGGTGTAGTCGCGCAGCGCCAGCCCGAAATGGCCGAGCACTGCCGCGCCGGGCTGTTCAACCACGTACTCGCCCGAGCCCATCAGCTTGACGATCACCAGCGACAGGTCCGGGAAGCGCAGCGGGTCGGCGTGGCGGCGCTTGGCGAGAAAGGACTCGAGCGCGCGCGAGTCGGGCGCGTTCGGCAAGGCCTCGCCATACTTGCGCGCCTCGGCGACGATGCGCGCCCAACGCTCGGGCGAGCGCACCACCCGGCGCAGCGAGGCGCCGCCATGCTCGGCCAGGAACCGCGCCGTTGCCTGGTTGGTGGCAATCATCAGCTCTTCGATCAACTGGCGCGCGCGGTTCTGCACCTGCTGCCGGATCTCGACCACGCGCTCGCCTTCATAAAGAGCGCGTGGCTGCAGGGTTTCGAATTCGAGCGCGCCTTCGGCGCGACGGCGCGCGCGCAGGCGCTGCGCCACATCGTCTTGGGTGCGCAGTTGCTCCTCGAGGCCCTTTACGGCAGCGGCGGCATCCGGCAGCGCGCCCTGCCCTTCGATCCACACTGACAGCGCGTCATACGCCAGCTTGGCCTTGTTGTGCACCGTGGCGCGTCGAACGCTGGCTTGCTTCAGTGTCGCGTCGGCGGCGATGAGCATGGTGGTGACAACGGCCAGCCGGTCCTGCCCTGGGTTGAGCGACGTGAGGTCGGTCGACAAGCGCTCGGGCAGCATCGGGAAGATGCGTGCCGCGGTGTAAACGCTGGTGGTGTTGAAGCGCGCGTAGTCATCGATCGCCGAGTTCTTTTTCACCAGCGCATCAACGTCGGCCACCGCCACGAAGACCCTGACCACCCCGTCCGGCAGCAGCTCGCAGGCGGTAAGTTGATCCAGGTCGCGCGAGTCGTCGTTGTCGATCGAGCACCAGGGCAGCGAGCGCAAATCCACGATATGCGGGTCGGCGTCGCGGCCCGGGCCTGCGATTGCCGCCAACTGCGTGGCCACGGCCGTGCCGAACTCGGGCACCAGGCCACGCTCGAGCATCGTTTCGGTGGCAATCCGCACCAAGTCTGTCTCTTATACACATCTGACGCTGCCGACGAATAGAGAGGTGTAGATCTCGGTGGTCGCCGTATCATTA
>ENA-ORBV01013356-ORBV01013356.1-microbial-mat-metagenome-genome-assembly--contig:-NODE-13356-length-12505-cov-5.708883_pt1 | contig 12505 bp, 11 predicted proteins | sample MGYA00237777_ERZ505514 | MGnify/ENA primary metagenome ERZ505514 (study PRJEB26160, sample SAMN06269048) | microbial mat metagenome | isolation source: Oligotrophic lake microbial mat | place...
GAACCAATACCTTTCCTTGTACTTGTACTAGAGCCCGCTATCTAATTGAGGCTAGTAGCTAGCTTGACATATACCGAACAGAAAGCCGCAATCATGATGGAAGGAATGGACGACGAGCCGGTGGGAAGCCGATCCTTTGAGCAACAATCAGCAACCTGTAAGTTAGTGTTACGATTGAGGTTCAAGTCGCGCGAGACTTCCTCCCAAGGGCGTTTTGTCTTGCACTCGGAAATTCTATGCCTCTCTTGGTTGTGTTTCGAAGTGTGGATTGTTGCTGCTTGTCGCGACAGGAATGTGCTCATCAGAAGATTTTTTCATTCTTACTCAACCATCTTGTGCCCTTCCGAATGCTTTCTAACGCTTTTTGTTTGCTGGTCGGTTTCCAAAATCTCTGCTCAATGACTACCAACACACCAGTCAAACGTGCGGTGCAGTACTGGCTCGACAAATCAACGATTCATATTATGCCACGATGGATAGGTTTCGGAGTGGTGTTTGCACTGTTCTTTCTGCGAATCTATTTGATTCAGGGGTTCTTCATCGTCGCATACGGACTGGGAATCTTCCTGTTAAACAACTTTATTGCATTTTTGTCCCCCCTGGAAGACCCTACTGACAATGGTCCCGGCTTGCCTTCTACGAGTAAAGAGGGAAAGGAATTTCGACCATTTGCGCGACGATTGCCTGAATTTAAGTTTTGGTTGGCATGTACACAAGGCACGGGCACATGCCTCATTATGACTTTCTTTTCCATCTTCGACGTCCCAGTCTTTTGGCCAATCCTGCTAATTTACTTTTTTGTGCTATTCTTCATGACCATGAGGAGGCAAATCATGCACATGTACAAGCACAAATATGTACCTATTAGTTTTGGAAAAGCAAAATATAAAGATGCCGGAGTGGAGAATACAATGTACGGAGGAGGCATGTCGAAAGGGAAATAAAAAGTAACAACTGCATTACAGGCGAGGATGATGACGACGACAACGAATGAATGATTGAAAGTTAATCATTCTCGACACACTACAATTCATTGAAAGTAAATTGGAATGTATCATCTGTAAAATGAGTGCTTCTCGTTTCTGCTATCGTTTGGGCATCGCAACAAACATCGAACCGCGTCACACCGCATGACATAAAAAGTGGGTTGATGGACAGGGAGAGTTGATAAGCCTTTGCCTCCCCATTCGTTGGAAACTTCTTTCTCTCGGGCGCTGAATCGGATATTTTGTGAAGCTTTAATAGTTTACTTTCGCTCGCGCTTGTTCAGCTTGGCATCTCGCTCTTCGTACCAAAAATCCACACTGTAGACATGATCTGCAATTGGAATTCCGTCTTTTCGTCAGATTTCCGTATCAACCAGGAGAGTTATTCGCTTCATCCATTTTCTGGTAGATGGTGGCTCTGTTGTTTTTGAAACCTCGTTCCTATTACGTATAGTCGAGCCGATCCAAGCCACAGAGTATTCGTACCTGTGGCATTCCAAGCCTACTAGATCACGAAGTTCTTGAATCGCCAGCACTGTAAACTCACTACATCACAAAGGATGCAAGTTTTTTTTACTTCCTTCTTGTGACGGAAAGAAAACTACTTAAACTACTTCGCACGCTCGTCCGCTGACTGATATGCACCAAATGTCACAACTACGATAACGATCTGTGTATCCTTTGTCGTGTTCAACAGATGCAACGATACTTGACTTCAATTGATATTTAAATAATGCTACAGTAGGAGGAGTATCTATCCAAACAATTCCATTGACTAAAATTCCCGCCCAAATGCAAGAATCCTACAATGTACTGGAATATTTCTCCAATACGATGGACGTAGCGCCCGTGCACCTTCTTCCCATTCCTCTTGCTGCTGCTGTTGTTGTAGTTGCCTTTACGACCCATAAAATCAGTAAAAACTCCCACCCAAAAGAACGACCATCCACATCCTCGCTCTAAGATGGTGTAGCGCCGCGTGCTCATTCTTCGTCTCCTAGTTCCAAAAGCTCGTCGAAGTCGGAACTGCCACCCGAAGGTCGCGAGGTATAGATCCCTTCCGTAAGATTGAGAAATGTGCCGCTGGCATCTGAGCCTTCACTATCTTCATCAAGATGCATTGAGTCTCCCGAAGCTCTGGAGTTGTCATTACTATCCGTACCCTCAAGGGACGTGCCGAGGACGTCGGAGTCTCCATTTCCAGCAAGGCCCATCGAGCACACACTTAGGTTTTCACCTCCAGCTAGAGAGAACGTGCCGCTGCCATCGGAGTTTTCGCCATCTCCATCAAGGTTCATTGACTGCACATTAAGGCTTTCACCTCCAGCTAGAGATCCAGGTCTGGCGGCCGTCTTCACTTCGGTAGGCCAGTACTCTTGAACGGATACATTGAGCCACAGGCGAGCTTCATGAAAGACTTCCCATGTGCGTGCCAGCTTCAATTCATTTTCTCTCAAATCACTCGAAAGCTCATATTTTTGTGCTTCCTCGATTCGCGCGAGAATATTGATTGCGCTTTCACCAGACTCTTCTGCAAGAGCACTCAAATCATCCTGTGTTGCCTTTTGCCAGGCACCGAAAAGGGAGCTCAAATGCGCAAGTGCCCAATTTTGATTTTCTTTCTGTGCCTTCAGTTCCGCTTCATTTACTTGCTGCTGCTCGAGCCCAGCGATTCGAATGTTCTGCTGGTCTAGTAGCAAGTTCTTCTGGTCTAGTAGCCGGTACTTCTCAGCGATGCGAGCGCTCGGCTCGTGATTGGAGGATTTCAAAAGCTTGAGCTCAGCCATTCGATTTTCCAGCTCAGCGATTTGACAATCCTTCTGGGCGATTTGTCGGCCCTGCCCACCGACACCGAGTCGAATATCTTGCTGGGTGATTAGTTGGTCCTGCTCCCCAAGTCGAATCTCCTGTTCCTTGTCGGATGCTTTCAAAGCCCCGATCTCACCGATTAGACTGTCCTTCTTGCAGTGGTGCTCGCCGATATTAATTTGCTTTTCCATGTCAGATTCTTTTAAAGCCTTTAATTCAAGTATTAGACCGTCTTTCTCGCTGTTGGACTCTTTCAAAGCCTCTTTCAAAGCCTCAATCTCAGTGATTTGACTATCCTTCTCGCTGTTAGACTCCTTCAAAGCCTTTTTCAAAGCCTTAGCTTTACCAATAAGGCCACACAAAGAAAGATTGTCGTGACCAGGAGCAAGAATATTACAAAGAGCTTGCAGATCTTCGTTGCGGTTCTTCTTTCCTCTAGGAGGAGTCTTGCCGGACGGAGGAGTCGTGCCAGACGGAAGTTTTTCTTCCAAAGGGGGTCTCCCTTCGTTTCTTAAGGGCAGATCAACTTTGGCCGGGGATTCCGTCGATTCGGTATCATCCTCCATGGACAAATCGAAGAATGATTCCATCCGTTCGTCGTCTTCATCTATTGATGGCGGGAAGACAATTTGTCCCTCCAAAGTGGGGCTCTCTTTGTTACCCGTCGAAAGACCTGAGTTTGATCTGGATCCCTTCGATTCGGCATCTTCTTTCGTAGATGGTGGGGAGACACTTTCTTCCTCCCAAAAAGGGCTCTCTTCGTTCCTTGTGGAAAGATCGACGTTGTTGGCCGTGGATCCCGCCGATTCGGCATCTTCCTTCGTAGATGGCGGGGAAACATGTTTTGGGCTCTCTTTGTTACGTGTGGGAAGATCGACGTTGTTAGCTGTAGATTCTGTCGATGTGGCATCCTCCTCCGTGAATGTCTCGGCATAATTTTCATCGTGCGGGCGGTCGTCTATGGCAGGTCGGAGATCGTTGGCGCGCTGCTCAAGAATATGCCGAAGGATGGACTCGTTTGCAAGCAGAAACGAAATAGAAGAGTGACTAACGTAATATCCACTCTTAGCAATGGAATTATACACGATTTCGGAATAGCGCGTCCTCGCGCTTTTGTTCGCTGACAATTCATTGCCGTTCATGAATGCCAGTGGCTCAATGCCACACGAAATGAGATGGTTTGAAATCAATTTGATCGATTTCTCTCGCGAACAAGGAAAGGCTGCTGTTTCCTTCTTACCTCCCTGCTTGATGGTAAAGAGCTTCTTCTTTCCATCGTTGTCCTCTCCTTCCACCACAAATGCCAGCTCCGGGACTTTACAATGTTCAACCGCATCGCATGCGTGGCTATCCTTTCCTACGCTTTGTCCCACTACGAACAGGTGGTAGTTCAAGTCTTTTCGTTCCTTGAGGGTTGACACTCCCTTTGCCTTCAGCTTCACTTTGGCAACTAGCCTCAGATATTCTTCAGGTGGAAACTTGCAATAGAATGTTTCTTTGTCATAGTCGTGCCAAGCCTTTTCCAAATGTTGCGCTGCTTGGTCGATTGCGTTGAACGCATGGCCGGGCGCTGCAACAGCAAACGCGAGTGGTACTGTATTGGAACTTCTTTGCTGGTCATCCATCGACATGGTAAAACGCTATCAACTGATTCTTGTGTTTGTAAAGTGAAAGTCGTGTTTTTACGAAGTGAAAGTCGTGATTTTGTCTACGAAGTGGAAGTCGTTTAATACAAGTGCCATGCTTAATAGTTGTACTACAGTAAGTTGAGTACTGCAGTACAGCACGTCGTAGCATTCATGCTTCTATCTTTGGGTGAACCATGAATCAATGAATGAATCAATCATTTAGAATTAAGATGAAGATGAGAGAGCGAGTTCACTGCTGATGCCTGTGCTCCGTCTGCCCGAAGTCCGCTTGTCTACGACCAGCCCCAGGAGGCCCTACTAGCTAGTACAAGCAGCCTGACCTTCATCCTTTGCTATTCAATTTGGGGGGGATGAAGATGGTGGTAACCGGGACTTTGCTGGGCTCGGATCCAGACCTGCTCAGGGGCTTGGACACCAGCCCCCAAATGACCTCAAAGGCTTGTCGTGTGGACAAGTCCTTTCTCAGGACAAGCTGCACTGATCCAAAAGGGACAGGCATGGCCGTGAGTGTTCTGTTCATCTGAGACTGATCAAATGAAAGTGCACAACAAAATGCTGTCCATCGTCCGAAGAATGACTGCGTTCATTAAACAACAGTGATCGAAATGCACACAACGACGCCACTGTTCATTCATTCGACAATTGAGCAAAAAATGTGTTTCAAATGGTTCAACGGTTGACCGGTTTTCAAACTGACAGCAACGGTCATCATTCATTGAACAAGAGCATCACCAAAAACAATTGGCAGATGCATGTGTTGTGCGCTCTCATTTGATCAGTCTTGTCTGTTTGCCTTGAGAGGTTGCGTTGATGGGGCCCAACATTTCAAGATTGGGCTTTGCGCCCAGCAGTGCTTGATGCGTCTCAACTGTGGCAGTGCATCTGGTTTCAACACTGGTGTGATCCGGTTGTGTGGGATCCAATTCAAAAGTGCCAACCTCCACACCCTGTGCTGCATCTCCAATGTGACCCAAAGTGCGGCCCCGTTGCGGGGATGCTTTGCCTGGCTCACCGGCACAGACAAGCGACAGGAACACAGGTCACGTTGAGGATCACAGTGCATGATCTGGTGTTGTGGATGAAGCAACAAACCACACCAATGGGTGAATCAAAATTGGCAAGGGCATCTTGGTGGAGTTCTTCGATTGTGACAGGATGGTTGTTGGTTCTCCAGCATGCCAAAATCTCAGAGCATCAAGGTTGAGGGAGACTTCACAGTTCCCTTTGTGTCACGTTGGTGGCTGGAATCGTCATGGTCCTCTTGTCTGTGTTGTCGATGTGTTCTCCAAGTGGTCAATTTTTGCCGCCATTGTGGCAATTCTGCTCTTTCTGCTCTTGTCCTGTGCTGTCAACTTGATTGTTGACACCTTGCAAAGACAGCTTGGATTCTAGCAGCAATGCAGTTGCGCCCATTGATCAGTCAATCTGGTTCAACTCCATTGTGGGGACTGCATGGGTGCAGCTTTTGCATGTTTGTGCAGGCTGCTAGCGCAGAGTTGTCTTCTGCTGAAAAATCTGCACTCACAGTTTGGCAGTGAGATCAGGACTTGCACTGTTCCCTTTGAAGCAAAAATCCAAACAAGTCTTGGCTCTCATCGCGAAATGTGCAATGCTTTTGGTGACAAGTCTGGTTGATGTCAACAACCAAATGCAAGCAGACACAACTGAAAGACAATGTGACACTGTTCAACATGTTCACAGTTCAAATCAACAGTTGCCAAGCTGCTGACTGCACAGTTTGACACGAGAACCTTGAGTGAACATTTGTCACTTTGAGAAAAATGTGCAACAAATTTGTTCTGTGCTGGCATGTGTCAGCAAGCGAAAGTGAGTTGGGGGTTGACATGGGGGCCTTTCAAGCAAATCTCATTTGTCGTCGGAAAATCCCATTTGTCTTCGAGAAATGGATTTTCCATCACTGTTTCTGATTTGCCCATGGACAAATTTTGTTTGTCGTTGGCAAAACTCATCTGTCGTCAGGAAATGTCATTTGTCGTCGAGAAATGGAATTTCCATCGCAATTTCTGATTTGTGTGTGCACAACTCTCATTTGTTGTCGGGAAATGTCATTTGTCGTCGGGAAATGGATTTTCCATCACAATTTCTGATTTGTGTGCAGACAAATCTCATTTGTCGTCGGCAAAACTCATTTGTCGTCGGGAAATCTCATTTGTCGTCGGCAAAACTCATTTGTCGTCGGGAAATCTCATTTGTCGTCGGGAAATCTCATTTGTCGTCGGCAAAACTCATTTGTCGTCAGCAAAACTCATTTGTCGTCGGGAAATCTCATTTGTCGTTGGCGAAATCTCATTTGTCATCAGCAAAACTCATTTGTCGTTGCAAAATCTCATTTGTTGTCAGCAAAACTCATTTGTCGTCGCGAAATCTCATTTGTCGTCGGCAAAACTCATTTGTCGTCGCAAAATGTCATTTGTCGTCGGGAAATGTCATTTCTGTCGCTGTTTCTGATTTGCCCACAGACAATTTTCATTTGTTGTCGGCAAAACTCATTTGTCGTTGCGAAATCTCATTTGTCATCGTGAAATGGAATTTCTGTCACTGTTTCTGATTTGTCTGCAGACAAATTTCATTTGCGGATGGGTGAATGTCATTTGTCGGTCGAAAATCTCATTTGTTGTCGGGAAATGGATTTTCTGTCGCCATTTCTGATTTGCCCACAGACAAATTTCATTTGCCGATAAGCAAATCTGATTTCTGTCAGGAAATGGATCTGTCGCATTTTCTGATTCACCCACAGACAAATTTCAGTTGTCGTCTGGAAATCTCATTTGTCGTCAGGCAATGTCATTTGTCGTCGGGAAATGGATCTGTTGCAATTTCTGATTTGCCCACAGACAAATTTCAGTTGTCGTCAGGAAATGTCATTTTCCAAATCGAAAGGGATTTTCTGTCACAACTTCTGATTTGCTGACAGACAAATTTCATTTGCTAACAGCCAATTTTTGTTTGCCGTCCGCAAATTGATTTGCTGTCGCAATTCAGACTTTGATTTTCTCTTCCATTTGGCACTGGCTTTGCTGGAGAATGCTTCATGTGGTGCCTTGGCGGGGCTGTTGGCATTTGTGAAATGCCATGGCCTCTTGACCCACATGTGACATGCTGTGGCTAGCCAGCTAGTCATTGTTTGAAGAGCATGACAAGGACCTAGCACACAGCTAGCTAGCTAGCTAGCTCCAGTGGCTGTTGGGGTTATGTTTTTTCTGGTGACGTCGTAGCTACTCCATAATTTGCGATCGCAAAGACCGAAATTGTGACAGTAAAGTCGGTGTTTGCTACTCTGTTAGCTATCGTAAAGACCGATTGCGCGTAGCAAAGAGGGTCGCTTTTTTGTATTTGCTACGCTGTTTGCGATCGCAAAGACCGACATTGCTACACAAAGACCGATTTTGCGATGGGAAAGTAGGTCGTTTTTCGGTATTTACGATGCAATTTGCGATCGTCAAGACCGACATTGCTACATAAAGACCGAATTTGCGATCGGAAAGTAGGTCGTCTTCTGACATACTCTATTTGCGATAGTCGGTCGTCTTCTGGTATTTACTACTCTATTTGCGATAGTAGATTCCACATGTTGCGATCGCGCGTTTATCTTTCGAACAGCCAACTCAAACAATGACAGACATCAAATACCAGTACAATTGTACTAGCTAGCTAGTACTGTAGTACTAGTAGTACTGTACTAATAGATAGATACCAGTAATAGCTTGCACCAGTAATAAATTAATAGACCACGCACAACCAAGTAATAAGCACAGCAAAATTAATAACCAATGCCACTGAGTCTAGTAGCATCAACACAGGGAAAAAATCAATACAACCCTATAGCCAATCTCACGTAACCTTTCCACTACCATCATGGAGCAAACAAGTGACTTTGAAAAGCTGAGCCTGGCCTTCGGGGAAATCAAGTCCGCCTTTGGTTCGTTGGACAACCTTTTGGAGGCTTTCGGTCTCTTGCACATGCCAACGGCACAACGCTATGGAATTTTATTTGGTTGTTTGACCTTTGTTGTCACAGTTTCTACAGTTGTTTGCCTGTTGGCATTTGGAGGTTCCTTTGAACGCATTGCGGAGCAAGAAAAGGACGATGCCACCATTCCGCAAGCCCACACGGCACGCGCCGAACGGGCATTGTTACTGGAGCGTCTCTTGGATGCCCGAGCACGAATGCTGGAATATTATCCACCACCCGCCAAAGTGAAAAGTGGATTCAGTAATTTGACCAAACTGCTATTGAACGTGCACCCCAAGGTGGTTGGGAAAAAGGACGCACGAGAATTTCCGGAAGGCTATCAAAGCAACTACGAAGTAGCGTACCGCAGATGCCAAGACATTCCTGGAGGTAAATTCTCAATGTCATAGTTGCAAATAGTTGTTGCTCGAGCAGCAACATTTTCAGTTGAATAATCTCGACTGACAATTTCACTTTGATTTATTTTGACTGAAATTTTATTTACACAGGAAATGCTCTTTCTGGTCGTCCAGAAGCTCGTTTTGAAGCCTATGCGAGGGCCTATGCAGCTTGTGGAAACGACACGAACCGAACGTATCGGCGCTCGTACGCTCGGATGCACGAGGCTGTTTCATGCCAGAGCCATGCAACGGATGATAAGTATACTGCTCTATTCAAAGATCGCCCCCAGGATATCATGGGAAGGCATGTACGACTGGAAGCATTGGAAGAGGAACGCCATCTCGACAAACTGTTTGCATTGACAAGTGGTGAAGCCGATACAGAAACACATGCGTATGACCCACAAGAAATCTGGGGATTTTCACCAGAGGGTCCCTTCGAAAACAAAGATGAAATGCGAAATTCCTTTGTTTTTCAGCGAAAGATTAACGAATCGGCTTTCGCCATTATCAACAACGTTACGGACAGAGTGATCGGGGCTGTGATTCTCACCGACGACAATCCCCAAAATCTAGGCATCCAACTTGAGGCGCCTATTATGCGTCACAGTTGGGACGACACTGCGGAACAACAAGAAGCTTGCTTTTTGTTGATGGACCGGCTTTTTGCTATTGGTTACCGTCGTATTCAAATGTCTGTGGACGCCCAGGACGGTCCTAGCCGACAGCTCGCCTTGCGTCTTGGCTTTACGCTGGAAGGAACTTTGTTCAAGCACATGATTGTGAAAGATGCTAGCCGTGATAGCACTGTCTATGGAATTCTTAACAGTGACTGGGACAGAGGAGCCCGTTTCGCCTTGTTCAAGAAGCTTCACGGACAAGCGGCTGCTCACAGTGACCACAGCAACAGGAAGAAAGAGGAGGAAACGGACGAGCAAAATCGCGTCTTGGCAGAACAGAAGGCAGAAGAGGAAGCAGCCAAGAAGAAGAAAATTTAGTTACCACCCTTTACAGTATAATAACCTACTAGTCAAGTGTTGCCAATTGCTACTTCACTCCGTATCACGTGTTGTAGTTGCTGGTTTCTCTCCTTCCACTAGCACGGTAGCAGTTCTTCGAACCTTAATACAGTCTGTTAGTGACATTTCGTCGCGTTCAGTATGGTTCCTGCTCTCTCGCTGAGGACAAATATCGTTATAAAATATAGAATTTATTTTTTTCTGTTTAGGACAAACATCTAAAGACCTGGGCAAGGTCAAACCGCAGCGCCAGTTGGTTCGAGAGTCAACCACTGTAACTTAACACCGACAATTTTCAGCCCACATTGGGCGAAACAGGATTCACGACCATGATTTGCCGAACAAGGACTTAACCCGACACTTCCTCTCCTTTATCATCATCATACATGTATTCTTTTTTTATAGACTTGATTTCTTCGGTTGAACACGCAAAAATACTCACCACGAAACACGCAAACCATCTCTTTATCATAGGTAGCTACATCGAAACAAAAAGGAGTGCACCGGTCAAGCTGCACAGCACATCCATCCATTCACACACCAGCATCATCAAGAAGAAAAGAGCCTAATAAAGATTTCCGCCAAAGTCATTTGACTTTCCGAAACCAGAAAAGTCACCGAACATGCCAGGAGGACGATCGACGTCGACCTTCTCTTCTGCACCTGACAATTTCAAAATAGATGCCAGATCTCCGGCAAGCGTATCCTCCGCCACTGTATACTGGTGCAACGATGAAGCAGACGTACTGGATCCAAAGACGTCCCAGGTCGACGCACGAACTCGGTTGCTCCCAATGCTATCAGTGTTTCCGCTGCTGACAGAAGAAAGATGATCCATTCGAGGCAGCGAAAGCACACTTGGATGCTCCAGACCTGGAGGAGCTGGCATGCCAGAAAAATCATGGCGAAAAACACCAGACACCGATGATGTGTGCGTGCCTGGATCTGAACCTCCGTAAAGGCTAGCCGAGCCCAAAAATCCTGGAGTGCCAGTGATGAGAGAATTGGCTTCGTGCTCTTGAATGGGGAAGCTTCGAATTCCAACACAGTCGGACGATCTCCTCGACGAGGCACCACCATCAATGTTCGGATCTAGTGCAAATTCCTCTGCCGTGTGAGAAATGGCAGGAAGCGACACAGCCGAAGACGTCCGGGGACGGTTTTCGTGTAAACCACCCCCAATGACACCAGCCGCACTGCTTCCTCCGCCATAAGCGGCCATGGTTTCGATCCCAAATGGTTGCGGTTGCATAATGGGAGAAAAGCTTCTCCTAGACCGATTCGGCAATGGCTGCCGAACATGGCGGGAAGACGAGAAAGATGGGATGGCAAGGTCTTCCTCGCTAAATCCGGGTCGATCTTCGTGTAAGAGGGAAAGACCTCCTCCAGGTCGCGGAGATAAGGTCATTGCCCTCTGCCGGTTCTGACCCAAAGAGCCTGCCGAATCAAAATACGACGACCCTAAAGGCGAAGGGACAGAGGTAGGAGTGTTTTCTCTGGACGGCATATCTTGGTTACAAGCAACCGTGCGATTAAAACCAGCTGGGTAGGATTGCGTTCTACCCAAGGATTGATCATCTCCACCTTGGGAAAATCCAGCTCCATTTCCGCCGCCGACACCCGCCGAAAAGGCGGATTCGGATCCCAAGTAGGAGGCGGTACTGTTATGCGACGTCACACTTGCGCTTTCCCAATTGGACTCGGGATAAGAATCTACTCTGGCTCGGTTTCCTGCTGACAGGTGTCCAGCAAGAGTATTATTATTATTTTCATTCCCATAGCCATGACCAGCGGGGAGGAAACCATGCATCGCGGGCGAAGGAGGCGACACTTGTGCGGGACGGATGCTGGTGGGATCCGAGTGCATAGACTGTCCGTCATCGTATCCCTGCTGGAAGCTATTTGGCTGTAGAGAATACATATTATTATGGTTGTTGGATTGCTGCTGTTGCTGTTGTAAGGAAGTGACGCCATTAAAGGCACTCGTTTCACGAGTTTCCAATTCGACAACATTGCAGTTACTGGGGAAGTTCGGACCACTTCCACCGCCAGTTGACATTTTTTCCGCAGCTTCTGCTTGCAAGCGGGCTTTGGTCATTTCTTTCAATTCGTGCACCGTTAATCCGTGGGGGAGCTTGCTGCTATTATTGGAATTATTGGAGGAACCACCTTGTTGCCCTCCTTGATTGGATGCCGCAGTGTTGTATGCGGAAGCCGTGGAAGACAAAGGATTGACGGGCAAGACGGGTGCCGACGTGGATCTTGTGTATTGCGAGCGCGAGTCCGGAGCGTGGTGGTATCTCCCTGTGCTATGAGGAGCCGAATGCGCCTGGAAAGAATAAGCGTTGTTTGGTGAACACCAAAATTAAACAAAAAATGTATTAGCAACAAGGAAAGAATGAAAGGATCCAAAAACACCAGCTTCAAAAATCACAAAAGGAAATGAATGACTCACCGCATGCGGAGCTACACCCGGTTTTTGTTTCGCCTTTCCGTGTCGAGGATTTCTGCTGCCGTGTGAGTGGTCGTAATAGTGCGGAGGAGGAGTTGCCGTCGTGTAAGGATCGGCGGAGTTGTTGGGAATGTGATGCACTACGGAAGGAGGAGGTGGCGGCGGCGGTGGAGGTGGGGGATTATGATGATGGTGGAGACGCTGGTAGTGAGAATG
>ENA-ORBV01013357-ORBV01013357.1-microbial-mat-metagenome-genome-assembly--contig:-NODE-13357-length-12505-cov-5.418491_pt1 | contig 12505 bp, 10 predicted proteins | sample MGYA00237777_ERZ505514 | MGnify/ENA primary metagenome ERZ505514 (study PRJEB26160, sample SAMN06269048) | microbial mat metagenome | isolation source: Oligotrophic lake microbial mat | place...
GTACATAACACTAGATTGTCGAGAGTCCTCTGACAAGCCCTGCAGTGCGTTCGAGTTTTCATGTGATTCCAACGAGTTCCGTTGCTACCAGCACTGCACTGGCTCACTCTGGGCTCACTCTGGGCTCACTATGGAATCGCACGGCTGATGAGCCCAGCTTTGAGCCCAACGGGCTGGTGTGCGACAAAATCTGACTCACGTGCAACCTCCTGGGACACAATTTGTCCCCATTGTTTGCTGCTCAGATTCTTAGCTGCAATCAGGGAGAATGGGTAGATCATATTCGGTCAGGATATGACGATGAACCCACACCTTATGATTTGGTGTTTGAGGTTCTGTGAAGATAGTTTCATAAAGCCACTAAAAAAAATTACAAAAATGCTTATTTCATTTCTGTGCTGCTATTGTTGTCATGGACTGCACTGGCGGTTGCGAATGTTCTTGGTCGGGATAGAAATGAAACTACCTAGTTTAGTTTTCTAGCCTTTTAGCTACACTCGAGAAGAGAGGAATTTCAGGTTTCGATATCGGGCCTGTAGTTCAGTAAAATTTCCCCAACGAGGTATCGGTCGTCCCTAGCAGTCTTGTGAACAGCACCGAACCAGCGCTGCAGTTTTTTTTGGAATGTTATGCAGAGCTGAATCAAAAGAGTGGACACCGATGCGAGGCGAAAAACGTAGAGACGGTAGCTTCCCGAGACTTCACAACGAGGGGAAGGGGCGAAGGGTCAACACGTCGGACATAAATGAGTCCAAAATCATACCACGGAACGGTGTTACTTACAATCCTGGTAACCAAAAACGGCATTCATAGACCAGAACCACAACACATAGCACAGGGATGGCCCCACAAGCATCATGCAAAGGGTTTTTGAAACTGGAAACGCGCATTCAGCCAAAAGCAACACGTGATCCACCTTTTCCCAGTCGAATCCGAACATTACGGCTCGCATGCATGTCAAGAATCTCGCCACCCTGCCATCTCTTCCTTGCCATATGGGTCCTTCCGCGCCGTCGACGCCGTGTTCTTGCTCGGCCTCTTGGCGAGCCCTACGATCCTCGCCTTCGATCATCCCGTTACCCATAATCGCCCAGAAATCCAGCGTAAAGAAGTTCAAACCGCAGAGGCCAGCCCAGGTATTTAACAACACAGAACCAACAATCCAACTCATCGCAAAGTCTTTGAGGTTGAAGCGATCTTCAGCCTCCGTGAACCAACTGGGAGATATGACAAAACAGAGCTCGTAAATTAGACCCAAGGCCAGTGGTCCAACAAATAGCCAAAGCAGCGCAGTCACTCCGATTACGCCGGCTTTTCGAAACGGCGGCAGCCGCACCGAACCGGCCCATTGCCTGAGGTCACGTGATATGTTTCCTGCGTCAATTTCGTTTAGCCTCTGGCCAACGGAGGCAAAAAGAGGCAGCGCTATAAAGCTACCGACTGAAAGCCCAGTAATGGCGCAAGATCTTGAGCTATATAATAAATGATTTCGATATAATCGACTGAAGAAAACACAAAAATCAACCAGTCCTACCTGCATAGCTCCAAGGATCATGGACAAACTCTACGGGGACGCGAAGAACCATGAAGGCTAGCCGTCCAAGCCCAAGAGGTGCCGAGACAAATGCGATCAGAAAGGCAGTTGTTGCACACCTGGCAAAGTCCCGTGCGGTATTGTTGTGATGAGTTGTGGTACTGGTAGAAAAGTCAAAACTGATCACCCCTCGTTCAACCTATCCAACAAGCTACAACGGCTGCATTTTCTGCTGATGACTTACCACGAAAAAAATAGCAGGAGCAAAATTTTTGAGAAGAGACTCGCCAGGTTTACTGCTGATTTTCCGCTAGTGCCAAAGAAACTCGACCGCTGGGCAACTCCATTCTCAATGGCTGCAGAAAAAGTCAAAATGTAAGGCTTGGTGCTCGATAGAAAACGCAGCAAAGATGAACAAACAATAGCGCATATCCGCACCTGAGGCTGTTTCCGTGGCCCAAGCCCATCTGCCCTCCAGAGCTCCTCCTGCTCCCAAATCGTCCCAACCTTCGGGGGGGCGGGGTATTGGCTTTCCTGCGTGCTCTTGCCATATCTCGATCGCAGCTTCCTTCGTTGCGTCCTCTCGCCTCTTCAAACGAAACCTTCCAATTCTGGTTGGTAAGAGAACTATTCCTTCGTTGTCTGATCGGCCAGGACCGTCAACATTTTTGTCCTTGCAAGGCTTCGAATGTGGCGCGGGAAGCGAAATGTATGCCAGTGTGGCTTTCAAAACGCGCTCCCCACTGCCCCTCGTCTCCCCCTGTAATTCCGCGTGGTTCTCCTTTTCCATGCTACTACTAGTAGTACTAGCGTTTATCAACGCTTCGCGTTCTGCGACCGCGATTGTCTCCTGTGCGAGTTTGTAGAGAACATTGTTTCCCTCATCTTTGCCACCACTCAAGACGCGGATGCTGCCACAAAGAACAAACTTGTCTATCGCTTGTGGCAGGATATAAGAGGTGAGTCCCAATCGCGAACAAATGAACACTAGCCAGTGGTGCTGCAATTCACCGACTGCAAAAAATGATACAAACGATGAAGAATAAGTCAGTATTGGGAGGCTTCTAATGCAGCGACATGCTCTCGTAATGCTCGATCCCACTTACGGTGATTTTTGTGCCGCTCAAGCAGTGCAAGCATACAGAGATGAAAAACAACCAGCTCAATTGGAACCTGTAGCTGCGGCATCAATATATTCCAAAACTTGAGCTTCAGAAACCCCAGGTAGTTGCTGATCCTTGAGCTTGTCAAAACCTTGGCAGGCAACGAGACAAAGAGTTGCAACAATGTACTGTAAATTCCTGTAGCGAGCGGATAGAACGGGGGCGAGAATTAGAATGATGTCCAACCCAAAGGGTAGTTCACAGCTACAGAAAACACAGAGTGATGTCCTTCACGAACCGAGACTCAGAAGCATTCTCTTCGTTTGCGTTATCACACTGTCATGCATCAAGTTACCAAGCAGGTCTGGCTGTGGTTCTTGTGGGCGAATAAGGTGTGCTAGGAGGCCCGGATGTGCGACTTCCCTAAGTTGTAACACACTGACAGTGACCAAGAGCATGAATGTTATTCCAGCTACCCAGTGCAGAAGCATCGTAGAGAGCAAGTCTTTTCCTGCCCATGAGAGACTGTCCTCTAAGTTTCTGCCAAGCAGTTCCATGGAGGATACATCCAGCCACACTCCTAGTATCACAGGTAGCAAGAACATCTTCAAAAACAGCAAAACGCCAACTTTGACAACTGCAGATACAAGCAAAAGAGGTGACATGACTGACTGAGTTAAGTCTTTTTCAACACAAATTCAATGATTTCTTTCCATCCATTCGATCCGGCCCAAGGATGCAGAATGTTATGAAAAAAATTGCAACAACTCAACGGAATTCGATATCACTGCCAACCCCAGCCTCCTGACATACCTGAAACTGCGGCATCAAGAAGGAGACCCAGTGTCTTCCACATGCCAATGCCAGCGGGCTCTGGCCCATCGGGCAAGCGAGCCTGTCCACGACCATCTTGATCATCCACCGCATCTATCAATCTTTCTGCTTCATCCAGAACGGCAGCAGCTCTGGCACGATTTTCGTCTTCCCAGCGCAAGGGACGATGGTTCACCACATGATTATTGATAATGTCTTCACTTTCGCCACTGCACTTGGTGATTAAAACGTAGACAACTCGTATTATTATGACCAGGAGAGCCCCAGAGAGGTAGCCAAGATTTACCGCTGCAAAATCCGGGAAACGGAAAATTGTATTCTCCGCGAGGCTTCTCTGGTTGATTCTGGTGACAGCGGTTCGTATAGACATGATTTCTTTGTCGGTCACATTGTCAAATGAAGCAGTTGCGTTGGCTACGCCTGAAAAAACAGACGAACCAATTGATTTCGGAAGGAAGGCGAAGAAGAAGAGGTAAAACGTGTTGAAAAGGAGGAGCCATAAAAGATTTCGAATGCCAACACTTATTGGACCTCGCACGCCTAGAAGCTCATCGAGCGCCACCTGGAGTTCCAGATCCTACAGAAACGAGCGTTTAAAGTGCACGGTGAGATGAATCCAATCATAATAATGACTGGAGAGGCAGCGAGATTCTCGATCGTTGATCCTCGCGAAATCATCACTGTTGGGTCACTTACAACTTGATCATCAAGATTCATATTTTCTCCGCCAAAGGGAGGGTCGTCGACACCAGCATCTTCTCTTGGTTGCCTTGGAAGGTGATTTGCGGGCAAGTTCGCGTCATCGTTTTCTTCCTTTTGTTCGTTGCCATCGTTATCGTTGTTGTCATCGTCGTGTTCAACATTGCGGCCATCTCTCCCATTGTGTCCGTTGCCGTCGCCAAGGCCTTCATTGTTGGGGTGACCACTACCGTTGCCTTCGCCCGGCATGGCCTGCTCCAATTCTTGCTCTGGTGGTGCTCCGACGTCATGCTCATTCTGGGTATTGTCAGCATCTGAATGTTTGGCGCCATCACGATGGCTTTGATTACTGTTTTGTTGGACTTCCCTCTCTTCCTTCAGACGTTCCAACAAGAAATTGTCCACTTCGTGGCGACGGCGACGATTTTCTTCCGCAGCGTCAACTAGTTCTCTGCGCAAGCGGCGACCAGCGTCAGGTTCCATATGGTCGCGTCCATGTTGTTGCTGCTGTTGCCACTCCACTCTCAGAAAGTCTGCGAAGGACATGAGGGAGAGAAACGAAAGTAAAATAATACCAACCAAATACCCTCCACTCACTATATCCCGAGGTAGCGTATGCCACGTCCACCTGGCCTGGACGCATGATATTGATCGATTCATCCAAATAAGATATACATACGCGGTCACCAGGGGCGCAGCCACAAGCCACAACGACAGACAAAACAACAATCTCAGCATAAAAGGAAGCCAACGGGCCACCGCCCTTCTGCCAAGACCTAGAAAAACTTCGGTAATGCCCAAGTTTTCTGGCGCACCGTCAGCATATTGTGGTGCAAAGTGAAATTTGGCCTTGCAAAGTTCGCACCGCCCTGTCGTCAAGAGAGAGAAGTACCAAACCAAGGGGCGTTGGTATCAAAGAAATGAGAACCGAACAGACAGACGCGCTCTAAAATATGCTGTAAATCTTGGATTTACCTTCTCCTCTTGTTACTTCTAACCATGAAGAGAGACAGTCTTGGTGAGTTAGCCCAATTGACCCAGAGCATTTGCACGGCGAAAAAAGCGGTCTCCTGTACGATCGAGGAAAGCAAGTGAGGAAACGCAAAAATGAAACAAATAACAGCACTTTCGACCTTGGCGCGACGTTGCGCGTACCCTTCTTCTGCGGGTCCACGGCAGACTCTACACTCATCCTCATCATCATCTTCCTCGACCTCGACTTGAATCTCGTCAGACTCGTGGATGTCGTCTCCAACGTTGTCGTCGCCTCTGTTTTCAATGTTTGCATCGCCGGCGGTCGCCTTAGCTTCAGGTTTGTCCTCCTCCATGATCTTCTGGCCGTGAACAGTTCCCTCGACGCAAAGCAAAGCAATGTCTTGCTCCCTTCTTCACTTGCCAGTTAAAATGTCGACTACAGAAATTCGACAATGGTGGCGCACTGATAGTTTTGTGTTTGTGATCCTGTTCAAGCTGTTACAGTACCACTAGCTAGCTAGCTAGCTAATAGCTAGTACTACTATCGGGTAGCTAACTAGCTAGCTAGATAGCTACTAGCTAGCCAGCTAAGGTACTACTACTGTAGCTTTAGTACCAGTACTGGTAGTACCGTAACATTGCTTGTAGAGTTTGGGATTAAACATAATAACTGGGAGCCACTGATGTGGTTAGCCCCCAACATTTTTAGAACTGATGTCTCACTCATGACTGGCACCTTTCCATATTTAAGCACTGTCTCATTGGCACCTTTTGTTATGTGAGCACTGTCTCACTGGCAACTTTTTTTTAAAATCAACACTGTCCCAGGGGCACCTTCCCTTATGTGACATACACACATACATACATACATACATACATACACACATACAACCACGCCATTTTGAGTCCCTTTTCGTCAATAAAATTTGGATAGACCCCACTTGACTAACTAGTTGGGGGCAATAGGGAGTGGTCATGTGCCGAGTCGGTCCAACTTGCCGGAAATAACGGCAAAATCTTCCGTGTTAACGCTCATTTTTTAGGGCAGATCGTTGGAGGGAAAATTTCTCCCTGAATTTTCAAAATCAAATCCGACTGAGGCCCCCTTCACATGAATGCCAACAAGAACGAAATACCAACAGCAAGAACAAATGGTATTCCTCACAAAAGAAAAAGCGAGACTGAAAATGATATGTACATGTCAAGAAAGTGAGAATGGCGGCGATGATAGAGAGATGTCGTATGCTAAACGATTGAGTCGACTGTCAGTGTTAATGATATCTGTGTTGATAGGAGGCCTCCTTTGCCTTGCGACTGGAATGGCAAGGAGTGGCGACGTGCAATCCTTGCAGTATGGTGGGGGACACGTACACGATCAAAACTCGCAACAATATGATCTTACTGAAACGACAATAAAAGAATCCATCGCTCAGAAGCAAACACAGCAACACGACCACCGGCATCTGCTACGAAAACACCTTGTGCATCAACAACACAATCGTCACCCACAAACACGCGAGTTAAAGAGAATACAACGCGATTATGTGGATTGTTCTCAGTACGAATTTACCATGGGGTTGTCCGAAAACTTACGCATCAATTGGGTCGTCAATGCGCAAAATTTGGAAGACGAAGAGCAACCCGGTACGATATCCATCGAAATGATTTATCAAGGTCAAGCATGGCTTGGATTCGGTCATTCGGAAAATGGCAGCATGGTAGGCTCTGTCGCCGTTATTGGTGTACCAGATGCCCCCGAGTCGTATCAAGTTCAAAAGTACAACCTCGAATCCCAGAGTGTGGATAGTATCGAGCCCATGCAGGCCACACAACAAACACTCATCGGGACGGATATGGAACAAGACGAGAACCGGACGATAATGCGATTTACCAAGTACTTGTCCGAGCCCGACGAATTGACCATTCATCCCAGTATGCAAAATACATTTTTGTTCGCTGTCGGGGGCAGCAACGAACTGGGTTATCACACTATGCGAGGGATAGTCGTGTTGGATCTTGAAAATTGTATACAAACCGCACCCGTCATGCAGATTGGGCGCAGCTGGAACGATAATACTGGTGGAACTCAAGATGAGTTGGCGGTAGAAGATCGTATGGACTCTAGCAGTTATGTGATTAGCATTCCAGTAGGGAACACCCCGTCTTTGACCGCGGATGACTCGAATGCCATACCAACACACTTTACATTAGTATCCTATGATGATGATAATGATATACCAGGGCAAAGCGAAGCAGAAAAAAACGACGCTGAGGATGCGGACCAAAATTCCACCGAATTGCCCCTAACGGATGACACAGTTGCCGCCGTCATTAAAAAACGAAGCGCCAAGTCACAGTTCTGGTGGACACTCCACGGCGTTTTTGCCATGATCACGTGTGGTATTTTGCTGCCCATTGTCATTGCATCTTCCGTTCTGCGAGGCTGTTTTGGGGGGAAAGTACAAGGAGAAGACCAAATATCCAACAATTCTCTTTTCCGATGGTCCAATGTATTGGTCGTTATTGCTGTCACAATCACCTTTGCGACAGCGGTTGTGGGAGCGCAGACGGACGCCACTAACAACTTCATCACAGTCACAAATAACGGCAATCGTAGCCTAACAAATACACATGATTCCAAATCCACCTCCCACAGTCCCTGTGGACTGGCCCTGTTCATCGCACTCATGTTTTTTGCGCTGACGGGAACACTGCGATCCTACGTGTGTGCTATTCTGAAAGCCCCGGGGCTGCAAGACGAAGTGAAGGACTCCGACAAGCAGTCGTTCAACAGTTGTGAGATCAAGATCATCGACAAAGAAACTGGCTTTGCAAATTTTGTACGACAGGTGTGGGATGGATCCCACCTATTTGTTGGAGTTATCCTGCTTTTTATTACTTGCTGGGAAAGTAAAACAGGGCTGGAACTGTACGCAGACCGCTTTCATTCTTGGTTTGGTGCTGCTATGTTTTGGGGAATCAGCGGCCCAATCATCGGGGTGGTTGGCTTTCTTTGCCTTTTGCAAATGGTAAGTTGGTCTTTTGTTTTTGGTACCTGAATTTAGTGTCGAGGTATTGTCTCAACGTGAACCAATTCTTCGTTTTGCAGTGCTATCAGATTCTGCAATGGTGCTACAATCTTGCGTATTGGTGAGGTTGGCTGGACCCGACCTGGAGAGTTGATTCTAGTGTTCAATTAGAACTAACGCTGGGCCAGGGAACGCAGCGCCCCCCCCACCTCCAATATTCATGATGCATAAAGAATACGCGCTAGTGATCTAAAACGAAAAAATTGATGAGGAGAAAGCGCATACATGAGAAGAAATACCTTTGCTTCCGTTCAAAATGATCCACGTATACATAGCATCGAGAATCGATCTATGTCGGGGGAAGTTTATACAAAGAGATGCTAGGCCTAGAGGCAGCTGCCTATCAGGCTAATATAGTAGTAGGTAGTCTAGTGTAGTGACGACTACCTTGTGCGGGTCGCAGTGCCTGCTATTGAAACAAAAAATAATAATAAAACTTCATTCACGAACAAACGTGATAGCATGTGCTCGGCTTGGTAATTAGAGCCGGCCCGCGCAACTTGCACATGCTCTCCCACTATTCCATAATCGAGATTTGCGAAAGAATGTGCCAGTCAAGAGGGAGATTTCTAGCTAGCTACTCATAGCTAGCTAGCTAGTAGCTAGCGAATACTACGTACTGGTAGTGTATCCGGTTGTGTTTTACCTCGAGACAGCTGCTTGCCGCGAAGCACTCGAGCCCCCGGGAAAGTAAGACAGCTTCCAAAAAGCATCCAGTTCTTCCAAAAGAAAGATTTCATTGCAACTTCGTGCAAAATGTTGTCTCGTAGCGTGCTCTCCTCCGGCTTCGCGGTATTTATCCAGATTACCTCTGCTGAAGGATCTCATGGTTACCTGAAGTCTACCTCCTCCAACGAAAGGTTGATGCTCGGGAAAGATGATTTATCGCGGTCCTTACAAATATCACAGCAATTGTTGGATGCGTCGGCCATATTGTACGCACCAGAAGAAAAAGCACAGGAGTCGGCAATGACTTCTTTCTACTACGCTTTAAACGGGCCGTCTTGGGACGAACAACAACTCTGGCTCTCCAATTCGTCTGTTTGCGAGTGGTATAACCAAGCCGACCCTGAGGATATATGCGATGAAGACTTGTTCTTGGAATACTTGATCATCGAAGACAACAATTTGCGTGGTACTTTGCCCTCCGAGATTTCGGGCTTGATTGCCCTTCAAGAGCTTGACTTGGAGGACAATCAAATTTCAGGCCCCATTCCGTCCACTGTTGGACTACTGAGCAACCTTGAAGAATTGGATCTTTCGAAAAACGACATGACGGGAACTATTCCTGTCCAGCTTGGAAATTTGGATGATCTCGACGTCTTGGATTTGTCCGACAACAATTTCGCTGGTTCTATTCCGTCTTCCTTTGGACAGCTGGTTGACTTGGAGTTCCTTGATGTTGGTGACAACCAGTTGACTGGCACACTATCAGCTGATATTTTTCTTTTACCAGAAATGGAGGAAATTATATTGGAATTCAATGGCTTCTCAGGCACATTACCAACAGAAATTGGATTGAGCACCACTCTCAAAATGGTGAATTTAGAGTCCAATGACTTCTATGGGTCTCTTCCATCAGAGTTTGGCAATGTTGCTAATCTAGAGGTTCTTAATATTGCCTCAAATGACTTTACTGGTGCTGTTCCAATTGAGCTCACTCAATTGGTCAATCTCACCTCACTGAATCTCAATGATACTGACTTAGTGGGAACCATTCCACAAGATTTGTGCGAGCTGGAAGAACTCATCTTCGAATGCAACCCTGGCGAAGGACTGTGTGGATGCGACTGCGACTGCGACGTACAGGAGATGCCAGATGTTGTGGTTCAGGCTGCAGAGCCAGAAGAAGAAAACACGGAATCGAACTCAGACGTTCAGGCTACAGAGCGAGCTGAAGAAACCACAGAGTCAAATTCGGTGGCTCCTGGTAGCATTTACATATCTCAACCGTTGGGGGACGTCTCTTGCTTCAGCGCCGACATGACGGTTACCGCCAAAGGCAAAGGGACACCCGTCATGATGCGAGATGTTGAAGTTGGGGAGTATGTTTTAACTGCAAGCGGTTCATATTCGCCAGTATATGCCTTCGCCCATCACCACCCCTTTTGGCATGCCGAATTCATTCAAATCGAGACCAATACTTCGAAACACGAATACCTCCAAATGACAGCTGAGCATCTGGTGTTCTTACACGGCACAGAGACAGGGCCGGTGAGGGCCTACTCACTTCAGGTTGGGGATGTACTTCTAAGCAATGAATCTGGCCCTCTCGAAGTCACTCGACTGGAACGAATAAAAAAGAACGGAATCTACGCACCCTTGACCGAGGAAGGCACTATTGTTGTCAATGGAGTTGCTGCATCTTGCTACATCTCGTTCCAAAAGGAAGGAAATGGCTATATTCGCATGAAATTGTTTGGGCAGACATGGCTGTCGCAGCATACATTTGTGCATGTAGTATTGTCCCCGTTTCGGCTCGTTTGCAGTAACTTGGATGTATTTGGAGCCTGCACTTCTTACAATCAGCAGGGGATGCCGTCCTTTGTCGCCTTTGGCATAGACCTCATATCTTGCGTTCTGGAGTCGCAAAGTTTTCTCTTCCAGTTTCTTGCCATGGCGATCATGTTGGCTGTCACTGGTATAGTTTATGTCGTGGAGCAACGGCCAGCTACCTGTTTCTTGCTTGGTGGTGGAGCATTTGCCTGTTGGAGTCATTTTGCTGCCAAAAAGCCCAAACATGTGTAAAAACCCCTCTTCCAGTAAGGAACTTTTGTGAATTACGTAAATTAAAATTTTATCATTTTAAGAACTATTTGTAGAGTTTTCCTTGCGTTGGGAGGCTAAGAGAACATACAAGCAACCGCTTGCGCTTTCATGCACTTATATTCTGCTCTCGTTTGCCACGGCGAATAATTCAAACATTAAGGCCAGGACAAGCCACAGCCTGTACTCAACCATGTACCTACTGGTACCTTGTCAGCAACTCTAGCTACTAGTAGATTTGTGAGAGGACGGTGTCAACATTATAGAAAATTCAGGTGTGCGTCGGAAAGATGAAACCCGTTTGGTTATTTTCGGCGGGATTGAATCTCAGCCGCAGCAACAACAAGCATCATCGGTAGAAGAAGCTTGTCGAAAATAATATCCGCTGCTTTCAGCTTGTGAAACCTGTGTAACAAACTCCATCATAATTATCATTGCTATCTTCGTTCTACTATCTGGTACTACAAGTAGCTAGCTAATACTCTGGAGAGATACAACGTGTTGCTCCATTAGGCACTAATACGTAGGATACTACAGGACAAAACTTGAAGTGAACAACAAAAACAACGACACAACCATGGCCGATTGGGAAGAAGAAGACGGTGCACAGCAGCAACAACAACAACCAGAGGAGGACGAAGATGATGACGAAGAGGAAGACGATGTTCTAGGCGGCGGTGGTGGCGGAGACGGCGATGAAGATGACGACGATGATGACGACGACGATGATGACGAAGATATTTTGGATATGGAAGGTGGAGATGGCGGACCTCTCGACGACGTCTTGTTAATGCGGTTTTGTCCACATGATTCCTCCATGTTGTATCCCCAAGAAAACAAACGAGAACGACAATTGCAATACGCTTGTCGGTTGTGCCGTTATACCGAATTAGCACCCGATCAGCCCTTGATTTATCGGAATGAAATGAAAAAAGAAGTCGGTAATATCTTGCACACTGTCCCCTCCGCGGTTTCGGACGATCCTACTTTGGCCCGCAGTCAAAATGCCAATTGTGCCAATTGTGGACACAATGAAGCCGTCTTTTTTCAATCTGATATTGCTCAAAGTGATTCGCTGGCACTTATCTTTGTGTGTTGCAATTGCGACCACAAATGGGTGAATTAATATATTCATTGTGAATGGAATTATTTTGAGCGTCAGTCAACAACCAACATGAGAGAGATGTATTGATTCTGTGGTATTGGTGTATCTTTTTCTTTCCCACAAGATATCTGGAAATGTAAAACAAACAAACATCTAATTCGCAAAAGACAACAACAATAAGAAGATTAACAAACAAGTCGTTGTATGTATGGTGGGGGGAGACACAATCATCATCGTTTTCGTCGTTTTTGGAAGATTACAAAATAAAAAACAGAAACAAGAAAGTTAGATCCAGGGTTATAATAATATCCGAGCAAGTTAAAAACTCTGTCTGTGATGTAGAGGAATCAAATCAAAAGAAATACAAGTAGCAATTGATTATACTATAATGGCTTTTAAC
>ENA-ORBV01013359-ORBV01013359.1-microbial-mat-metagenome-genome-assembly--contig:-NODE-13359-length-12504-cov-5.775972_pt1 | contig 12504 bp, 5 predicted proteins | sample MGYA00237777_ERZ505514 | MGnify/ENA primary metagenome ERZ505514 (study PRJEB26160, sample SAMN06269048) | microbial mat metagenome | isolation source: Oligotrophic lake microbial mat | place...
CGTTCACCGGAAATGGAACTTGTACTAGTGCTGTAGGGGTTGTAAAACCCACGAAAGACTTGTATTTTTTAGGTTACTAGCTTACTACTCCGGAGCAGTACCCGCACCGCAGTGCAGCGTGACACGATGATGGTGTCCCACGATTCATTCAAATAAATTTAATTAGATAAGGGGGGACCGAAGTAATTTTGTGGCACAACTGCACAGGAAGCCTATGATGCTGTTCGTCGTTCACAGACTGCATTTTGGGGTCATCCAGCGACATTCATTTTTTTATAGTACAACGCGACCTGTAATCGATCTGATCGCCGCTTCACGTCCTACTTTGCTGCAGGGCGGCAAAATGGATTGCCAGAAGCACCAGAGACACGAAGAACAGACGGATGCCGCCGCGCGACTTAGGCGAATTTAAATTACATAGGGGTCTCCCAACAGGTGGGAGGCGAAGACCCAGGGGGGGGTCATCCAACTTTCCAGCACCATGCGCTAAATGTCACTTGTAGCACATGCTTGGCTGTGGAAGATGAGAACACCCCCTGGAGGTTTTACGTGAGCCAGCAATCGGATGCGCAGTTACTCCGTTACTGCGTGCGTGCGTGCTTCGGCTCACTTCTGGGCTCACTTCTGGGCTCACTTCTGGGCTCACTCTCGGCTCACTCTCGGCTCACTCTGGACTCACTCTGGAGTGAGCCCAGCAGTGAGCCCAGCAGCGAGCCCGGCACGTGCGACGCAGTTAGCCCAGCAGTTAGCCCAGCAGAGAGTCAGAATCTCGCCCGGCGTGCTGACATTTAGTTAGCATGGAACGTTTGAATCACACGAAAACTCAACGGCTACTTGCAGTGCGTGCGCAGCTAGCTTCTGGGCTCACTTGTGGGCTCACTCTGGGCTCACTCTTGGCTCACTCTTGGCTCACTCTCAGGTGAGCCCAGAAGTGAGCCGAAAAGTGAGCCAAGTACGTGCGCACACAGCACTCTGAGCCCAAGTGCGTCCAAATCTGGGCTCACGCACGACCTCCAGGTGTTGTTGAGTCTCGAGTCAGTCAGTAAAGTGAGTCGGCCATTGAGTCGAGTCACTCTTAGTTTTATTAGGGATAGAGCTCACAGTTTAGTTCTGTTTCCCGTCGTTGTCAACGTCGCGGCCACTCATTTTTTTCTGCGAGGCTGGATATCCTCGTTTCTCCCAAGTTAATTTCTAGAAGCCATCTCTATCACAACAGTATCACAACATTTCGAATGCCAAGTCCATTACATACAGTACATGTATGTTACGCTGCCTGCAATAGCGCTCATAGTTTGTTTGCTGGTCCTTGTTTCTATTCTAGCTAGCTAGGAGATATCTTACCCAAGAAGAATCGAATCAAACCGAGTCGAGGTCAGTTTTTTAAATTATTGTTCTTTGCCCAACCAAGGAAATAATAAAGAAGCATGGGGAAACATCGAAATCGTCGCAATAAGCGACAATCCAAAGGCAACAAGCAACCAAAAAATTCTCCGTATGGTCTTGAAGACGCCAACAATAATGATCCACAACAACCTTCTTCGGTATTGTTACAACGCATTCGTCATGCCGATCCACGGACTCGTCATGCAGCCTTGGCAGCTGTCGCTAATACTTTGTTAGACCCATCATCGAAATCATTGAGTTCCAAATTGACGCCGCCGTTATTACAATCCATTCGAGAACGAGTTTTGGATTCGGATTTGGATGTTTGTCAAGTGGCAGCTGGATGCTTGGCCAATTATGTCACTCTGTTGGCTTCCATGATGAATACTACTACTAGCAGTAGTACTAGTGCCGTGGAACAAGCACAAGCCATGACGGCCGGATGGACCCTTGTTTTGGTGGGGCGTTTGCAGCAGTGTTATCAGCATGTCACACAACTCAGCAATATTGATATCACTCCCATAGATCCTACTACTGTTACAGACGCTACAAGAAACACTTCTACTGACAAGAAGAAGAAGCATGTCAAGAACCAAACCAAAAGCAGCAATAGCAATAACAACAACCTCAAAAGTATCACCAAACAGAAAAAACAATGGTTGGCTTTGGCCGTTCAATGTCTTCGAGCACTCTGTATCTTGATGGAAAGTAATCCACAGGCTGTGGGACGGTTGACGGTGTCATCTCTGGACAAGACGCCACGACAAGATTTTCATCAAACATTGTTGGAATGGTTGCAATACGGATTGCAGCAAATATCATCGTCAATTGAAGAAGATGACATGGTTAGTTTGTCCTTGGAACAGATTATGACCTTGGCGGCACAAACCTTGCATTCGGCATGGGATGATAATGCCGATTTGTTACTGCCATGGATGGAAGATTGTCCTGAGGCTTTTCAACGTGCCGTCAAACTATTGCAAGATATTCTGCAAGCGCCAACAACGCCAGCGGCAGTTGCACCAGTAGCAGTAATTGCTGCACCACCAGCACCGCCAGTAGCAGCAGCAGCAACAACAACAATCACAGCAGAAGCAGGACTCCGTGTACCCCGACTTCCCGTCGTGGCACAATTGCACGCCACTGGGGCCTTTCTTGCAGCTCGTCAGACTATGGTTGGCTTGATGGCCACTAGTAGTCCACAAGGAGCCTTGGTCGAGACGACGCACAAGGTAGTCATTCCACTCTTGGAGCGATACCTTCCCAACAGCAAGCAGTCCAGCTGGACAAACAATATCCAGTCATTGTTAACAACCTATCAAGACACATTGGTCAAATGGGAAAAAGAACAAGCTGATGATGCCATGGAACGTGATGTCATTCGCAAAGTAAAAGATCGAAATGAACCAGCACGAGACATTGCGAGACGACAAAAAGCACAACGGGACGCGGCGGAAGAATTAGAACAAAACAATTCCACTACTGCTAATGATACGAGCAATAAACCTGTGATGGACGAAGACGATGAAGACCCAGACAGAATGGAAGAAGATAATAATAACAACAACAGCAGTCAAGTAGAAACGCGAGAGGCGTTGGAACAAGCTCGTGCAGCATGGAATGACTTTTTGTTGCCACTGCAGTTGTCCTTGGAGTTACTTACCAATTTGACCAGCAACAGCAATTCTCCTACCGGAAATCATGACGAGGATGATGATGACATGATGATGGAGTGGGGCGCCGATCAAGAAGCTCAGTGGATACAAGAGCAAGAAAAGCAGCAACTACAAACATCAGCAGCTAGCAGTAGTGGAGACAAAGCGCTGCAACAATCTTTGGTGCATAGCCAATTGCCACAACGGCTCTTGCAATTGTTTCGACAAGTCTACCACATACCACCGGCAATCACTTTTCCTGAGCAATCGCACCAAGATGTAGAAGACCTGCAATCCAAGACCCTCGCCTGCCTTGGAAATTGCTGGGAAAATGTCGAGGCGTGGCCGCAAATCGATTTGACGTGGCAAGAATTGCAACAAGCTACAGCTTCTGCGACCGGACTAGGAAAAGAAGCAGTGGTCAGTGCCATGGTGATTGCTTTGAAAACTTATCCCTCCCTTCGAAAGGAATGGAAACCCGAGCATTTGTCGGCATGGCTACATGAATTGCAGCCACTGCCTCTACAACATAGCAATAAGGACACAAATCACAGGCAAGAGGAGAAAAGCAATCATATGTCGGTTCGTCGGGATGTCATTAATATGTTAGGTCTTCTGTGCACATTGGAACCTCATCCGATAGAAGTGAATCGACAAGTGTGCACTGGACTCTTGCAAGCCATGACAAACTTTTCGGACTCTTTCATGATCCAGTGTGAGGTTCTCAATGTCCTCATGGATATGTATGGCAACGACGAAGACGACGGATGCTGCTACCCGAGTGTCTTTGAATCACTTCAAGTATTGAGTCATTTTCAAAGATATGTTCCTACATTGAAATCTAAATTAAAAGAGCAAGAGAGAAAGTTGCGACAGCAACGATCAGAAGACGCTCCTGATGCTGACCTGGTCGAAGTCGAACAATGGAAAGAGACAATTCTGAACGCCTCCCGGTTTGTTCAATATAAGAAAGGGCAACTATGAGATGCAGCAAGCCAGAACTTGTCGTCTGCCCGTGGCCGTCCTCCCTACAGTTGCCGTAGCAACAAGGCCCAGTACTCATGACATCAAAAATGAACGAAGAGGTACCACTCGGCAGTTCTTGTCGCCCCCACTGTTCTTGGAGTAGTTTCACTTTCTTGCCAAGGAGATACACTCGCTGAGCTACCACCACCACTTGTAGAGCACCATCCAGAAACCATTCGAAATAATTCCAGGTCCTCAAGTTCAAGTCCAGGTCCTAATGCTATACCATTACAATCTAGGTTTAAAAATATTGAAGGGTCGTAGTTTATATATGCCCAATGCGTAGCGATCAATTGGACGGGGGGGTACTCATTGCACCTTGGAGTGGTTCAAAGATGATGAAATCATTTCTGACACCATGGACGGAAGCTCGGAAGCAGCCATGCGTGCAGCTTCCATTTCAACTTTGCGCCGGATTTCACGGTTAATTGCAGCGCGAATATCGGAGACCCAAGCAACACGTTCCTCCGCCGACGAGCAAAATACGAGAAATGATTTTCGCGGATGGTGTACATGAAAGGCTTTCTTCATGACATCTTTGTTTGTAGATGGAGGGAACCAGTCCACGACTTTCATCAGGTGCAAGGGAAGCTCTTCGTGGATTTTATACTCTCTACTGCTGATAGTCCCAATGTCACTTTCCGCTGCTTTGTTTTCAGCAAAGCCACCTTGTTGCAGGTATTCATTGCCAGATGATGTCGTTTGCTTGGCGTAGATCAAAACGTCCGAAAACAGAAAGAATCTATATTCGGTGCATCGTCCCGATCGGTTTTGTTTCTTTTTCAAATCTCCCATCCGGACATATGATCGACCAGGGTCGTTTAATAGATACTCTCCATCCACAAGATAACTAGTGGCTCGTGTCATTTCTTCCTTAACTTCAATGTCGACCTTCAGCGCGGAGCGAAGATCTTGCGTTGCCTCGTGAACTTGAGATAATGCCTTTAGTTTGCTCTCCTCGTCCAACGGTCCAGCGATGGCGCGATCAAATGCGGGATTTCCTTGCAGCAAGAGCTGGCGTCCTTGTTCTTCGTCGGGTACCCAGTAAGTACCGCTTCGGTTGTTCCCTTCAAAGACTTTGAAACGTCCAAGTTGACTTAAAAAGGCAGCTCTTTCCATTGGCAGATCGAGACAAATTGTGACTACCAGTGCATATTTTAGCAAGTCGACGCACGGTTCTAGACCCTGCGGGTCGAGATGGGCAGTCTCAAGTGCTGTGTTTACGACACCATGAAACTGATGCCAAGCCTCAGAAATACATGACTGTGTAAGATCTGCCAACGCTTCGGCTCCTTCGTATTCAAGACTGCTGCTAAAATCCTGCATGGACGCCCACTTGACATCATGAACTGATAGACCACGCAAGAGAGCGTCTGCGGATCGCACGTTGCACAGCATACTTTTTAGCATTCTCTCTCTTCCTTCTGCAGGAATAGTGGGTTTATGGGCCCCCAACTCGTCCTGTACCATGATGATAGGTTTGGCTTCAATAGAGTCATACACGGCAGACAGATACTCGCGTTTCAGCTCTTCGCTTCCCTCCACTCCTGACAGGTTCTTCAAAAATTCTTGTTTTGTAATCCGTTTTCTGGTGCCCTTACCGCTTCGTGAGTTGTTTGATAGGGGGTTGGTCTTATGAAGATCGGTGTTCAGCATAATGATGGCGAAAGAAAGCAAGTAAACTGTGTCTTGATCGTGGAAAGGGCAGTTCTTGGTATCTCCTGCGTTGTCTTCCCAATAGCATTGTGCAAACGTGCTCATGATTCGGTCCACTTTCTGTGCTTCGCCAGGAAGGAAAAAGCCACAATTGGTCAAAAAGTGTCGCAGACTGAAATTGTTTATGACCGGAGGTGAGACAGGTTATGGTGAGACCAAAGCTAACTAGTCTATCCTTCAAAACCATCGGAAATGAAAACTTACGCCTCCTCTACGTTCAAACCGTCGAATGAAATTGCCCGAACATAGCTGAATCTAATCAAATTCCAATACTCCGTCTCCTGCCCATCGATACCACTTTCCCCCAGGTAGTAGCCCAGAGCTCCTTGGTCCAGTTGATCTTTATGCACTCTCAAAAATGATGCAATATCCCTTGGAGAAGGAGACAAGGCGTTGCACGCAATCAGATAGTCAACTGCCTTTTTAATGCTTTTCTTTTGCGCAATTTCAAATGCTGTTTCTCGAGTCACACTATTGAGCAACCCGGCTTGGTTGTCAAAACTGTACGATACAGTTTTGGTAGCCGTTCGATGTGAAGCCATTTCATTTCGCCAGAAGTTCAGGACGCTTCCTGGTCCTCCCGGTCGGTCTGAGTTACCGTGGCGACCATTGTTTCCGTGGCCTGTTGTGGATAATTTCTCAACGTCAAACGCGTCGGTATCACTTGAGGCTGACCATGAAGCAACAAGAGCGTAAAACTCTTTTCCGGTTGCCACTGCTGCTGTTCTAGCAAGGCACTGAAAATGAGTTGTAAGGAGACAGAAAAGAAGGTTTGATTGAGTCAATCGGTAAGGACTTAGATGGACGAATCAAGCGAAGAAGATGGAGTAGTGGGCTCACCTTCAGAATCTGAACAATGCAGTCCAGGGCTGCCTTACGAAGCCGACGGGCGCCCTCTCGAATTGATTTCATTTCTACGGCTTTTGATTCTTTGCTGTCGAAGACTTGTGATTCATTGGCCATCTCGGCAAAACCGGGAATCTTAACTCTGGTTGTTTCAGAGGCCATGGATTGGCTTTGTCTGATCTGTTCTCCGATTAATTCCCCGCACTGTTCGGTGAGGTTGCACAAGCTGGCGCAAATTCGTTGGAAAACCTTCCATTGCGTCCCAGGCAAAAGTGGAATAGGGCCTTCAGCCTGTGACGTAATGTCCGTGTCGAAGTTTAAGTACATCTCGATGGTTGCCTTTGGGTCGACTGAAAACCAGTGTTTGACGTGTTTTAAAAGGTCGAGCTGTTGGAGGAGAAGAGGACAAGACAGACCATCGGTCTCAGATACTTTGTGATTTGCTGGACGTGTCTGATGGTATTGAGGTCCGAGCTTCAAAGTTCTTAAAGCGAAATGTTCAATCAGCATACCCATTTCTCCTTTCATTCGATCTCGATACATAGGCCTATTCCAAAGGAATGACATGATTTGCATCAAACGATGAAAGACTTGCGGGTCTTCCAGCCCGGCTCTTGTATTTGCTAGGATACATGGCACTACCAGCCTACGGATGGAGTATATCATCGTCTCAACACACGTCACAACTGGTTGGTGCTGAGCAGGGTGCTCTAAGTCTAACCACAGCCCGTGCTCCTCGTGGTACAGGTCAAGAAAGTGCAAAATAAGCTCAAGCGACATTAACTTGCTTGAAACGTCCCGTGGCCTCATTTCGAAGGTAATAGCATTGGTACGGATTTTTCCGGAAGCCACCTTGACAAGGTTGGCTAAGATAGCAAACGTTGTTATAAACATGCTTTGGGCTTCCTGGTTGAGCTCGGGATCTTTTCCAAATAGTCCTAGCCCACATGATGTAATCATGTCGTGCCAGAAGAGCTCACTTCCTCCTGATCGGTGGATCTGGTGGATTGCCATTTGCGTAAAGTTTGCGACATCGACGCGGTGAACTGCTCCATCAACAAGAGACGAAACGATTCCCCCCATGAACCTATTCATACTTTCCATTTCAATGCCTTCCTCATGTGAGAACAGTCGAATATCAGAAGCTGATAAACATGCTCTTTGTAGTCGGTTAATTGAATGTGTGATCAATTCCTTAAAAGCGATAGCAGCTGACTGCGGTGCCCCACCTGGCAAATAAGAACCGCTGTTGCCAGTCCGTGGGTCAAACAAGATAGGCATAATTCCGTCATATCTGGCGAAATCTGCGCCAGGTGTTGTCCAATTGCTGTTGGGGAATGCTTTGTTACCGGGCACACTAGCGCCGAAGTAAAAGACAAAAAGATAAAATCGCAGTATATATCCAACGCTTCGCGTGTTCAGATTTCCTTTGCTGTATTGCACTGCGTTCTCGACAAATTCTACACATGCTCCGAAGGTAGTTTCTTGTGCACCGCCCGTAGCGACGTCGCACACAACTTGTAAAGCCAGATCCAATAGAGTCAAACGTGTACTAGCGCTTTTGCTCTCCCAATCTACATCATCCTCAAAAAAGTCGGTCTCCGTGATGAGCTTGGTTAGACCTTCCACTGCCTTCAATGCGGCACCTCCGTGTCTCTGATAACATGCCGTGAGAACAGGCGTCAGGAGAGCAGTTCTAGCTCGAAGATTCCTCTGAGGCTCAAGCTTTGAAGGATGCGTCGCTGTTTCTACTACAGGAATAAAGTTCAAAGCGTCGTGGTTGAGCTTTAGTTCAGGGTCGTATAATTTCTGGTAGTACCCCTCGGCGTTGTTGTGTGAAGATGGAAACATCGACAAAATTATGGAAGGGACGCCAGCGTCCTCCTCCGCTCCGAAGCTATGCCTCGATGATGAGGACTCCCTGGAACTGAAGGATGAATTAGGGTTGTGTGGATATTCCGCTATGCTGCTATTTGCACCGAAGCTCAAATTCAGATTTGATTTGTCCGCATTTGAAGAAGCAACCGAGTTGTGGCTTGACTGTACTCCAGCTGATGTATCACAAGGCACCATTGGAGACGGATAATCAGCTGCAGAACTTCCCGCTTTCGCTGGTGTCCTTTTCTGCTTCTCGCTCACTGGAATGATGGATTCGTACTCGCTCGCTAATTGCGGCATTGCTTTCCGCCGGGACAGCTCGATAAGCGAGAGACGATTCGAGACCGAGCTAGGACTCAACAGGTCGTGCGTGGATCGGTCCATAATATGATATCGCCCAACATCTGACTCCACGACGGTTCCTCCAGTGCAATAGTACGCTGATAGCTTTGGCTTGGCATTCTTCGGTTGTTGCCGTCCGAGAACAGACTTATTTTCTTCGTCAAACATAACTGTTGGTACTGATAATAGCAATGGAAGTGGTCTGAGAGGTTCAAGGTTGGCCAAGCGTTGACGATAAGCCAAAAAGACAGGAGACCCGTTCTTGGGGTTGATACTGGCAATAAAATTGCGTGGGGTTCGTTCGAGGACCGTGTATCCGTCAGGAATGGCTTCATCATACGCCGGTTGCAATGGAAGAATCCCTGTAAAAGGATTTCCTTCGCGAGAGCGACGAAAGCAGAGGAAAACGCGTTCCCCATCTGGGACACCCGTGTTAAAATTCGCCGGTTGATCCTTAATTGTCGTATCGCTTTCCTGTTTCGAAAGAGAATCGCCCGATGATTTAGCACTAGCCTTGCTGGACTGGTTTTGCTGCTGTATAGGACAGCGACGATGCTCTCTAACGACGCAAAATCCAGGTGGCACAAATTCGTGGCGGTCGGGGAAAATAACAGTCAGTGCCGTCACACAGGGACGTTGTGCAGCGCGATGCCAGTTTGGTTCCTTTTTCACATTGATATAAGTAGAACTTTTCTTGCGAGGGGACGCCGAGCCTCCAGCACGTAAAGCTCGAAATTCTTCCCCGTCCACAGTTTGAGATATTCGATAATACCCTTTGGGGGGCGGTGTATCTGCACCGTTGGTCACGCAAATATCTACAATGGCACCCGTCAAAATCGCATTGTCTTGGTCTTCCAAATTCCATGACAAATTTTTGCTCTGGTTCTTGGATCGCATGCTGCCAAAGGAACTAGAGCTCATGATTTGTTGAATGCCAGCAGTGATGTTGCCATTTCCTGTGCGACGACCAGTACGAGTTGCCGAGAAGGGTCCATATCGACTCGAGGCGCTTTTGCTCGGCATTCGAGGACTTCTGATTTTGGGAGCTAGTGCGCTTGTGGACAAGTACCGCGCATACTCCGAACCAAACATTTGCAAACGAGGAGATGATGCCACTGGAAAGGAACCTTTTGGTGATCGACCGGCTGCTGGGTATCGTAATCCAGGTTCATCTTGTGGCTGTTCGTGATAAGTGGATCCATCATATCTGTCGTCGTCGACAGCATGTTCCTCATCTATATCGAAATCATTTGGAATTGAGACAACCAATGCGGATGGGGACTTCTCATTCATATAATCATCTGTTTCTTCGATATGGATACCCTCGGATGCCTTCTTCTTCTTTTTCCACGGCGACCTGAGCTTCCATTTCGCGTTGTTACCAGCACTGCCCGACTTTGGGTGCATTTCCGCTGTTGTCTTAGTTGTAGCGGGGACGGCAGGACGTGAAGGAGGGGTCTGTTGCTGCCGATTTCTGTTGTTGATGAGATGGTGGTTCATGACGTTGGTTGCTGGATGAGTATTGATGACAGGCGCGGTGCCTTCTAGCTTCTCCAAGGTCCAGGAACACATGGTCCCGAGCGCTAAGTGTCCCATTTTACTCTGTGGCTGGTTTTGCAAATGACGGAAAAAGCTATGGGCGTATGGATTTTCCCGGATGGTGGACCCAACAATGATCATATCTCTTCGGCCATCCACGGGCTGACTTGGGTTACTGGTATCTTCGGTATCGTCAAAGGAAGACGGTTCGCTGGTCGGTTCGCCTCTGCCGCCCCCAACAACGGCAAGAGCACCGCTATTGGCAGTGTCGTGTCGCTGACTCGAGGCCTTTGTCGCATTGTTCGCAGCCGCTGGTGATGTGGTACCAACAATTTTGCATCTAGGAGTAGCTGCTGAAGCAGGAGTAGTCACGAGTAGGGATGGCTGTTCCAAGTAGTGGGAACATTCTCGAATTGCATGACATTCGTTGACAGCAGGCGAATCATGTAGTGTGATTTGCTCATAGATATCTCGCACCAAATGACAAGCGGTTTGAAGCCCTGGATTGTTTGGATCTACCATCCATGAATTATTGATATTGTTGCTGTGGGGTGTGGCTCTTTCGTTGCTGTGGTGGTCATGGTCATCAACCGTAACTTGGATTTGAACAGGAGAACTGGGCTGATGAGGAGATTGCCGAACAGGAGAACGGGGCCGATGAGGGGACTTCTGAGGGGACTGTTGAGGGGGCTGAGGAGGTGATTGATGGGGTGATTGATGAGGGGACTGGTGTTTACTGGAAAACTTGATCCCTGATGTAATCGTTAACGAAGCCGGTTGATGATAGCTATCTGCGCGACTTTCTCCGACCTTCCATCGCTCCACTGCAATGAACTCCACAGTGGAAGATTCACTATTTTCAGTATCTGCCGCGGGAATCTGGTCAAAGGAAGAAGTGCTTTCTGGCCTTTCGACCTCTGTGGCAGTGGCGGGGGCGACGGTGGTGGCGTATTGTTGATGCTGTCGTCCTAGGGCTTGTAGCTCTTTGAGCTGTAGTTGCTGGTACTGCTGTTCTTGCTCTTGTAGATCCCTTTGCTGTTGTTGTTTGATCTGCTCTTTTTGAATACGATAAAACTCTTGTTGTCGTCGAAAGGCGGCTACGTGGGCCATTTCGTCGGAATCGTCGTCGTCATCCTTGTCTTCAAACACTTCCACTGCCTCATCGCTTCCACCACTCACCACCATGCTCCTTTCGTATTTGTCGCATTCGTCACTTTCACCGGTCGTAGTGTAACTACTGACATAATCCTGAGCAGTCGTGGCAGTATTCGTAGTAGCATTATTACGAAGCAGCGTTTGTTCCTTGTTCAAAGTGTAACTGCTGATGCTACCGCCACTGCCACTAACGCTGCCACTGCTACCGCTGTTGTGCATGTTGCTGTTACTGCTATACTGTGAACTTTCTTGCAACGGTGATGATTGCGATGATTGTGATAGCGATGGCGCTTGTGGCGCTTGTTGTAAGGATGGCGCTTGTTCTGTAGGACGTTGAAATGGTCGCTTCTCGGGCGACGAAACAGGCGGTTGTGTCGAACAAGAAACCTGCATGGTACTACCGTACATGTGTATGTTATTTGTGGTTGAGCGCGAAGTCGTTAGTGGTCACTTGTTCGTTCCAAACAAACAAGTAGCCAGTAAATTCTTGTTGACAACTAACTGCTGTGCTATTGATTCATACGAATGCGGAGTGGAGTGCCCACGAAAAAAGAATTTTCCACCGGGAGTATTTTAAATTGTAACCGATGAGTTGTCTTCTTCTAGCTAGTCGGAATTGACACTTTGCTTGACTCTCTCCTTTTGTTTGGTTGCGTACCTTAGCTTTGCTTTGTTATGTAAATGTATGTATCGTTGTAGCTAAGAGGGCGTTAGGCGGTTAAACATACACTCCGATCCGTTTTAGTACGTGGTCATCTCTCGCTATTTCTCATCGCATTTACAGCAACCCAACCAAGTGAAATCCTCATTCATGTGTAAGATCAGGCAGTTTTATACGGAACGCCTTGCTCGGCGAGAGCAAACGCCAATTGGTGAGCTAAGAAAAATACGTCTTCTCTCTAAATAGTCGCCTGACGATACAACTGTCTCTTATACACATCTCCGAGCCCACGAGACTAAGGCG
>ENA-ORBV01013360-ORBV01013360.1-microbial-mat-metagenome-genome-assembly--contig:-NODE-13360-length-12503-cov-5.316675_pt1 | contig 12503 bp, 10 predicted proteins | sample MGYA00237777_ERZ505514 | MGnify/ENA primary metagenome ERZ505514 (study PRJEB26160, sample SAMN06269048) | microbial mat metagenome | isolation source: Oligotrophic lake microbial mat | place...
GTGCAAGTTGTTATAGGTGTGTGTTGAGTAGACAGTGAGAGTTGAATAAACGTAGGTCATTGTCATGCACCAATTTAGCGCTTCTCCAACCCCCCCCCCAACAAATTGTTGGGGTTTCTGACTACTGTTTTACTATCAATGATCTTACTAAGACAAAAAGACGGATTATAACCCATGCAATCCAGTAACGGTTATTGGTTCAAATTAGCAGGCAATTCGAACAATGTCAACACCCCACAATTCATGTAGAGATGTTGCATGGATGCTCACAGCAGATCGATCTAATTTACCGCACCTCACTGGCAGTTAGCTTTTAGCTAATAGCTTAAAAATAATTGTTTAATGAAAACTTGCTCAGCTTGATCATGCTATATGCTGTTGACACTTTGTGGCAGAGCTAATAAGTGGAAAACGGGTTCCGAACACAGAAACCACCGCAAATTGTTGGGGGAACATGTGGAGCCACGCTAAAACGGTTACCGGTACTATAGCGTTCGAAGTTCGTACGCACGCGGGCGAATTTTCTGACCCACACTTAACTTCACATTTTCCGTGATATCAACAAGCTTACGAATGACTCTAACTAAACATCTAAAAGCTAGTTTAAGACCAATCCTTTTAATTCTCAGCTAGCTATATATCCAACAAAGCTACTGTAGTGAAGGATTGGTCTTAAACTAGCTTTTAGGTGCCCTAATTAGCGTCCTCCGCACTTGAGATCATCAAGGGGTTTAACCAAAACTTAGGGTTGGAGATTGGGTTATGATTCCAATAATCCATGTGGAAACTCATACTCAACCGGGTGGATACACATGCATGAGTAGATTCTCCGATCAAAATGACTTTCTCCGGAATTCGCTTGATGGATAGACAGACCACCACGGTACTGGCACTACTAGTGAAACTAACCTTACTTTTTGTATGGAAATTTCCATCCAGAACAAACTATTATCAAAATAACCGAAGATCGTTCCAACGATTGGTTTGCCTATGTACAAAGCAACACACATAGCCTGCTTGCTTGCATTCGAACAGATCAGTGTTAGTGTAGCGAGTAACTGCGTGTGGCGCACTGCGTTATCCATCCATAATGAGTGCCGATCCAAAGAAAAAGTCAAATGACAATGATGGAAGACGAGCATCGCGACGGCTTTCTGATGCCGGTGATACCAATTTGGTTAGTCCCACGCCTCAAGGACGCCCTGCCCCAAAAAAGTTGCAATTCAGCCAGAGAAACATAAAGATTAACTATTGCACAGACTTGATTGGGTTGGAACACAAATTTCTGTGTGATGGGTGTCAACGCGTCAAGTCATCAGTACGAGCATCGGTCAAACCTTGCGAGGAACTTAAATCAAAAGAATTGCAATGTTTCAAAGCATGGACATACAAGGAAGAAGACATCCCTACGGCTGTGTTTGAGCACTACTCGGCTGTTGCACAATTCATTGAGAATCAGCACAACATTGACGCGGAAATGCTGGTCGTGGATACAACCACAACAACAACAACAACAAATGACGATGATGTTGTGGTCATAGCACCAACTCCCTTGCCACCAACAGGGCGTAAAATCAATTATCGGACGCAAACAATCAGCTGCGAAGGAGAGAAGAAACAACACACAATCCCAACTGCTCACAGGATTGTGTTAGAAGCCGATTTCAAACAATGGGAAAACCAAAACAACATTCTCAAAAGCGTTCGCAAATGTCTACAATCGAAAAAGTTTGTAACCAAGTCATTGTTTTCCCAATCGATGTGGGCAATCGCCATGTCATCAGCACCCGCGTTGGCACTCTCCGCAGCTCAGTTTGCGATGCCGCTTTTCATATTGGCATTCTTTCATGACACTGGTTTGTTTGATTGACTCAACAAATCGAAGAACATCGGTGGTTTTTCTATAGATCTTAACCCCAATCTACATGCAAAATCGTTTCCTTTGGATTGGCTCTTACAAAAATGTAGCCATGATCAAGCAACTCGCGATACGCTTTTGCTAGGAGATGCATCAACCAACAAGAAAATGTATTTGTCTTGTGATAAAGGAAATAAAAAGGGAGTTGGCCACTTCTGTAAAGTACTATCCTGGTGGAATCCCGAGAATGGTGCCGTCGACACTCGAGTGTTGGACATTGATGCTTCTGGTGGCAAGTCTTCGGACTGCGCAGCCGCAGTAAGTGCATCTCTCAACAAGTTGAAAAAAAAACCTAATGATGACAGTCACCGTCTATCTGGTCAAGCAACAAACAGTGGAGGAGGTGGCGTGTTGGACGATCTACACAAAGAGATGTGATTGCTTAATCTTTGTCATCCCGACTACAAAGTGGCAAACTGTTGTGTCCATGCCTTGCAGTTACAGCTGAACAATGCTGTTCGTGCTGCATTAGGAGACGGAGGGCTTGATAAGGTTAACGCGATGCAGTTATTACATTTGGTGTACAATCTTCAAGAGGCAGTCGGCTCCAAAGAGTGGCGTCACATTTTGGTGAAGTCAAGTAACTGCGTCGCGAACTTTGATCCATCTTTGCCAATTGAAGAACCAACCCATGCGATGTCTGTTGCACAACAAAACAAGCTTGTATTTGAGCAGGCATTCGCAGTGGTCTACAAGTACCATTCTAAGTTCACTATTCAAGAGGATTCAGACGAAAATTCATTCAAGGGAACTATCCTACAAAAGCCACCGGCTCCTATCTTGACACGATGGTGGACAGTTGGCGCTGGTACATCTTGTACATTCAGCTATTATTTACAGTTGTTTCATGCAGCCCAAACTGCAATCAATGTCTTCGATTCAGGCTCAAGTCCACACATCATTGCGTCGTCTCTTTTTGGATTAATGAAAGACCCAGAGAACTTTGTTGACTTGACGCTCATTCAATGTTTCACAAGGGATATGTCGGTCAGTCCACATTTGGATTGGTTGCAGTCAAGTGATGACCTCAGCAACAAGCTTGGCTTTCAATCTCACAACATAGCCACGCGTTTCTTTCTCATAGAAAGAGATTTGATAAGTCTGCCTGCAAGTGATTGCTTCAAAGTTTACTCCAAAGCTGTTTGCAATGCTGCTGGTAATCAAGATGGTATCCGTGGTCTCGAAGGCATTCTTGATGAAAGGAAGCGACATCTCAAGAAACAGACTGTATTTATTACTGAGAGCATGGCATCACTCCAAAAGCATTTCAGAAGATGGCTTCAGCCCGATTTGCTTGCGGCGTCGCTTTTAAGTAAGGCTCCGATTGCGTTGATGTTTGCATCCGCAATGTTGGGGAGAATGCACCAACGGCTGACGACTTCGTTGATCAAGAAGACATAAGCATGCCACCACATTCTGGGAAGATTTGGTTTGAGTCTGCAGCTCATGTTCGTACATTTGATTTGTTGACGCTTGATAAGTTCATTCGGAAAATGCTTGACGATGACGCAGAGTATGACGAGCAGGCATTGCAAGCGGCGCAGCTTATTGTCGATAAAGTTGACCTGCGGAGCAAAGATTACAATGGTGATGTCGGTGCTGTTTGCCTTGACATGCATTCAACTTACTTACCCATTGCTTCACAGACTCAATTTGTGGAAACTGTTGTAAAAGAAGCCAAGCTGGTGGCTCAAACAAATAGGTCGGAACAACACAGAACGTGCATGGCTAACATACGATCCGCAACACCACTTGACCTGAAGAAAGAAGAAGACGACAAATCAAGCGCCAATGGAAACAAGATAAAGGAAATAATCAAGTCGACCATCAAGAGAGTCAACGAGACGTACAGGTTGCAAGAAGATGATGGGTACACAGAGCGTTTCACAAGAGTCAATAGAACGTTGCGAGAAGATCATTTTAGTGAGGAACGAACCACAACAAAGCTTGCATTCATGGACTCCAAAGCAACGAAGTTTAAAAAGCAGAACGCTGTACAACAAGTCCAACAACAACATCTGACACCAGCCACTACAGGACGCACACCTTACGGAAAGCTCGTCACAACCAAGGAAGGACATATGGAAGGGTTAGAGGCAGAGCTTCTTCATCGTGGGGTGGCACTTGCTGACATTCAAAAGATGAAGATCACGGCGCGAAAAGACATGATCCGGAAATTGGAGACGCAGTGCCTCGTAGATGACGAAGACATGAATCCAAAGGACGCTGCGGAGCATTGCAAGAAACATATCAAATTGTTGTCGTCTTATAAATTCAGGTTCACAGATTGAAGATTGTTGTTGTTGTTGTTGTCGAGTAACTCCATTCTTAATTTGGTTTTGATTTCCGCAGCTTACAATGAGGACCTTTCCGGCTCTTTCCATTAATCAAGACACTCAGATAACTGCTCAGACCAGGGACATCGATTTCGGATAACCAGATGAAGAATTGCTTTGAACGACAGGCGACAATGGTGAGTAGATGCCGGCGTCCAGATTGGTTCTCCACAAATGTCAATTCCAACAAAATTTGCTATCCATTGCACAGACTCAACAACAAGCCTACCACGATGGTTGACAGAGCGGCGACTGCAAGCTAATGTCAAGCTGTCAGACAACTAACTACATAGATTTTGTATGAATGCAACACTTTTGACCAGCAGTTTACACGTGTTATTGTTCATTCGTGAGTTGGAATTGTCAACGGGACTGAGCTTTTGAAATTTTGCTCTGACGCATGCACACCTCGAACGCTATCGTTCAGGCGCGGCGCACCACGCGCCACTAGGCGCACCCCCCGGGCTAGCCTCAAATCCATCCAATACCAGTTAGCTCTAATGCATAGCCATCTAGTGCCATATGGTGACATGTAGGGCTGCTTTCCAACCTTCGTTTAAGCTACTGCTTGCTACTATCTGATAGATACAGCAACAGTAGCTATCAAACGCGCGCTTGATCAATTTGTGATGATGATGCCCTCGTTTGGTGCAAACATTTCTGGTACTGATTCTACGTGAAACAGCAATATTTTGCAAAAATGACAACATTGGCGCTGTTCTGCAGCATAACACATGCATAATTTGTCTAGTGAAGCATAAAGATTGATTGACCATGGCGGATAACAATGCCAACGGCAGGGGCAGCAATGCCAACGGTTTGTTGGATTCCACAGGCAGTGTGTCTGGCGCGCCATCTAGTGTTGCTCGTGGGGATTCTCCCGCTGTGTCTGAACTTACTACACCATCATTGCCCACCAGAAATCGTCCCTCTGTGAGCGATGCAAGAAGAATTGAGTATGTGTCACTTGCGGACAAGGCATTGCGAGATGAAGATCAACCTGTCTCTCCTGTTAGAAGAATTCATTTCACACCAGAAGAGGAGGAGGAGATGCATGAGAAAGTTAATCGTCAGGAAAATCCTGGAGCGGATGATTCAGATGAGGAGGAGGAAGAAGAGCTTGGTCTTGCAACTAATGAGTCTGAAATTGATCGGGGGCAGCATGATGAAGACATACGTCGTGCGGTGGGCGTGGAGGATTCCTGGGCGGATTACATTGCTTCGTATCAAGAAGATGTGGTCAATGAAAGAGAATCTGGGCGTATTCTTGATTTATTAAATGAAGCCAGTCTGAAGGTTAACATTCCTGGTGCACCCATCGGATGGATTCCACCAATGGCTCCTCCCGAATGGAAACCAAATGCTGCAAAAATTGACAAAAAGCAACCGAACGTGGCTTTTGGCATTATCGACAACCCCGGCAATTGGTCAGAATATGTTTACTGTCCAAAATTTCAGGGCGTTGGTGGCAAGGGTGATTATGTTCATCATTCCCTTCCAACTGGTGCAACGCCTGTGCCTGCATCGGGAGATGGCAAACGTGCTGTGGGAGGATTCGAATTCTTTTATCAAGGATGGCAAAAAGAAGTTCCGAATCTACGCACTGGGACGACACGGGACAACATGTGGCCAAATGGTCGCAAAGGTTCTTTGGATGGTGCTATGTTGAAGCGTTTGGGCATGACACCCACTAGAATGAAGGAAGAGGATTTAAAACCCGACTCCCTATTCTTTTATCAATTAATGCTTCCCATCCACAACATTGACAACAACAAAGTGATGACAGTGCCCAATGACCCGCGTAAGCCGTTTTATTCCAATGTCGCTCGGTGGTCAAACCTTGATGCCTGTGACGAGTTGGGCATTCTAGGGGGAGGATGCGGGCATGAATTCAAAGCGACATCACCAATGGAGTGTTTACAATGGGATGGATTGGTTGTTATGGACGGCGTTCTTGGTGGAAGCAAAGGGGCTTTTTTATGGAGATTTGACACACGGAAAGGCAACCAAATGTACAGTTCCGACATTGCCAAGGCTTTTACAAAGACTCGGTGGTTAGAAATCAAGAGACGCTACAAGTTATGCAACAACAAAACTGCAATTAAGAAGGGCCTGTCCAATTATGAGCCAGCCTACAAATTTGATTCTCTGTGGGACGCGATATGTCACAACACAAACATGCTTTCCTTATTTGCCGAGACGGATCAATGTTACGATGAAACCTCATGCGCGTTCAATGGATGGGGAGAAGCAAAGACTGGACTTATTGGCCTTGTCATGGGTAAACCAAACATCACAAGAGGAGGGCAGTTGTGTCTTTTAAGCGACGTGCACCGAATTTGTCCAAGAGCCTATGTTCATAGACACAAGTTGCACAAGAAACATTTTAATTGTGCTGGCCCTAATGAAGTGGTTCTCGTTTGGCAGAAACTGCAAGCCCTTCTACAGCCCACAAGTTACCAACCAAGAGCTCTGTTTAGAGAGAAGCCACATGTGATAACTTCTTCTCAGGAGACAACATTGTTAATTTTGCGGCCACTGAAGGCTTCGGCATGACCATGACATGCAGACGCGACCAATTGCCGAAACGAATTCCGAGGAAGCATCTCTGCAAGGAAAAGACAGCAGTAAACAAAAAGAGCCGAGCAGCTTGTTGGATGCATCCAATTTTCTGCGTACGCGAACATCAATCAGGATCCTTAATCCAATTGACGACCTTTCAGTCAACTTCTTTGTGCAACCTTGTACATGTCAATGGTGTCAATTCGAATTCTCTTTATGCCAATGCCAAAGAACGAGGGAAAGGGGCTCACAAGCGACACTGGGCCATTGAAATGAATGAGTCGCGCCGCCTCTACTTGGATTCTTATGGATGAATTGATTCGATTGACCACCTAATCAAGAACTGCAACATGTGCTACAGGTAAAGTTTATCAGTGAATTCTTTTCTTTTAAGTCTCAAATCGCTTACTTTTTTTTTGTCGGAAACCATAGAACATAGAAATGCTGGCATTCCCCAATGCTCCATGGAAAGGCATTGGCTGTTGTTGTTGCATACAACATTTACTTGGAATGTGGAGAAGGGTCAATGTCGGGGACTTGAAAGGTGCAGAAACCAGTAGATTTCTACACGTTTCGCTGGAAACTGGCAAACCAGATGCTCTCATACTCTCCACAAGAAAGGAAGTGCCCTGGTAACGAGAAGTTCCGGGTGTCAACACGGCAACCGAAAAGCAAAAGAAAGCATGCCAATGTCACCTCTACAAAGAATGCTTCATCCGCGAGTGTCAATGCCGCTGAATCCAGTCAATCCACTTGTGCACTGACACAAGAAGCCTTTGGTAATAATTCAAAACGACTGTGTGGCGACCTCACTTCGCTGCACAGACACGTAGAATCTGTCAAGCCAACCGATTCATCTGGACGAATGTGTGTGGTGTGTGGCAAGAGGTGTTACTCAGCATGTGTTGCTTGTGGTGAGGCCATGCATCGCTTCTCAAAGAAAACCGACGACTTGGGCGCTGTCCCATGTTTCTATCACCACCACAATGCAACCTTCTTTGGTTTAAGCAAACACGACGCTCCAGTGGCAGGCACAAGAATAAAAGACTGGAGCTTCCCATCACAAAGCAGGATTGCCACTCACAAGAAAGATGTGATGCGTCTCTTGCAGCCAAGAGCCATTGCTTTGCCGCCCACAACACCAAGAATGCCTCCAGCTGCCCCACGGGTGGCTCCAGCTACACCGCCAGTGATTGCAGCTGCTTTGACAGCTACCCGGACTGTGCAACAGAGTCGATTAGAGCCACCAATTGACATGAATAAAGTTATTTGACAGCCTACTAGTGGTGCGGCTTGGCTAATTTTGCCTCATTTGTTGTAACCGAGCCTTTAACTTTTAAGCAATAACCCTAAATCTGTGTAGAAAATCCTACCAAATAATTGTGTAGACGCTCACCAGCCATTGTTTTTGGCCTGGTCACAACCAACGGTTTTGTTTTGCCGTGACTGAACGATAGTTTTGAGCCAAAGGCCACGTAGAACTCTGGTACTGCTATCCTCCTCGGTTAACTAGTAGTACTACTAAAGTACCTGGTTGCTAGAGCCTACGAAAATACTACTGTAGCTCGTTACCATGGAAAGTGGCCAGACAGTCAATTTTTTAACGTCTGCCCCTCTCCCGTATGTCCCTTGTACCGGTTACTAAAACTTAATCTAATTAATAGCTAGAGTAGAGTAGAGAGTAGCTGGTACAATTGTAACTACTGTGTACGAACACTACGGTTCCTGGTAATACGGTGTAGCTAGCTAGTAGTAGCCACTACTACTAGCTAACTAGTGGTGCGTAGTACCGTACCAGCTACTAGCTAGCTAGTAGATAGCTAGATCGATCGCGTTCAGCCTGACTAGCTCTGCAGGTACTCCAGTAAATGTGGCTACAGTAGGGATCTCAAGAAGGATAGCCATCGATCTCAACACGAGAGCACCAGTCTCCCCGCCCACCTTTGTATTGTACTTACTAGTAAAAGGTAAGAAGGACCATGGGGGCTGTCTAAGTGTTTGTTGTTGGCCGAATGCAATCCGAGTTACTTGAGTAGTCAGTCAACGCGATTGGGCTGGTCTGTACTATTTTTATATCCCGCGTCACACGGAATCAGTGAAGTTGGCAAGTTTAAGTTTGTCTTACCGTTCGTTTTATTTTCACCTTTTTTTAAATCTAGCAGTGGCACAGCGATAATCATGGCAGGACCAATCCCCCTCACCAAGAAGACTATTGTCAAGAAGCGAACAAAGAAGTTTATTCGGCATCAGGCAGATCAATTCTGGAGAATCGGCAGATCGTCGTGGCGGAAGCCCAAGGGTATTGATGGCCGTGTTCGTCGTCGATTCAAGGGAGCTATCCCTATGCCAAGTGTCGGTTACGGTTCTGATAAGCAGACTCGCAACGTTCACCCCAATGGATTCAAGAGTGTTGTTGTAAACAATGTCGCGGAACTAGAAATGCTGATGATGCACAACCGAACATACGCTGCGACTGTTGCTAAGTCTGTCTCCTCGCGCGTACGCCGTGAGATTGTTACCCGGGCCGAACAACTCGCGATTCGTGTCACAAACGCCAATGCTAAGCTTCGTGCGGAGGAAGATGCTTAAGCTCATGCATTTAATTGGTCAATCTGTTTCTTGGATCATTCATACGCTGAATTTGTTACACAACTTAGTACATGTTTGACCCATTTGTTTGATCAGGAAGCAGGCCTCTGCTCGTGCCAATCGGAAATCGACACGACGTATTGAATAATCGTGCCTAAAGTAGCCTGCTGAGCTCTAGCTAAAAAAAGATGTTCCGGGACTCCACCATGGTACCATGCCAACAACATTATTTTATGTTCTAAACATAGTACTGATGTGACGTTGACGAGATTTATTCAGATCGAGTTCACGAATTTAGTTCACTTGCCACCCTCGTCGTTGGCTTCAACGAACCCAGAACCGTCATACTTGGCTTGGGTCTTATCAAATTTCTTTATTGCCACACTAGCCATCAACGACTTTAATAGGAAGTAGGATCCTGCCGCTATGGCAGAGCTGCGGAGCAGTGCTTGCCCCGCCAGCCCAGCGCAATTCAGACAGAGCACAGAAATCAGCAGGTTGTCCGAAACAGACTGCCTCAAGGAAAGTCGCTCCAATGCCTTCTCGTTTTCCAGGGATCGGGTCCGAATCTTCAAGTCCCCAGATGCCATGTCACGTATTGTCTCTTCGATGTATTGGATCTTTCTTGGTTGCATCAGCGCTGTCTCCACATCCTGCTTATTCAACCCAGTTGCTTTGGAAAATATGTTGAACCCTCTCCCCAGTTCTGAGGTATAGCCCATTTGACTTTCTGCGAATTTCTCGACGAAGGGCTGCGACAACTTGCCAATGTCAAAGTCGGGATCCAACTCTTTGCCAATACCTTCCACACTTACAAATGCCCTAAATACAAACGTAAACGTGCTCGGGAACCGGAAGGAGTTATTCTCTGTTAACGTTTGTAGGTCAGGTCCAAGGGTTTCCTTGATGTTTGAAGAGGACTTTCCGAGCTGCTTGTCTTTGAATGCCCGCATGAAGTATCGAGCAAGTTTCTCGACTGCAAGACGATCTGCAGATCGGCTCAAAACTCCCGCTTGCTCCACTCCATCGACCAGCATTTTTGCATTTTTGGCCAGCTGGGTATCAGAAATCGTAGGGCCGCCGGCAAACAGAGCAGTGCAAAATGTCCTTAGGCCCTCCTACAATGTCATGTTCATTGCAAAATATGCTTAATGAGCAAGGGCCGCTTCTTCGTAGAAAAAGCAGTGGAAATTATAAAACATTGCACATCACAATTCAGCATAACTCACCCGGACCTTAGGCTTCAATTCATCCATTTGGCCAAAATCTAACGTTCATTATTGAGAACCATTAACAAGTGAGCCCCCGTGCACGCACGATAACTCTTTTCTCGTAGATTATTCGTACATACCATAGTATACAAGTTTGCCGCTCTTGTCAACGCAAAGGTTACCAGAGTGGGGATCTGCGTGGAAGAAAGAAGTTTCGATGATTTGGCGGAGGAACGCATTGGCAACTTGCTCTGACAGCTTTTTGCGGTCGAGACCTTCCTTTTCAACCCTTTTGATGTCTGTGAGTTTGAAGGATTCCACAAATTCCATTGTAAGAACACGAGGGGTAGACACCTCGCGGTAAACCTTGGGAACTCTGACCCACTCAATGTTCTTGAAATCATTTGAGAAACGTTCAGCATTGCTGGCTTCGTTGAGGTAGTCGATCTCGAGGTATAGCAGCCTCTCCGATTCCTCGTATATGCTAACCCAGTCTCTATCAGCCCCATCCGCTTTCGGATCAAACTGTTCTAGTAACACTGCCAATTTTTTAAGAACTTTCAAATCCTTGTCGAATAGCTCTTTCAGTCCAGCTCGTTGAACTTTAATCGCGACTTTCCTTCCCTTGTAAGTTGCGGTGTGTACTTGGCCGAGGGATGCAGCCTTCAACGGTTCATCGGAGAAGTCTTGAAAAATGTCGCCAACGGGTGCACCTAACTCTTTTGAAACAATCTCCTTTGCTCTCTTTCCACCAAATCCGGGAACCTCGTCAGTCAGAGTCCTTAATGTGTCAGTGTATGATGTTGGAAGGACATCAGTGCGAGTCGACATAACTTGCCCCAGCTAAAGTGATGGCAACCGGTTAGAATCACTGTTGAAAGAAGAACGGAACAAAACGGGTAACAGTTGAGTGCCAAAAATAAATGCTTACTTTGACAAAACTTGGCCCAAGTTTTAACATGTTATCGCGGATGTATTCAGCTGCCTCGAGCTGGGCTGCTCTTATTTCCTCGTCGGATGCGCCTTTGGCGCGCATTTTTCTCGGCTTCAACGCCCGAAAAACACACTTCAATGCTACTTTCCAGATCTCAGTGTTCCGAACTATGGCTCCAGCACTCGCTCGCTTTTCCCATCCCCTTTCAAGAACTTCTCCTTCAGGGACTTCTTCTTCGACAAGCTCCTCTTTCATTTCATCTTCAGCAGCAGCGGAAGATCCTTGAATAAGCTGCAGGGTTCTGCCTACAACATTTTTCAGGTTTGCTCTTACGCCCTCTCTTTTTTCCCCATCCAGGCAAATTTCATCTTTAGGCCCCCCTGTTACATCGTCGACCTCACATTCCTCTTCCAACATCTCATCAACTGCCTTTTGCGCCTCGAGCTCGACCTGCTTCAAGATTTCATCAGGTAGAATTTCATCAACTCTAGCATCGACGACTCCGTCGCGTTCTTGTCTAATGGCACTGGGGATATCGACGGGGTCTTTGATACTATTACTAATCGATTCATATCTAGTCAACGGGGAACCTAAGGATGTTGCTACTAGTAGAGAGCCACTATCAAAGTTCCGAGGAACGAATGCAAACGAAGCTGCGAAACCATTGGCTGCTATCAGAGCCAGCAGGTACCCATTTATGAAGTATTTCATTAGTTATCGATGTACTAGTAGCTAGCTAATAGTAGATAGTACACTGTAGTACTTTCACTTCTACATACAGGACGGATAGAAAATATAATGATGACATCTCAAGAGCAGTTGGAGCCGATGGAACACAAGGTCCATGCATGGTGCTACATTGTACCAGTACTAGTAGTAGTAGCTATTAGCTGGTTACTAGTAGCTAGATAGAGTAGTAGCTTGTCTGCAGGCGCATGCGTACTATGCGGTAC
>ENA-ORBV01013361-ORBV01013361.1-microbial-mat-metagenome-genome-assembly--contig:-NODE-13361-length-12501-cov-9.337814_pt1 | contig 12501 bp, 11 predicted proteins | sample MGYA00237777_ERZ505514 | MGnify/ENA primary metagenome ERZ505514 (study PRJEB26160, sample SAMN06269048) | microbial mat metagenome | isolation source: Oligotrophic lake microbial mat | place...
CGCATCAGAACGTCATAGTCATGTCACCCTGAGCGCAGCGAAGGGTCTTGATGAGGCAGTTGGAACAGATGCTTCGCGGAGTTCACCCTCGAGCCCTTCGCTTCGCTCGGGGTGAACTCCGCGAAGGGCTCAGTATGACAAATCTCGTTGTAGTATTAGGCCCCGGTAAGTCACGAGATTTAGCTAACTCTAAACCCAATTTGCACAAGCCCATGGTATGATGGTCAAGTAATAGTCGGCGACATAGATTTCGAATGGCTGTTCAGGAGAACAGGTATATGGCAGAAGAGTTCAAACTGGTCTCAGTACACGCAGCCATGTTTTTGGCAGATAGCAGTGGTTATACGCAATCCTCGTTTCTTGCTACAATTTTAGGGAAATACTCCGAGCGATACAATGGTAGTGTTCAGGCATTACAGATTCCGCAGAATACACGGGTTGCACTACCGCAGGTGGTTTTAGAAAGCTCTGATGGACAGTGGAAGTTGCAGGCTGGCCCTTCGAGGGTTGACTCTTTCTGGTTTGCGGACAATACTATCAACTCTGTAGACAAGGCAAGCATTGTTGCACAGGTTGCAGAAGTAGTATCTATGTACGCACAGCTAACTCCTACACTATTGATTGACAGATTAGGATTGCTGTTATCTACTGTCAAGGCAACTAATAATCCTTCGGAAGAATTAGTTGCGCGGTTTACAAATCCATCCCTTGCTGATACAATCTTCCGAGATACTAAGGATTTCGAGCTCCACAATCATATCATGAGTTCTTTAGAGTTGCTTGGTCGCCCAATAAACATCTGGACAAGGTGCAAATCCGCCATATTACAGCCCGTTGAAGAAAGGGTTCTTGTTGTTGAACAAGATATAAACACCCTAGAGGAAGATCGAGCGTCGACAAGGTTCTCTACTGACGATATTCTTCGGTTCTACTCCGAAGCCGTCGAAGTTGCGAGTAGAACATTTAGCCTATATTTTCATGGAGATGCAGTATGAGTAACACTATTTTTCAGCCACGAAGTACCACCCCTCCTACTCCCGCTGCGAATAAGCGGCGTCGGATTGTGATATCAGGCGGTACTCCCCAATACGATACTGATTTTATCTACCAAGGAGATTATAATGTTATCCCTGATGCTGCTAATCCATACTATCAGGGACTAAACTTCACTTGGAACGATGCAAATTCTTCTGCAATCTATGCTGTAGAAAATATCACATCGCTTGATCTCGCCTTAACAACAGGAGGCTCGGCTGTATCTTTTGAAAACAATTTCTTTGCCAGGAATAAATTTTTTCAATGGGCTGACAGGGGCGAGACTAGCTTTAATGTAGGAGAAAACCCCATATCGAACGTGCTTCCCGCCGCAGCAGACGCTCCAGAACTCAATATAATTAGCACTTTAGTGGCAGGTATAGCAAAGTTACTGAACGAGGATGATTACGATGAGGAGTTTATTAAACCTACAAACTATACTATATCGCGAGCATTAGAACTAATCTTTGCCACTGCTAGTACTTTCTCTAGCATACCTACGCAAGGCAAACTCTCGACAGATGGGATGGGCGGTATTAGAATGGAGTGGAAGTACCGAGACAAAGAAATCCGAGCAGTAATTTCCGCAACCGCACAAGGACGCTCGTATATTTACTACGAGCAGAACGACACTTACGATATTGACACAGCATTGTCTGGTACGCATCTATCCTATTGGTTGTCTTGGCTGATTACATAACATATGGCCAATAGTGAGCATGAGACAGGACAATTCCCCACTTTGCTTTGTAGTTCCATAGTCTACAGAGCCTTGCGGAGTCGTAGTTGGATGGATTCAGAAACTAGAGAGATTTCAGCGGCTGCGTTTATGCGTAGACCTACCGATATAGATGGGCTTTCTGTAAATCCTGCTTCAACATGCAGTGTTGATTTCGTTCGAAATAGACTAAGAAAATGTTACGGCGTGGTTTCTTTGCATGTTGGCCGACTTCGTGATATCGAACTTGATGTGGTACAAGATGGTCTTGAGCATGCGAATATTATCGGCGTTCCATATTCCGAAGAAAATTCTCGCGAAGCAGAACGCCTTGCAGGAATGTTAGCGAGACAATCCAGATTGCAGTGGGCGTTAAACGATTAAATTTCCCGGTGGCCTGACCACGCTGTACAGCAGACGCCGCTGGCGCGTCCTTGGTCTGGGCGCGATCTACCCGGCAAAACGCTCCGGCCTGTTGGCGACCAGACAACCCGCAACCCTCAGACGCTGCTGGCGACCGAGGCTCGCAGCCCTGCACGGGTCAGCCGCACGCGCATTGCCTGGCAGCTGCCTCGCTCCTCCGTCCGCCACGCTTCAGACACCCGCCAGCAGTACAGCTGACAGCTGTACAATAGAACGATGAAGAACAAAGGTCTGATCTACGGCGCGGGCGCCTACATGCTGTGGGGCCTGCTGCCGCTCTACTGGCGGGCGCTGCACAGCGTGCCCGCCCTGGAGATCCTCGCCCACCGTGTGGTGTGGGCGCTCGTGGTGACGCTGGCCCTGGTGGCGCTGCGGCGCGGCGGGTGGGCCTGGCTGCGTGAGGCTTTACGCACCCCGCGCACAATCGCGCTCTTCGCGCTCTCGGCCCTGCTGCTCTCAGTAAACTGGGGCATCTACATTTGGGCCGTGAACGCGGGGCATGTGGTGGAGACAAGCCTGGGCTACTTCATCAACCCGCTGGTGAATGTGCTGCTGGGGGTGCTGTTTCTCAAAGAGCGGCTGCGGCCAGGCCAGGCCCTCGCGGTGGCCGTGGCCCTGGGCGGCGTGCTCTACCTCACCGTGCAGCTCGGCGCGCCCCCCTGGATCGCCCTGAGCGTCGCGGTGACGTTTGGGCTCTACGGGCTGCTGCGCAAGACGGCGCCGCTCGGCTCGCTGGAGGGCCTGACGTTTGAGACGCTGCTGATGTTCCTGCCAGCCCTGGGCTTTCTGCTCTGGCAGGAGCGCCTGGGCGTTGGCGTCTTCCCCCACAGCGGCCTCGCCAGCACGCTGCTGCTGATCGGCGCAGGTGCGGTCACGGCGGCCCCGCTGCTGCTCTTCGCCGCCGGCGCGCGTCGGCTCACGCTCACAACCCTGGGCATCCTCCAGTACATCGCGCCGACCATCCAGTTTACGCTAGGCGTAACGCTGTTTGGCGAACTGCTCACCACCGAGCGCCTGATCGGCTTTGCTATGGTGTGGGCTGCACTGGCGATCTACACGCTAGAGAGCACTATCCGGGGCGGCCGGGCGGCGCGAGCACAGGCGGCGGCGCGGCCATAGGGGCGCCCTGCGTAATGCTGCCCATTTCCACCACGACGCTCGTTTAGCATATGCAGAACTTCTGCGACAGAGCACAGTGCGCCTATGGACAGGCCCTCTTCCGAGCCAGGCGAGCCCGTCGCCGACCCGACCCCGCGCACGCAGGCGATCCGCCACGAGCTGCGCACGCCGGTGAACCATATCATCGGCTTCAGCGAGATGCTGCTCGAAGAGGCCGAGGAGCTTGAGCAGCCCGAGCGCTTCGCCCTGCTGCACGATGTGGTCGCCGCCGGCCGCGCCATGCTGGCCGCCATCAACGCCTGCCTGGACGATCTAGAGGTGGCCGACCCCACCGCGAGCCTGGCCCGCCTCCAGCCCCGGCTAGCCCCGCATGTGGCCGCTGTCGCCCAGATCTGCGAGGACCTGGCCGATCTTGCGGAGCTAGAGGGTCCCGCAGGCTATGTGTCCGACCTGCTGAAGATCGCCGCCGCCGCCGCCCACCTGAGCGACCTCGCCGCCGGCGCCGTGCTCTACACCAGCGTCCCTACCCTCAGCCCGCCACAGAGCAACGCCCCTGCCCCTGGCGAGCACGCCCTTAGCCCTGACATGCGCGGCGGCACGCTGCTAATTGTCGACGACAACGGCCTCAACCGCGACATGCTCGGCCGCCGCGTGGAGCGCCTTGGCTACGAGGCCTTTCACGCGGTGAATGGCCGCCAGGCGCTCGAGCTGCTGCGGGCGCGCCCTTTCGACCTTGTGCTGCTCGACCTGATGATGCCCGAGCTGGATGGCTACGGTGTGCTCCAGGCCATGCGCGACGACCCAGAGCTAAGCCGGGTGCCGGTGATCGTGCTCTCGGCCCTCGACGATATGGCGAGCGTAGTGCGGGCCGTGGAGCTTGGCGCCGACGATTACCTGCCCAAGCCCTTCGACCAGGTGCTGCTCAAGGCGCGCATCGGGGCCTGCCTGTTCAAGAAGCGCCTGCGCGACATGGAGGCGGACTACCTCAAGCAGATCAAGGACGAGAAGCGCCGCAGCGCGGATCTGCTCGATGTTGTCATACCGCTCGGCGTAGCCCTCAGCGTGGAGAAGAATTTCAACCAGCTGCTCGAGAAGATCGTGGTAAAGGCCCAGGAGCTCTGCCTCGCCGACGGTGGCACACTCTACCTGCGCACCGAAGACGACAAGCTGCGCTTTGTGATCGTGCGTAACCGCTCGCTGAACATCGCTATGGGCGGCAGCTCGGGCAAGGATATTCCCTTCCCGCCCCTGCGGCTCTACGACGAGCAGAGCGCGCAGCCGCTCTACAACTATGTGGTGACGCACGCGGCCCTCGAGGGCAAGACGATTAACCTCGCAGACGCCTACGACGCCGAGGGCTACGACTTCTCCGGCACACGCGAGTTCGATGCCCGCACAGGCTACCGCACCACTTCGGTGCTAAACATCCCGCTCAAAGAAGGGCTAGGCCGCGTGATCGGCGTGCTGCAGCTGATCAACGCCCACGACGCCGACGGGCAGGTGACGGCCTTCGACGCGGTGGCCCAGCAGATGATCGAGTCGCTTGGCGCTCTGGCGGCCGCCGCCCTCTCGGCCTACACCCGCGAGCAGCAGCTGCGCCAGGAGATCAGCGACCTGCGCATCGAGATCGACCAGGGCAAGAAGCAGCGCGAGGTGGAGGAGATCACCGGGACCGACTACTTCGCGGGGCTACAGGCGCGGGCGCGCCAGATGCGCGGGGGGCCACTGACCACCGCCGAGCGCCAGGAGCGCGAGGGGCCAGTGCGCAAGGTCTACACGGTGGACGGCCAGGAGATCGTGGTGCGCGAGCAGGGGCCATCACGCGGGCGGGTGCTGCTGCTGATCCACGGCTGGTCGAGCTCGTGGTACGCGCTCTCGCCGCTGCTGCCCTTCCTGAGCGAGCGCTACCGCTGCGTGGCGGTTGATCTGCCGGGCTTCGGCGAGTCGCCGGCCCTGCACGAGTCGGCCACGATCCCGGCCTACGCCGACCTGCTGGCTGGGCTAATCAAGCAGCTGAGCCCGGAGCTGCCCGTGGTGCTGCTAGGCCACTCGATGGGCGGCATGATCAGCGTGTGCCTGGGGCTGCGCCACCCAGAGCTGGTGGAGCGCATGGCCCTGATCTGCCCGACGATCAGCGGCCGACTCTCCTCCTGGATCAACTGGTTCATCGCGCCAATCACGATGCTGGAGCGCTCACGCGTGGTGGGGCGGATCGTGGCGCGCTTCGAGCCGTACCTGCTCAACTTTACGGACCGGCTGATGCGGCCAGCCTCGTTCGCGGAGCGCACTGGCATCACCGAGGAGGCCTACCACCGCCTGCGGGCAGACGCGCGGCGGCCGGGGCAAGGGCGCGTGCGGGCCGAGTGCTTCTGGGCCATGCGGGAGAGCGACCTCCAGGGCAAGCTCGGCGGGCTTACGATTCCGGCCCTGGTGCTCTGGGGCATGGAGGATAACACCGTGCCGCTGCGCGACGCCAGCGCGGTGGCCGATGAGTGGCCAATGGCGGAGCTGATCGTGCTGCCGAAGGCGGGCCACTGGCCGCACTTCGAGAACCCCGACGTGACGCGGCGCCATATCCGCTCGTTCCTGGGCAAGCCGATCAAGCTGCTGCGGGCGGGACTGTAACTCGCCCCGGTCGGAGCGTTATCCACAGATTACGCAGATTTTCGGGCCATTTCCATTTCCCGCAGCGCAGCGCGGCGCAGCTTGCCGGAGGCCGTGCGTGGCAGCTCGGCGGCGAAGCTGATGCTGCGCGGCAGCTTGTAGGCGGCAAGGCGGGCGCGACAGAAGGCGATCAGCTCCTCGGCGAGCGCGTCGCTGGGCGTGTGCTCGGGGCGCAGCACCACGTAGGCCACCGGCATCTGGCCCCACTGCGCGTCGGGCACGCCTACGACGCCGGCCTCCTGCACGGCGGGGTGGGCCAGCAGGGACGCCTCGACCTCGGCAGGGTAGATGTTCTCGCCGCCGGAGATGATCAGGTCGCTGCGCCGGTCGAGCACGTAGAGAAAGCCCTCGGCATCCAGGTGGCCCATGTCGCCCGTGTGCAGCCAGCCGTCCACGATCGCGGCAGCTGTGGCCTCGGGCTGCCCGTAGTAGCCGGCGGTGACCATGGGGCCGCGCACGCAGATCTCGCCGGCCTCGCCGGGCGCGGCCTCGCGGCCATCGGCGTCGATGCGCAGCTCCAGGGGCAGCAGCGGCTGGCCGGCGGAACCGAGCTTGCGCAGAGCGTCGGCGGGGGCGAGCGTGGCGGCCTGCGAGGCTGTCTCCGTCATGCCGTAGGTCTGCACCACGGGCACGCCGCGGGCGACGCACGCCTCCAGCAGCGGCAGGGGCGCGGGGCCGCCGCCGAGCAGCGCGCAGCGGAAGTGGGCGGGGAATGTGCGCTCGCCGGCGAGATCGAGCAGGCGCTGGAGCATGATCGCCACGAACGAGGCCATAGTGACGCCCTCGTGCTCGATGGCGTGGAGCGCGGCGGCGGGGTCGAAGCGCTCGTGGATCAGCACGGGGATGCCGTAGATGGCGCCGCGCATGAGGATCGAGAGGCCGCCGACGTGGAAGAGCGGCAGCATGGCGAGCCAGCGGTCGTCGCTGTGCAGGCCAAGGTTAAGCGCCGAGGCCGTGGCACTCCACCAGTGGTTGCCAACGCTGAGCAGCACACCCTTGGGGCGGCCCGTGGTGCCCGAGGTGTAGATCAGCGTGTGGGGGGCGGCGAGGTCGATCCGGAGTGCTGAGTGCTGAGTGCTGAGTGCTGAGTGCTGAGTGCTGAGTGCTTCAAGGGCAAGCAACGGCACGCCTCTCCCTGTCTCCTTGTCTCCTTGTCTCCTTGTCTCGCTCAGGCTAGCTGCCAGCTCTGTGTGGCCTTCATCGTGGAGCAGTATGGTGGCGCCGCAGTCGGCGAGCTGCCAGGCGAGCTCGGCGGGGGCGAGGCGCGTGTTGAGCGGCACGAGGATGGCGCCGAGGCGCGGCGTGGCGTGGACGACGGCGGCGTAGGCGGGGCTGTTGCGCGCCAGAATGGCGATGCGATCACCCTTGGCGACGCCGAGGGCGGCGAGCTGCGCGGCGAGCTGGTCCGCCCAGGCGTGGAGCGCGGCGAAGGAGTATGTCTCGTTGCCCGCGATGATGGCGGGGCGCGCGGGGTGGAGCGCGGCGCGGCGGGCGAGCCAGTCGGGGAGCTGCATAGTGCTGTCCGCAGATTACGCAGATTACGCAGATGAAGCGGGGCTCGTGCTGGATCATCAATCTGCGCAATCTGCGTAATCTGCGGATGAATATATGCCGGTCGGGCTTAACCGAGCAGCAAGCCCAGCGTGAGCAGGGCGCCGAAGAGCATGTGCAGGCGTGCGGTGCCGCGCAGGGCGGCGTTGAGGGCGCGGCCGCGCTCCTTGCCCACCGTGTCCAGCAGCGGCATGGCCAGGGGCAGGCTGAGCCAGGCGATCAGGCAGAACGGCGAGCCGCCGCCCCACATCCAGATCACCGGCAGGATCAGGTAGGCGCCGATCACCAGTAGCGCGTACTCGGTGCGCGCAAAGCGCTCGCCAAAGATCACCGCCAGCGTGCGCTTGCCCGCCTTGCGGTCGGTGGGCGCGTCGCGCAGGTTGTTCACCACGATGATCGCGGTGACAAGCATGCCCACGGGCAGGCTCGCCAGAAAAGCCACGCCCCGGAACGCGCCGCTGTGCAGGTAGTCGGTGCCGACCACGGCCACAGCCCCGAAGAAGATAAACGTAAAGATGTCGCCGAGGCCGTTGTAGCCGAGCGGGAAGGGGCCGCCGGTGTAGAGGATGCCGGAGGCGATCGCGAGCAGCCCGATCAGCAGGATGGGCCAGCCACCAACGGCAATGAGGTAGGCGCCGCAGAGCGCGGCGAGGGCGAAGCAGAGCAGCATGGCGTTGCGCACGGTGCCCGGCGCGATCAGGCCGCTCTGGGTGACGCGCACCGGCCCCATGCGCTCGGCGGTGTCGGCGCCCTTCTGGGCATCGAAGTAGTCGTTGGCGAGGTTGGTGCCGATCTGGATGAGCAGCGAGGCCAGCAGCGCCGCCAGAAAGGCGAACGGCTTGAAGAAGCCATCCGCGAGGGCCGTGGCTGAGCCCACCAGCACCGGCACCACGGCGGCGGGCAGCGTGGGCACGCGGATGGCCATCAGCCATGTCTTGATTGCGCTGGGGCGCGCGGTGGATGGGTTTGTAACCATATCAGAGTTATGCGATAGCGTCGGGGCGGCTCTCGTGGCCGCCCTCCTCAGGTTTACGGGAACCTACGAAAGCGGCGGAAGTTGGGCTTGCGCTTTTCGAGAAATGCCTGCTTGCCCTCGCGGGCCTCCTCGCTGAGGTAGTAGAGCAGCGTGGCGTCGCCGGCCAGCTGCTGGAGGCCGGCATGGCCGTCGGCGGCGGCGTTGATCGCGGCCTTGAGGAAGCGCAGGGCCATCGGGCTCTTCTCCAGGATCTCGCGTGACCACTGCACGCCCTCGTCCTCCAGGCGCTCCAGGGGCACCACCGTGTTCACGAGGCCCATCGCAAGCGCCTGCTCGGCGTTGTACTGCCTGCAAAGGTACCAGATCTCGCGGGCGCGCTTGTCGCCCACCATGCGCGCCAGCAGGTTCGAGCCGTAGCCGCCGTCGAAGCTGCCCACCATCGGCCCCGTCTGCCCAAAGATTGCATTCTCGGCGGCGATCGTCAGGTCGCAGACCACGTGGAGCACATGGCCGCCACCGATCGCGTACCCAGCCACCAGGGCGATTACGGGCTTGGGCAGCACGCGGATGAGCCGCTGGAGATCCAGCACATTCAGGCGCGGCACCGTATCTTTGCCCACGTAGCCGCCCTCGCCGCGCACGCTCTGGTCGCCGCCAGAGCAGAAGGCCTGATCGCCCGCGCCGGTCAGCAGGATCACGCCGATCGACTCGGCGTCACGGGCGCGTGTAAAGGCATCGATTAGCTCCTGGACTGTCTCGGGGCGGAAGGCGTTGCGCTTGGCGGGGCGGTTGATGGTAATCTTCGCGATGCCCTCGCCCGCCGCGTCGTGCTCGTACAGGATGTCGGTGTAGGCGCCGGCGCTGGCCCACTCGATTGGCATGGCTTGCTCCATGATGGGGAAGGGCGCCCACAATGGGGCGCCCCTACGAGGTCGTCTGGGGTAAAGGGCGCCCACAATGGGGCGCCCCTACAAGGTCGTCTGAATGTATCCTACCACAAGTTCTGCGAACGCCTCCGGCCGCTCCAGGTGGGCGGCGTGGCCCGCGCTGCGGATGCTCTGGTGCCGTGCGTTGGGCAGCAGCGCGGCCATGCGCTGCCCAAGCTCCATATACTTTACGTCAAGCTCGCCACTGATCAGCAGCGTGGGAATGTGCAGCGTGGGCAGGCGCTCCCAGAGCGGCGCCTGGCGGCCCGCGCCCATGCCGCGCAGGCTGTTGGCGTAGCTTTGGGCGCAGCCGCGCAGCCGACGCTCGCGCAGGGCTGCGCGCTGCTCCGCTGGCAGGGCGGCCTGGCTGGCGAAGAGCGGCATGCCCGCCCAGTGCTCGACGAACCACGCAAGGCCCTCGGCCTCGATCCGGTCGGCCAGGGCGTTGTCGCTCGCGACACGGGCGGCGCGCTCGGCGGGGTCGGCCAGGCCGGGCGAGGCGCTTTCCAGAATCAGGCGGGCGATGCGAGCAGGCGCCGCCGCCGCAAGCTGGAGCGCCACACGCCCGCCCAGCGAGTAGCCCAGCAGGTCGATCTGCGCAAGGCCAAGGGCGTCGAGCAGGGCGAGCAGATCGGCGACACAGCGCTCCATGCTGTAGCGCGCGGGGTCGGCGGGCGCAGAGGAGCGCCCGTGGCCGATCAGATCTACGGCGATCAGCTCGCGCTGCGCGGCCAGCTGCGGAATCAGCGCGGCCCACTCGGCGGCGCTGCCCGTGAAGCCGTGAAGCAGCAGCAGCGGCGGGCCAGCGCCGGAGCGCTCCGCGTAGAGCGTAATGTCGTCTAGCTGGTACAGCATCTAAACTATGTCAGCGGTAGATAGAGGATCAGGTCGTGGTACTCGTCGGCGGCCGAGGCGCCAGCAATCAGAATGAGCTCATCGATGAGTTGACCCATTGCCATCGCCACGCTGACAACAAAGATCCCGGAGCTATGCCGTCCCAGCGATAGGTGGTCGACAAGATGGCGCGGCATCGACTTGCGATTGTTGGTGACGAGGCAGAAGCCGTGCTCCTCGCACCAGACAAGGATAGTGGGGTCGAGCGTTCCCAGCGGCGGCGCTCCAGGGTCTCCAATGATCCATACTTCCAGATCGGGGGCAGCGCGCAGCGCTCGCGGCGGAGCACTGGGGCGATATGCTCGTCGAGCAGATAACGCATCACAAGCCCTTACCCGGCAGCCTGCTGCGCCGCCTTGATCTGGCGCAGCTTGTACACAATGGCCGGCAAGTTCCGCTCCTGCGCCTCGCGGGCCGCTCCGCTGAAGGTGAGCCAGTCAGCGAGATAGCCATCGAAGCGCTCGCGGTCGCGGAGATACCACAGGATCGTAGCGTAGACCTGATCAAGGCGCAGTGATGGGAAGCGGGCCACGATCGCCTCGGCAGTCTGGCTCCGGTGGACATACTCATACAGGATGCTCTCGATCCCGATCCGCGTTCCTTTGACCCGAATATCGTCGGGAGCAAGCTGCTCGAAATAGTCGTCCAGATTCATAGGTGCTTCTCCTGGCCGTAGGTGCCACCGTTGCGCCGCTTGATCGCCATTGTACCATCCAGGACTGCCCAGCTCCCGCCGTTTGTACGCACCTACAAACGCATGATGGCTCCGTGGCTGGCCGCCGTCTGTAGGCCCTGCTGCGCCACACGGGCCGTCGCTCGGGCAAACCCTACGACACGCCAGTGATGGCCTGGCAGACCGGCGGCGGCATGCTGGTGCCGAGCTCCAGGGGCACCGATTTGGACTGGTATCGCAACACGATCGCCGCAGGCGGCTGCGACATCCAGCTACGTGGGCACTGGTATCGCTGCACGGCGCCCCGTCTGATTGAAAAGGATGAGGCGCTCTCGTACCTCTCGGCCTCCACGCGCACCGTCTCACGCCTCTTCCCGGTGCGCCAGTTCCTCCTGCTGGCCAAGGCGCAGCCCCAAAGCTAGACGATGCCGTCACGTTTCATGGCAGCGCTCACCAGCGGCCAGAGCTCGCGGTGGTCGGCGACGTTGCGCGCCCGCTCGGTGCGCACCTCGACGAGATGCAGGCCCGCGCCGCCGATCCCCTCCAACACAGCCGCGTTGAAGCGCTCCCAGCTCTCGGCCAGCGTGTAGCGGGCGCCGTAGAGCTCGGCCAGGGGGCGAAAGTCCAGGCCGTGAGGGGTGCCGAACAGCTGCTCGAAGCGATCCTGCTCGCTCGCCTGGGGCAGAAACGAGAAGATCCCGCCGCCGTCGTTGTTGATCAGCACGACCGTGGCGCTCAGGCCGTGGAGCTTTGCAGCCAGCAGCCCGTTGGAGTCGTGGTAGAGCGAGAGATCGCCAAGCACGAGCACGAGTGGCCGTGCGCCGCCCGCCACGGCGCCGAGAGCGGTGGAGACAAGGCCGTCGATGCCGTTGGCGCCCCGGTTGCCCATGATCGTGAGCGGGCGCCCAGAGGACGGAAAGAAGGTATCGCAGTCGCGCACGGGCATGGAGTTGCCCACGAAGAGCGTGGCCCCGGCGGGCAGCAGCTCGGCGAGCGCAACAAATACCCCCGGCTCGCTGATCGTCGTGCGGTGCGCAAGCGCAGCCGCAATCGCCCCACGGGCTGCGCCCTCGGCGCTGAGCCACGGGCTCGACCAGAGCGTGGGCGGCATCTGGCCCTGGCTCTTGGCCGCCAGGCGCTCCACAAGCGCATCGCAGAGCCAGACGGGGTCGCAAACCAGATGCTCGGCGGCGAGACTGGTGGGCTCGCGCCAGCCTGCGCCCTCGTCAACCAGCAGCTGGTAGGCGGCGGGGTGGCGCTGAAGAAACTGGAGCAGCGGCTTGGCGGTTGGCATGGCGCCGAAGCGCAGCACAAGCTCGGGGCCGTGACGCGCCACAAAGCGCTCATCGCGCAGGAAGGCGTCGTAGGCCGCGAGCACGAGCGCGCGATCATGCGGGCCGCAGCGCAGGCCGGAGAGCGGGTCGGCCAGGATGGGGAAGCTGAGCAGGGCGGCGAGGCTGGCCACGGCGGGGGCGAGAGCGGGCGGACAGTCGGGGCCGCAGACGATCAGCCCCTTGCGCGT
>ENA-ORBV01013365-ORBV01013365.1-microbial-mat-metagenome-genome-assembly--contig:-NODE-13365-length-12500-cov-13.134992_pt1 | contig 12500 bp, 8 predicted proteins | sample MGYA00237777_ERZ505514 | MGnify/ENA primary metagenome ERZ505514 (study PRJEB26160, sample SAMN06269048) | microbial mat metagenome | isolation source: Oligotrophic lake microbial mat | place...
AAGGAGGTCATATGTTGCCATCACACCGCACCGCGTTCGGCCTGCTTGCGGCTCTCGCCATGGCGTTCCCCCGCGAACACCACCAGCGGCAGGTGAGCGCGCACGGCCGCGGGCAGCGCAGTGATCGGTTGCGTCACGCCGGGCCCGCAAGTGACGGACGCGACGCCTACGTCACCGTTCTTTCGCGCGTACGCCATGCCGGCCGCGAGCGCGCAATACTCGTGCCTGACATGGACCAGGCGGCATCCCTGCTCGGACAACGCCGCGGCCCAGTTCATGTTCGCATCGCCGAGGAGCGCGAAGCATGTTTTCACGTCCTCCTGGGAGAAGATCCCGGCGAGGATGTCGTACACGCGAGTTCCCCGCCTCGCGCCTGCGCTGCAACCTGCTCGCCTCACTGGGCGACCTCCTGAAGAACAAGCCCAAGGGCTGAGAGCCCCAGCGTAGAGTGGCAGCATTTCGGCTGGTAAGCCAATGCTCGAGCGGTGCTTCAGGTATTTTTGGCAGCATTGATAATCCTTGCGGCGCGCTCGATCCCGGATCGGTGGACGCCTAACTGTCCGGCCTTGCCAGGTTGATACGTCCAGACCTTATTGCAACGGGCAACCGGGTTCGATAAAGGGAATTACGAATGGCCGCGTGCGCGCCTGAGTGCGTGGCTGCGCACGAGTCGGGCTACACTCCACCCGCCGTCCTCAAGGCTTCACCACGAAGCTCCACCCGCATGCCGCACAACGTAAGCCTCATTGCAACCATCGCGGCGAGCTTCGGCCTCGCGCTGCTCGCAGGATTGGCCTGCACGCGCTTGAAGATCCCGCCGATCGTCGGGTACCTGATTGCGGGCGTGATGATCGGGCCCGCGACGCCCGGGTTCGTCGCCGATCTCGACTTGGCCGGGCAGCTCGCCGAAATCGGCGTGATGCTCCTGATGTTCGGTGTCGGCCTGCATTTTTCGGTGGACGACCTGCTCGCGGTCAAGCGGATCGCGGTGCCGGGCGCAGTCATCCAGATGGCGGTAGCGACCGCGCTCGGCATGGCGGCGGCGACCCTCTGGGGCTGGAACCTCGGTGCGGCCCTGATCTTCGGTATCGCACTCTCGGTCGCCAGCACCGTCGTGCTCCTCCGAGCGCTCGAGCTTCGCGGCTCGCTGAAATCGATCAACGGCCAGATTGCCGTCGGCTGGCTGATCGTGGAGGACTTGGCAATGGTGCTCGTGCTGGTGCTGCTGCCGGCCCTGGCCGGGATCCTCGGTGGGCAGCAGACGAGCGGCGGCGGCAGCCAGATCTGGGCTTCGTTGGGAATTACCCTGGGCAAGGTGGGATTGTTCGTCGCCCTGATGCTCGTCTTCGGGAAACGGCTGTTTCCGGCGCTGCTGCTCTTCGTCGCGCGCACCGGCTCGCGCGAACTGTTCACGTTGTGCGTCGTGGCTGCGGCGATCGCGGTGGCTTTCGCTTCGGCCAAACTCTTCGACGTTTCGTTCGCGCTAGGCGCTTTCTTCGCCGGCATGATGATGGGCGAGTCCAAGCTCAGTCATCGGGCGGCGGAAGAATCCCTGCCGCTGCGGGAAGCCTTCTCGGTCCTGTTTTTCGTCTCGGTCGGAATGCTCTTCGACCCGATGGTGCTGCTCGAGCATCCGCTCAAGGTGCTCACCGTCGCGGCCATCATCATGTTCGGCAAGACGGCTGCGGCGATCGTCCTGGTGCTCGTGCTGCGCTACTCGCTCGAAACCGCGCTGATCGTCGGCGCGAGCCTGGCGCAAATCGGCGAGTTCTCGTTCATTCTCGCCGGGTTGGGCGTCGGGCTCAAGCTCCTGCCGCCCGAGGGGCAGAGCCTCATCCTCGCGGGCGCACTGATTTCGATCTCCCTCAACTCGGTGATGTTCTCGGGCATCGGGCCGGCGCTCCGGTTTGTCGCCTCGCATCCGGAGCTCAAGCGGCGGTTCAGCGCATCGGAAGATGCGCTGGCGGCGCTGCCTTTCACCGTCCCGGTCGAATACCTTTCGGGGCAGGTCGTCCTCGTGGGCTATGGGCGCGTGGGCCGCAGGATCGCGCAGACGCTGGATGACCATGACATCAAGTACGTGGTCGTGGAAACAAACCGGCAGGTGGTCGAGGAATGCCGCAAGCGCGGCCAGCACGCGGTCGCGGGCGACGCGGCCACTCCCGAAGTCCTCGTGCAGGCGCACATCGCGACCGCGGCCATGCTGATCATCGCTTCGCCGGATACGGCGGGCGTCGCGTCGATGATCGATACAGCGCGTACCCTGAATCGGGGCGTGGAGATCGTGATTCGCACGCACAGTGACGAGGAGTCGGCAGCGCTCACCAAGCGCAACGCCGGCACCATATTCATGGGGGAGCACGAGCTGGCGCAGGCGATGGGCAAGCACATCGTGCACCGCATGGGCAAGGAGTGACGCCGCGCGGCGTTGCTGTAGAAGAAAACTTGAATACTGCCAAAAACATCGCCGGCCCCAGTGCTGGCGCCATCAAGGAGACAATATGTTGCCATCACACCGCGCCGCGTTCGGCCTGATTTCGGCTCTCGCCATAGCCTTCGCGTCGCCATTCGCGACAGCACAGTACCCCTCGAAGCCGCTGAAGATCATCGTGCCGTTCGCGCCCGGCGGATCGACCGACATCGTCGCGCGCATCCTCGCCGACAAGCTCGCGGCGCCGCTCGGCCAGGGCGTCGTGGTCGAAAACCGCGCCGGCGCGGCAGGCAACATCGGCGCGGAAGCGGTGGCGAAAGCGGCGCCCGACGGGTACACGCTGCTGATGGCGACCACCGGCGTGATGGCGATCAACAATGCCCTCTACAAGAACATGACCTACGACGCGGCCAGGGACCTCGAACCGGTGGCGTTCACGACCTCGATCACCAACGTCCTCACCGTGCCGCTCGACCTGCCGGCCAAAAGCGTGGCGGAACTGGTCGCGCTCGCAAAAGCGCAGCCCGGCAAGCTCTCGTTCGCCTCTTCAGGCGCCGGAAGCTCGACGCACCTGTCCGGCGAACTCTTCAAGAGCCTGGCGGGCATCGACGTGCTGCATATCCCCTACAAGGGCAGCGGCCAGGCGCTGGTCGACCTGATCGCCGGGCGCGTGTCGATGATCTTCGACAACATGCCCTCGGTGCTGCCTTACATTCGCGGCGGAAAGCTGCGCGGGCTCGCGGTCACCGGCCCGAAGCGCTCCACTGCAATGCCGGAGTTGCCGACGATCGCCGAGGCCGGCGCGCAGTCCAACCTCGGGGGCTACGAATCGCTTTCGTGGAGCGGCATCGCGGTGCCCGCCGGCACACCGAAAGACGTCGTCATGCGCCTCAACCGCGAGATCGGCAGCGTGCTGGCCGCGGGGGAGGTCAGGCAGAAACTCATCGAACTGGGCGCCGACCCCGTGGGCGGACCACCGGAGGCGTTCCTCGCCCACGTGCGAACCGAGCGCGACAAGTGGAGCCGCCTCATCCGCGAGCGCAACATCACCGTGAACTGAGTCTTTGCCGCTGAGTCTTTGCCGCTGAGTCTTTGCCGACGAAGCGCTTCGCCCTAAGCCGCCCCGTTCGGCGTGATCGCCGGGCGGTGCGGCGCAAGCCGGCTGATCAGGACGAAGCCCGCCGCCGCCAGCAGGCACAGGATGCCGAACGCAAGCCGATAGCTGCCGAGCGCATCGAAGACCGCCCCGGCGCCGAGCGGCCCGAGCGCGGCCCCAAGCGATCCGAAGAAGAGCACGGTGCCGAACAGCGCGCCATGCGCGCGCGTGCCGAACAGTTCCGCCACGGTCGGCGAGATCGCGGTAAAGAATCCGCCGTGCGCAATGCCGTACGCTGCGGCGAACGCAAACAGCATCCACGGTGCTTCGGCGAACTGCAGCCACACCAGGCTCGCGAACAAGAGGCAGTAACACGCGAGCAGCGCTCGGCGGCCGCCGATGCGGTCGATCGTGGCGCCCACCGCCAGGCGTCCCAGCAGGCTGATGCCGCCGATGGTCGCGAGCAGGCTGGCGGCGGCCGGACCCGAGAAGCCCAGGTCGATCGCATGCGGGACGATGTGCACCGTAACGGTCCCAAGGCAGGCGATGACCATGGCCTGCGCGGCGCACAGCAGCCACATGGCCGGCAAACGCAAGGCGGTGCGGTAGCTCAGGTCCGGCGCCAGTGGGGCCGGGGCTGAAGCAGGGTCGACTGCGGCAACCGGCGCCTCAGGAGGTGCTTGCCCTGTTCCCGGATCGCGGCGCATGAATTGCGCGGCGGTCAAAAGGATGACCAAAGCGCCGGCCCCGAAGACCTGGCAAGCGACGCGCCAGTCGTACGCGGCGATCAGCGCGGCCACGAGGATCGGCACCGTCATCTGCCCGCAGCCCGTGCCGACCTTGATGATCGCCGACATGAGTCCGCGCCGGCGCGGGAACCAGCGCGCGACGGTCGATAGCGTGATCACGTCGTGCGTGCTCAAGCCGATGCCGACGATCACGCCCCAGACGAGGTACAGGTGCCACGGGGCGCTCAGGCTCGACATGAGCATGAAGCCCGCGCCGTAAAAAATGGCCGAGACGGTCAACACGCCGCGCGGGCCGAAGCGGTCGTTCAGGCGGCCGGCCAGGATCCCCGCGATCCCCATCGTCAGGGTCGCCACGGAAATCGCGCCCGCGATCGTTGCACGCGACCAGCCGAAGGTCGTGATCAACTCGGCGAACAGCACCCCATAGGCGAACATGCCGCCGATCGCCACGCCCTGGATCAGGAACGAGGCGGCGACGATGAAGTAGCCTGCGCGCTGCGTTGGGTTCCGATGCGTTGCGTTCAACGTTGCGTTCAACAGTGCGCCTGGACGAGGGGCGTGCAACCTAGCCTGCGCAACCGGTTCTGGCAACCCGAAACGCGAAACCCCCGCAGTTCGCGCCTCTGCAATCGCGCCTCTGTAATCGCGCCTCTGCAATCGTGCCTCTGCAATCGTTCGCGGCCCGCCGATGCATGGCCCTAGAATGGCGTACTTCGAACGGTCTACCAATCATGGCTTTTATTTCCAGCCGCGCGGGCCGCATCAAGGCCTCGCCCTCCAACCTTGCAGCGCAGCGCGCACGCGAGCTCAAGGCCGCCGGCCGCGACATCGTCAACCTCGGCCAGGGCGAGCCGGACTTCGACACGCCCGCGCACGTCATCGAAGCCGCGCACAAGGCCGCGCGCGAGGGCCAGACGCGCTACACCAACGTCGACGGCACGCCCGCGCTCAAGGCCGCCGTCATCGAGAAGTTCGCGCGCGAGAATGGCCTGGCCTTCAAGCCGGAGAACATCAGCGTCGGCAACGGCGGCAAGCAGGTGATCTTTAACGCGCTGATGGCCACGCTCGATCCCGGCGACGAAGTGATCGTTCCCGCGCCCTACTGGGTTTCGTATACGGACATGGTGCTGTTTGCCGAGGGCAAGCCGGTCTGCATCGCAACCCGGCCGCAGGACGGCCTCAAGCTGACCCCGGCTTTGCTCGAAGCCGCGATCACGCCGCGCACCAAGTGGCTGCTGCTCAATTCGCCATCGAACCCCAGTGGCGCGGTCTACTCGGCTGAAGAGCTCGAGGCGCTTGCGGGCGTGCTCGAGCGCCACCCGCACGTGTGGGTGCTCTCGGACGACATGTACGAGCACATCCTCTTCGATGGCCGGCGCTTTGCGACCATGGCCGCCGTGGCGCCGCAGCTCGCGTCGCGCACGCTCACGGTCAACGGCGTGTCGAAGACCTACGCGATGACCGGGTGGCGCATCGGCTTCGGCGCCGGTCCCGCCGAGCTCGCCAAGGTCATGGCCAAGATGCAATCGCAGAGCACTTCGAGCGCGAGCTCGGTCAGCCAGGCGGCTGCGCTCGCCGCGCTTGCCGGCCCCCAAGGGCTGGTACGCGAGCGCTGCGCCGAGTTCGAGGCGCGGCGCAACCGGTTCCAACCCGTCCTTGCCGCGATTCCCGGCCTCGAATGCGCGCTGCCGCACGGGGCGTTCTACTTCTACCCGTCCTGCGCCGGCGTGATCGGCAAGCGCACGCCGCGGGGCTCGGTGCTGGCCAGCGACGAGGAGGTCGCGCTCTACCTCCTCGACTCGGGCGTTTCGCTGGTGCATGGCGCGGCCTACGGCTTGTCGCCTTACTTCCGCGTCTCTTTTGCGACTTCGATGGACAACCTCGGGGAGGCCTGCCGCAGGATCGGCACGGCCTTCGCCGATCTTCAATAACCGGGAACCACATGAACCTGATGCCGCGCGCACTGCACTGCCTTTCCGCCCTCCTCGTTGCGGCGTCCTTCGGCTCCGCGCACGCGCAATACCCGACCAAGCCGATCCGCATGATCGTGCCCTACGCGGCGGGCGGCACCACCGACGTGCTCGCGCGCATCATGGCCGACAAGATCGGCACCGCGCTTGGCCAGACGGTCGTCATCGAGTACAAGCCCGGCGCCGGCGGCACCATCGGCGCGGAGGCGGCGGCCAGGTCGCCGAACGACGGCTACACGATCGTGATGGGTGCGCCCGGCACGCATTCGACCGCAACCAGCCTCTACGCAAAGCTGCCTTACGACCCGGTGAAGGACTTCGCGCCGATCGTGCACGTGGCGAACGTGCCGAATTCGATCATCGTGCATCCGAGCATGCCGGTGAAATCGGTGCCCGAGCTGATCGCCTACGCAAGATCGAAGCCCGGCGAGCTCACCTACGGCTCGGCGGGCACCGGCGCGACGACGCACCTCACCGGCGAACTGTTCGCGCTGCTGGCCAACGTGAAGCTCACGCACATCCCGTACAAGGGCTCGGGACAGGCCATGGTCGACCTGCTCGGCGGCCAGATCCAGATGATGTTCGAGAACCTGCCGGGCGCGGCCAACCAGATTCGCGCGGGCAAAGTGCGCGGCCTCGCGGTCACCAGCCTGCGGCGCTCGGCGGCTTTCCCTGACCTGCCGGCCGTGTCCGAAACACTGCCGGGCTTCGAAGTGGTCGCGTGGTTCGGCCTGTTTGCGCCCGCGGGCACCCCCGCGCCGATCATCGCGCGCCTGAACGCCGAATCCGACAAGGCGCTGCGCATGGCCGACGTGCGCGAGAAGATCGCGCAGGCCGGCTCCGACCCCATCGGCGGCACGCCCGATGACCTCGCGAAGTTCCTCGCCGGCGACATCGCCAAGTGGGTGCGCGTAACCCGCGACGCGGGAATCAAGCCGCAGTGAGCGTGGGCGCAGTGGGCGTGGGCGCAGTGGGCGTGGGAAGTCCTGCGTTTGCCCTCGGCATCGACATTGGCGGAACTTTCACAGACCTGGTGCTCGATGGCGAGTCGCGCTACGCACTGAAGGTCCTCACGACACCGGACGATCCCTCGCGCGCAGTGGTCGAGGGCGTGCGCACCTTGCTCGCGCAATCGAAGGTTGTGGCGGCAAGCGTCGGCCGCGTCGTTCATGCCACCACGCTCTTCACCAACGCGCTGATCGAGCGCAATGGCGCGGTGACCGGCCTCATCACCACGGCGGGCTTTCGCGACGTGCTCGAAATCGGCCGCGAGCGGCGCTTCGAGCTTTACGACCTCAACATCCGCATGCCGGAGCCGCTGGTGCCCAGGGACCGACGGCTGGAGGTCGCCGAGCGCACCGCGGCCGACGGCGCGGTGGAAACCGAAGTCGATGAGGCCGAACTGCATCGCGCAGCGACCGAACTGGTGCAGGCCGGGGTCGCGTCGATCGCAATCACCTTCCTGAATTCGTACGCCAATCCTCACAACGAACGCCGCGCAGCGGCTGCCTTGCGCAAGGCCTTCCCGATGATCGCGTTGACGGCCTCGCACGAGATCGTGCCCGAGGTGCGCGAGTTCGAGCGCAGCTCCACGGCGGCGGCGAACGCCTATGTAAAGCCGCTCGCGGCGAATTACCTCGACGCGATTCGCGCCAAGCTGGGCGTGCTCGGCATCGAGGCGCCGCTGTCCTTGATGCTTTCTTCCGGCGGCTTCACGCATATCGCCGAAGCCAAGTCCGCACCGGTGCACCTGCTCGAATCCGGCCCCGCGGCGGGCGCGCTCGCCGCGGCCTACCTCGGCAAGGGCTACGAGCGGCTGCTCGCCTTCGACATGGGCGGCACCACGGCCAAGCTCTGCATCGTCGACAACGGCATCCCGCTCGTCGCGCAGGGCTTCGAGGCGGGGCGCACGCGCCGCTTCATGGAGGGCAGCGGCCTGCCGATCCGCGTGCCGAGCGTCGACCTGATCGAGATCGGCGCGGGCGGCGGCAGCATCGCCTCGCCGGACTCGATCGGCTTGCTGAAAGTGGGCCCGCGCAGCGCAGGGTCGGTCCCCGGCCCGGCCTGTTACGGTCTCGGCGGAAGCGAGCCCACGGTGACCGACGCCAACCTTGCGCTCGGCGTGCTGAACCCGGACTACTTTGCCGGCGGCACGATTCGCATCGACAAGGCCAGGGCGCAAGCGGCGCTCGAGTCCCTGGGCAAGCGCATGGGCCTCTCGATGCTCGACACCGCTTGGGGCATCGTCAACGTAGTGAACGAGAACATGGCCAGCGCCGCGCGCGTGCATATCGCCGAGCGCGGCCGCGACCAGCGCGCCTACGTGCTGCTCGCGACCGGCGGCGGCGGCCCGGTGCACGGTTACCAGGTTGCGAAGAAGCTCGGCCTCGCGAAGATGATCTGCCCGCCTTCCGCGGGCGTGGCCTCCGCAATCGGCCTCATCTCGGCGCCGGCGCGCGTGGACCGCGTCGCCACCGTGGGCTTGAAGCTGGACACCGCGGACCTCGGCACGCTCGAGGCGCGGTTTCGTGCGCTCGAGGAAGAGGCGCTCGCGACGCTTGCGAAGACCGGCGCGCGAAGAGCGGATGCGGTGCTCGAGCGCAACGCCGACGGGCGCTTCGTCGGCCAGGGCTTCTACCTCTCGGTGCCGATCCCCGCCGGGCCGTATGCGGATCGCCAGGTCCTGCGAGCCGCCTTCGAGGCAGGCTACCGCGAGAAATTCACGCACACGCCGCCGCAGGTGACGGTGGAGTTCGTCAATATCCGCGTGACTGCCAGCGCTGCCGCGGGTCATTCGGGTTCGCAAAACTATGAAGCCAGCGCCAAAGCCACTTCGGGCGCTCCATCGACCCGCAAGGTGTACTTCAAGGAAGCCGGCGGCAGGGTCGACACCGCCGTGTATCGCCGCGAGCAGCTCGGCGCGGGCTTTGCCGCTACGGGTCCCCTGCTCGTCGAGGAAGACGGCTCGACGCTCGTCGTCGCTCCCGGCGGGCGTGCAACACTCGCGGCCGACGGAAATCTGATCGTGGAGGTCGCATGAGCGCGCAGCGCGATTCGCCGCAGTTCGATCCCACCTCGCTCGAAGTCCTCTGGACCCGCCTGCGCTCGGTCACCGACGAGGCGGCCAAGGTCATCGTGCGAACCTCTTTCTCCACGCTGTCGATCGAGGCGAACGACTACTCGTGCGTGCTCACCGACGCGGCGGGCAATTCGCTCGCGCAGAACACCGCGAGCATCCCCTCCTTCATCGCAACGTTGCCGGCCACGACGCGGCACATGATCGCGACGATCGGCATCCCGAACATGCGACCAGGGGATGTCTACATCACCAACAACCCTTGGATCGGCACCGGTCACCTCAACGACATCTCACTGGTGAAGCCGGTCTTCCTCGGCCCGAAGCTGGTCGCGTTTGCCGCGACCACTTCGCATGTGCCGGACATCGGCGGGCGCATCCGTTCGGCCGAGCCGCGCGAGATCTACGAGGAAGGCTTCCACATCCCGCCGATGCGCCTGCTCTCGGAAGGCAAGCCGGACGAAACCCTGCTGCTGCTCCTGCGCACCAACGTGCGCACGCCGGACCAGACGGTCGGCGACATCTTCGCGCAGGCGAGCGCGCTCGGGTTAATCGAACGCCGAGTGGTGGAACTCATGCACGACCACGGCCTCGCCGACCTCGACAGCCTCGGGGCGCAGCTCTTCGGCCTCGCGGAAAAAGCCATGCGCGCCGCGATCTCGGCACTGCCCGAAGGCACCTACACCAACGAATTCCTCACCGACGGGTTGGAGGAGCCATTCAAGTTCCGTGTCGCGGTGACGATCCGCGGCGGCGAGATCCTCGCCGACTTCACCGGCACCTCGCCGCAGCAGCCGCGCGCGATCAACTGCGTGCTGGCGTACACCTACGCAATGACGGCTTATGCGATCAAGGCCGCGCTGCTGCCCGACCTGCCGAACAACGAAGGCATGTTCCGGCCGATCAGGGTCACCGCGCCCGAAGGCTGCATCCTCAATCCGCGCATGCCGGCCTCGACCGGCGGGCGCGCCGCGACCGGCCACTACGTCCCGCCGCTGGTCTTCGGCGCCCTGGCCGGCGTGATCCCCGAGCGCCTCATGGCCGCGCCCGGGTCGCCGCTGTGGATCCTCACCGTCGCCGGCGTGAAGGCCGACGGCAAGTCGTTCGCCAACGTGTTCTTCTACAACGGCGGCATGGGCGCAACCGCGCAGAAGGACGGCGAGCCGGCGCTCTCGTGGCCTTCGAACATCTCTTCCACGCCCTCCGAGATCGTCGAGCGCGACACGCCTTTCATCACGCGCTACAAGCGCCTGCGTCCGGGCTCGGGCGGCACGGGGACATTCCGCGGCGGCCTCGGCCAGGAGCTGCTGCTCGAGAACCGCCACCCGACGCCGTTGCCGGCTCTCTTCATTACCGAGCGGCTCAAGTTTCCCGCGCCCGGAATGCTTGGCGGCGGCGCCGGTGCGCTCGGCGAGGTGCTGCATAACGGCCAGCCCCTGGCCGATTCGCGCGTGCAGATCGTCCTCGCGCAAGGCGACACGCTGCTGCTTCGCACGCCTGGCGGGGGAGGCTATGGCGATCCGGCGCAGCGCGATCCGGCGGCGGCGGAGCGCGACCGAAAGCTCGGGTATACCGGCGGTTAAATACTGCCAAAAATGTGGTGTGCCCTAGGACTGGCGCGGCTAAGCGGGCGAAATGTTGCCATTTGGGCGATTCGATTCCGTACTTGCGCAATTGTCCGGCGCGCTGATCGACGCCATACTTGGCGTGAAGCTCGTGCATTTCAATAGTAGATTTTCCGGACACCTATAGAAGCACCAATGAGCGACCCGAACCTCTCCTCCTTTATTTGGTCCGTCGCCGATCTGCTGCGCGGCGACTACAAGCAATCGGAATACGGCAAGGTCATTCTGCCGTTCACAGTGCTGCGGCGCCTGGACTGTGTGCTCGAAGCCACCAAGCCTGCCGTTCTGGCGGAGCTCGCACTGCGGACCAAGGCCAAGCTCAACCCCGAGCCTTTCCTGCTACGCAAGGCCGGCGTGCTGTTCTACAACACCTCGCCGCTTGATCTCAAAAAGCTGATGGGCGACCAGGACCACATCGGCGAGAACCTGCGCGCGTACATGCAAGCGTTTGCGCCGGCCGTGCGCGACATTTTCGAAAGCTTCGAGTTTCATATCCAGATCGACCGATTGGCCAAGGCGGGGCTGCTGTATCTGGTGACCGAAAAGTTCGCCAATTTCGATCTTCACCCCAATGTTGTGAGTAACGCCCAGATGGGCGCGGTGTTCGAGGAACTCATTCGCAAGTTCGCCGAACTCTCCAACGAAACCGCCGGAGAGCATTTCACGCCTCGCGAAGTCATCCGCCTCATGGTGAACCTGCTTTTCATCGAGGACGACGATGCTCTTACCAAACCCGGTGTGGTGCGATCCATCTACGACCCCACGGCCGGCACCGGCGGCATGCTGAGCGTGGCCGGCGAACATCTGGCTGGCCTGAACCCGGATGCGCGGCTGGTCATGTACGGGCAGGAGCTGAATCCCGAGTCGTATGCGATCTGCAAGGCCGACATGCTCATCAAGGGCCAGGACATTGGCAACATCATCTTCGGGAACACCCTTTCCGCCGATGGGCTGCACGGCAAGACCTTCGACTACATGCTTTCCAACCCGCCCTTTGGCGTGGAATGGAAAAAGATCGAGAAGGACATCCGCAAGGAAGCCGAGCAGATGGGCTTCAACGGGCGCTTCGGCCCCGGGTTGCCGCGCGTGAGCGACGGTTCGCTGTTGTTTCTGCTGCACCTCATTTCCAAGATGCGGCCCGCAGTGGATGGCGGCAGCCGTTTCGGCATCGTTTTGAACGGCTCTCCTCTCTTTACAGGCGGCGCCGGTTCTGGCGAAAGCGAAATCCGGCGTTATGTGCTGGAGAACGATTTGGTGGAAGCCATCATCGGTTTGCCTACCGATATGTTCTACAACACCGGCATCAGCACCTATGTGTGGATTGTCAGTAACCGCAAGCCCAAGGCACGGAAAGGCCGGGTGCAGCTGATCGATGCAAGTGGCTTCTGGCAGAAGATGAGGAAGAGCTTGGGCAGCAAGCGCAAGGAGCTGAGCGCTGAGCATATCGATGACATCACGCGCATCTTCGGCCGATTGAAGGAAGTGACTCGCAACGGAGTGCCTATCAGCCGCATGTTCCGGAATGAGGACTTCGGCTATCGGACCATCACCGT
>ENA-ORBV01013366-ORBV01013366.1-microbial-mat-metagenome-genome-assembly--contig:-NODE-13366-length-12499-cov-4.638142_pt1 | contig 12499 bp, 10 predicted proteins | sample MGYA00237777_ERZ505514 | MGnify/ENA primary metagenome ERZ505514 (study PRJEB26160, sample SAMN06269048) | microbial mat metagenome | isolation source: Oligotrophic lake microbial mat | place...
CCTTTGCAGCTTTCATGGCGTGCCACGGAGTATCGGCGATGACGGCGACGCCGCCAGTTCCTCCGTTGTATCCATCGATCGCAACGACCTGTTTCACACCCGGAAGCAGCCAGGCGGCGGCACCGTCCATGCTCGCCACGGTGCCACCGAGCACCGGGCACATCACCACACTCGCGTACTGCATACCCGGCACGACGACATCGATGCCGAACGTGGCGGTCCCACGCTGTTTGGCGGCGCTCTCCAGCCGACGCATCGGCTTGCCGATGAGCGTGAACTGTGCCGCAGACTTGAGTCGCGCGTCATTGCGGAGCGTCATCGTCGACGCCTCGGTGATCAGCTGCCCGAACGTCGCGCGTTGGCCGTCGGCGTGAGACAAAACGCCACCCGCCACGGTGATCGTCGACTCCGGCACCTTCCATTTCGCGGCGGCGGCGCTCACCAGCAGCGCACGGGTCGAGGCCCCCGCTTGTCGCATCGGCAGCCAGAGATCCTTCACGCTCGAGGAGCCTCCGGTGATCATCACGCCGGCTTCGCGCATCGTCTTGGCGGTCAGCCACGCCGTCGTGCGCTGAATCAGGCCATGATCGTCGGGATGAAAGGGCAGGCCGTCGACGACCGTGGCGATGTTGTTGTAGATCGGGTCACCCACCGGCGCCATCTCGATGCGCACCTGCGACCACTCCGCATCCAGTTCGTCGGCCAGCAGCATCGCCAGCGTGGTGTGAATCCCCTGGCCCATCTCGGACTTCGACATGATCACCGTCACGGTGTCGTCGGTGCCAATCTTCACCCAGCCGTTGAGCGCCGACTCGCCCGGGCCCTCTGCAATCCTCGAACCATCGCCCAAGCGGCCGCGCGGCGGGAAGAACGTCCACCCGACGCCGAGTGCGCCCGCCGCCCCGACCAGGCGCAGCACGAACGTTCGTCGCTTCACGCGGAGACCAGTTCGCGGTAATCGTCCGGTGTGTCCACGTCGCGCAATGCGCTCTTAGGCCAGTCGATGATCGATGCCTCCGTCTGATGCCGCTTCACCACGGCCTTGCCACACCCTTCGCCATGCCAGGCCAGCAGCTCGTCCCACAACACGCGCTGGAAGAGCAGGGGAGGCGCGAGCACATCGCCGTAGCGCGACACCGCCAGCGGTGCGCCACTTTCGCGTGCAGCATCGGTGAGTGCGGTGAGCATCGTGGACGTGACGCGCACCATGTCACCGAGCAGGATCACGACCGCCGTCACTTCTGCATCCAGCGCGCGGAGCCCGGCATGCAGCGACGTACTGGTCGGGCCAGTGTATTCATCATTCACCGCGAACAGGCAGTCGAGTCCATCGAGAGCCGCCCGCACCAGCGCCTCCTCATGACCGACCACCACCACCACCGGCGAGAGCCCGGCCTCAGTTGCCTGCTGCACCGCGCGGCGCACCATCGGAACGCCATCCACCTGCAGGAGCATCTTGTTGCGACCCATCCGGCTGGAGGCACCAGCCGCGAGCACGATGCTCGCCATGCGCGGCTTACTCACCGACGGCGTGGATCGGCGCCAGGCGTTCGCGCAACGATCGCGGCTGCCGCGCCGCACGCACGGCCAGCAGCTCGGCCACCACGGCCAGCGCCACCTGTTCGGCGCCGTCGGTGCCGATGTCCAGGCCGACCGGGCCATACACTCGCGACACGTCCACGTCGCCGTCGCGGCGCAGTATGGACAGGATGCGCTCGGTGCGCTGCCGCGGCCCCAGGACGCCGAGATATCGCACTGGCGTCTGCAACAGGGCGCGCAGATAGTTCGTGTCGTCGGCGAAGTCATGCGTCATCACCACCGCGAAGCACGACGCGTCGAGCACGAGCTGTTCGTTCAATCGTGCGGCATCGGACTCCACCAGCGTGATCGCGGCCGGGAACCGTTCGCGCATCAGGAGCCCGGGCCGGCGATCCACCGTGACGACCCTGAACCCGACGTCGCTGGCCACCCTCGCGAGCACGCGCGCGTCGTCTCCGGCGCTGACCACCACCAGCCGTGGCGGTGGTGAGAGTACATCGAGCAGCAGCCGCGTCTCGCCGATCAGCTCCTGGCGTGACACGCCTTCGGCAATCCACCGCGCTGCATGCTGGCGCACGTGCGCGTCGAGCACCGCATTGCCAAGTGTTCCGGAGCCCCCCGCATCAGAAACCACGATCCGTGCCGCCTCGCCATACTCGCGCGGCACGCGCAGTTCGGTCACCGCGACGTATGGCCGCTCCGCGCTGATCGCATCCCGCTCCGCGACACGCGCCGTCGATACCGGTTCGATCAGGATCTCCACCTCACCGTCACACCCGACGCCGAGATCCCAGGCCGCGATCTCCTCGGCGCCACCACAGTAGGTGCGCAGCTGTGCCATGCCGGTGGTGAGCACCTGGTGCGCCACTTCACGCACATCGGCTTCGAGGCACCCGCCGCTCACGTTGCCGATACCGCCACCACCTTCCGTCACCAGCAGCTTGGCGCCTTCATGACGGTACGCCGAGCCATTTACGCGCACCACCGTGGCGAGTGCCGCACGAAGGCCAGCCGCGTGTGCGGCGGCCAACTGCTCGAAGACCTGCCGCGACTCCAGCCACTGCTTCACGGCCGCCGCCTCACACCCAGCTGAGGTTGTGTTTCGACAATGGCAACGACCGGATGCGCTTGCCCGTGGCGGCAAAGATTGCGTTGCAGAGCGCCGGAACGACCGGCGGAAGCGCCGGCTCACCCATGCCAGTCGGCGGATACTCGGTGGTGCGGAAGTGCACCTCGACCACCGGCGACTGCGTCAACCTGATGAGCGGGAAGTCGGCGAAGCTGCTCTGCTTCGTCCGGCCGGCTTCGATCGTGATTTCCTGTGCCAGCGCTTCGCTGATGCCGTCGAGCACCGACCCTTGCACCTGATTGATCGCGCCGAACGGGTTGATGATCTGGCTGCCGACATCGCCCGCCACCCACACCTTGTTCACCGTCAGCTTGCCAGCTTTCGTCACGGTCGCTTCCACCACTTCGGCGAAGTAGCCGCGATGCGAGAAGTGGAAGGCGACACCCATGCCGGTGCCCTTGGGCAGCTTGCGTGTGCCCCAGCCGGACTTCTGCGCGACCAGTTCGAGCACACCTTTCATCCGCGACGCGACCATCACGCCGCGCGGTGACTCGGTCGGCATCGCGGCCAGCAGGTCGAGGCGGAACTGCACCGGATCCTTCCTGGCGGCGTGGGCCAGCTCATCGATGAACGACTGCATCACGTACGACAGCGCATTGCTGCCCGGAGCGCGCAGGAAGCCCGTCGGCACACCGAGGGGCATGGTGCTCACGCCAAGGGCGTAGTTCGGAATGCTCGTTGCTGGAAACTCGGCGCCGTCCATGCCCGCGCTGGCGACGAAGTCGGTGCCGTTGTTCGAGAAGCTGACGAAGTGATTCTGCCACGCCGTGAGCTTGCCGCTGGCATCCACCGCGCCCTTCAGCTTGTGGAAACCGGCCGGACGGTAGAAGTCGTGCTGGATGTCATCCTCGCGGGTCCAGAGCACCTTGACCGGTGCACCAGCCAGCTTGGAGATCATCGCCGCTTCCACCATGTAGTCGTTGTTCAGGCGTCGCCCGAACCCGCCGCCGCTGCGCGTCATGTGAATCGCGACGTCCTTTTCGGCGATGCCGAGTGTCTTGGCGACGAGCACGCGTCCCGACTGCGGATTCTGCGTCGGCGCCCAGATCTCGATCGCGTTGTCCTTGAAGTGCGCGGTGCAGTTCTGCGGCTCGAGCGTTGCATGGGCGAGGAACGGATACTCGTAGGTTGCCTCGACCGTCTTCGCGGCGCCGGCGAACGCCGCGGTCACATCGCCATCGGTCCGCAGGGCGCGCTGTGGTGCCTGCGCAAAGAGTTCGGATGCCTTGGCCGCGAACGACGCCGTGCTCTGCTGCGCCGTGGCTCCTTCGTCCCAGGTCACGCGGAGCTTGCCGCGCGCCGACCTGGCTGCCCACCACGAATCGGCGACGATGGCCACGCCGCTCAGGAGGCCGCTCAGCACGGTGCCACCTTCAATGATGAAGGCATGGCGCACGCCGGGCAGCGCCTTGATCTCATCGAGGTTCGCGCTGACGGCGCGGCCCCCGAACACACGACACTTCTCGTAGGTCGCGCAGAGCATACCCGGCACCGTCACATCGATGCCGAACAGCGGCTTGCCGGTTACCACCTTGTTGTTGTCGACGCCGCTGATCGCCTTGCCGATGATCTTGAAATCCTTCGGATTCTTCAGCGTGACGGTCGCGAGTTCAGGCGCGGTGAGCGCCGATGCCGCAGTCGAAAGCGCGCCGTAGGTCATCTGACGATTCGACGCGCGATGATACACCACGCCCGATGCCGTGGTGCATTCCGTCGCCGGCGCGTTCCACGCCTGCGCTGCCGCCGCGATGAGCATCTGCCGTCCGGCGGCGCCCGCGCGTCGCAGTGGCTCCCAGTTGGTGGGAGTCGCCGTGCTGCCACCTGCGACCTGCGTGCCGTACTTCGATGGATCACTCATCGCCTGCTCGATCGTGATCGCGCTGAAGTCCACGTCCAGTTCCTCGGCGATCAGCATCGGCAGCATCGTCTTGATGCCCTGACCGACCTCGGGATTCTTCGACATGATGGTGATCGCGCCGCTGGGCGCGATGCGGATGAACGCGTTCGGGGAGAAGTCACCGGCTGCGCCGTGGACCTCGGATGCCTGCAGCACACCGTCGCGACCAAAGTCGAGCCAGGCGCCGATCAGCAGCCCGCCGCCCGCCAGCGTCGAGACGCGCAGGAACTGCCGGCGGTCGATTGCAGAGTCGAGTGACATCAGCGGCCTCCTCCAACACTGGCGTTACCCGGGCGTACGGTGCCGGCCGCGCGGTGAATTCCTTCCCGGATGCGCGTGTACGTCGCGCATCGGCAGAGGTTGCCGTTCATGGCGGCGTCGATCTGCGCGTCGGTCGGCTTTGGAGTTTTTGCGAGGAGCGCGGCGGCGCTCATCAACTGGCCGGCCTGACAATACCCGCACTGTGGCACGTCCAGCTCAGTCCACGCCTTCTGCAGCGGATGGGCGCCGTCTGGCGAGAGACCTTCGATGGTCGTCACCTTGGCGCCCTGCACGGCTGCCGATGGCAGCTGGCAGGAGCGGACCGGGGTGCCATTGAGGTGCACCGTACAGGCGCCGCACTGGCCCAGCCCGCAGCCGAACTTGGTGCCCTTGAGGTCCAGCACATCACGCAGCACCCAGAGGAGCGGCATGTCGGAGGGAACGTCGACGGTTCGCGGGGTTCCGTTGACAGTGAACGTGACCGGCATGCTCGGGCTCCTGAAGGTGAGGCGGACCGTGCAATTTCGCGGCAGGCCCCGGGGTTGGCAACACGGGGCGCTGGTGCCGGGTCGGACTACCGGTCCAGGTTGTGCGCGCAAGGCCTGGTGTGTTGGAGTGATCGACGGGTTGATGCTGGCCTGATTTCCACCGCCCGGACAGCGCGGCCCCTCCGAATTCTGCAGAGACTCTCCAGTCGGCTGCAACAGGGAGGTTGGGCCTCGGGATTGGCCTTTGGCAGACGTCGGATCGCTGCCCGTCTGATGCAGCTGACTCTCACCGGGCGCGGCGCTACGCAACGGAGCCGTGGCCGGCATCCAACGGCTGAACCCCCTCCGCGAGCCTACCCGAATGCTTCGAATTCCGTCGTCCAGCGCGCTGCTCGTTCTTTTGCCGACGCTGGTGCAGGCACAGTGGTGCCCGGCACGAGGTCCGGAGGAAGTATCGCGCGGTACGTCGGCGGTCGCGACACTGGCCCGCGCCGACGAACCCGGTGAACGGCTGGTGGTGACCGGGATCGTCCGCCGGACGGACGGGCGTACGATTGCCCCCGGCGTGATCGTGTACGCGTATCAGACCAACCAGCGCGGCGCCTACGCGCGGGACGCCGGCGCCACCGGGCTGGCCGCGCTGCACGGACGGATTCGAGGCTGGGCGATCACGAATGCCGATGGGCGCTACACACTGGCGACGATCCGACCGGGCGCCTACCCCGGGAACGTCGAAGCGCAGCACATTCACCTCGAGATTCTCGCGCCAGGCGGCATCGCCTGCGAAATCGACCCGGTGGAGTTCGCGGATGATCCGTTGATGACTGCCGCGCGCCGCGCCACCCGGCCGGGCTTTGGGGGCGATGGCGTCGCGATCCCGACGCGTGCCAGCGACGGAACCTGGCGCGCGACGCGCGATATCCGGCTCTGGGACCCGGCGCGGGCAGACACCATGCGACTCGATGTCGACTCGACCATCGTGGCGTGGAAAGGCACGAAGTTCGGCGGACGTGGCAAGCATGAAGGGACTGTCGGTGTGGCGCGCGGAATGATCCTGCTCGGCGGTGCGGACCTGGTGTCTGGTGTGATCACGATTCCACTCTCCACGCTCGATGTCACGGACATTCCAGCCTGGGAGCCGATCCCGAAGAACCGGCTGCGAAAGCACCTGCTTGCGGCCGACTTCTTCGACGTCGGGCGCTTCCCGACAGCCACCCTGCGCATCCAACGGGCCCGCAGGACTGTTCAAGGGGTATTGCGGGTCGACGCCCTGCTTTCCATCCGGGATTCCACGAAGCCGATTTCCTTCGACGCGCACCTCGATGCGGCACCGGAAGCGAGCGTCGCCGCCAACGCGTACTTTCGTATCAACCGACATCTCTGGGGGCTGTCGTACCGTGGCTCGGAACTTGGCAATGACCTCCTTGATGACGACATCACCTTCCGCATCCGTCTCGTCGCCCGACGACGCAGATCGTGAGCGGGCGCTGGTCGCGTCGGCACAGCAGGGCGATGATGCCGCATTCGGCGCGCTCTATCGTCGCCACGCGCCGCGCGTCTTTGCGCTCCTGATCCGGCTGGCGGGTGATGACGTGCTGGCGTCCGATCTGCTGCAGGAAACCTTTCTGCAGGCGTGGCGTGGCCTGCCCCACTGGCGCGGTGAGAGTGCCCTCGCGACCTGGTTGCATCGCATTGCGGTGAATGCGCACCTTGCAGCGCTGCGCGCGCAGCGCCGCCGTGATGCGCGGGAAACCGCCGAGGAAGAAATGGAGAAGCTGGCGGGTATCGCGGCCCCCTCGGGCGAACCCGGCACGCGGATCGATCTCGAGCGGGCGATCGCGGCACTCCCCCCTCGAATGCGCACGGCGTTCGTGCTGCGCGATGTCGAGGGGTACAGCTACGAGGAGATTGCACTGATCACCGACAATGCGGCGGGCACCATCCGCGCACAGGTGTCACGGGCACGGTTGCTGCTCAGTCGGGAGCTGGAGCGATGACGACACCGCAACACCCCCAGTCAGCGCCCGATGCCGGCCCGGGAGAGGCGCTGCAGCGCGCCATCGATGCGTTGCCGGCAGAGCGCACGCCGCCGGCTGACTCATGGGCGCAGCTGCAGCAGGCGATGCTGGCCACTTCCCGCGTCACCGATGCGGAGCAGCCATCGGAGCGCGTACGGACGAATCGCCGGACGGTGCGCGTGGCGAGGCTCGGCATGGCGGCGCTGCTGGCGGTGGTGCTGGTGACGTCCATCTCCCGAGTGCGTCGCAGTGCTCGCGCCGACGTGGCCTCGGCATTGCTGCCGGAGGAGCGCAGTGATCCGCGGGTGAGGGCAGTGCTCGACGAGACGCGCAACTGGCGTGCGGCCTCGACCGATTCACTGCGGTCGATGCGATGGCCGCTCGAGGCGCGTGACGCGATCGAATCGGCATTGGTCGTAACGGAAACGGCGCTTGCGTCGGCGCGGAGCGCCTTGCGCGCGCATCCTGACGATGCGGCGGCGCGTGACGCGATCGTGGTGCTGCGCGCGAAGCAACTGCACCTGCTGCAGCGCGCGATGACGCTGCTGGACGAGATCTGATGCGTCGAGCGGTGAGCCTGCTGTTGTCGAGCGTGTCTCTGATCGCGTCCGTTGCGATCGGTGCGTCGGTGCTGCGCGCACAGGCGCCCACCGTCGCGCGTGGCTGGCGTGTGGCGCCGGCGGCATCGATCAAGATTCACGCCCCGAGTGGAATACTCCAGGTGGAAGGGTGGGGGCGTGATTCGGTGGCGATCTCCGGTACTCTTGCCGCGGGCGAAACGCTCTTCGGTGGCGGCAGCCTGACTGGGCTCAAGCTCGGCGCCGAGGGGACCGCCACCGCCGGCCAGTCGCGATTGCTGGTCCGCGTGCCGATCGGCACTCGTCTGGTGGTGCGCAGCGGCGCCGCGAACGTGGAAGTGCGTGGCGTGACTGGCTCGGTCGATGTGGGGTCGGCGGCGGGCGACGTGAACGTCTCCGGCGAGATCGAGTCGGTAACGGTCGAATCGATCGGCGGTGATGTGCATGTTGCCGCGACCACTCCCAGCGTCCGGGCGCGCACCACCCGCGGCATACTCGACATCGTCGGCCGGATCGACGAAGCGCAACTGACGTCGGTCAGCGGGTCCGTCACGGTCTCTGCACAAACCATCGGTCGGTTGCGCATCGAGACGGTTGATGGACGCGTGACTGTGCGTGGACGTCTGGCCGCCACCGGTTCGCTCGACGTCGAGACGTTCGGCGGGCCGGTGCACCTGGACTTCCCGGTCGATCAGCGTGCGGCCCTCGATCTTCGCGCGTCCGGCGGCGACATCAGCGGCAGAATCGCGGCGCCAGCGGGTGGCGGCTCACCACTCGATCTCGGCGCGTCCGTCGTGCGGAACGGTACCACGGCCACTATCACGCGTTCGATCGGCAGTGGCAGCGGAGCGGCGCCGCCGGTGACGGTCCGGACGTTTCGCGGTCGCGTGACCGTCGACGCACTACGACCGCGAAGCTGAGCTCAGCTACGCGGTCGTCGTCTCCACGAATACCGGCGCCATCAATCCCGCCCGTGAGCGTCCGTGCGCATCATGTCGCGCGCGGACCTCATTCACCATCTCGAGTGCCGTCTGCGTGCAGGGCGGGAGTGCCGCGTCGGACACGCCGAGCGGCGTCACGCGATCGCCCCACTTCACCAGCAGCGAGCAGTAGGTCAGCCCGCCGCCGAAGGCCGGCATCAGGATGCTCGCGCCCGGCGTCACGCGCCCTTCCTCGAGCGCTTCCACCAGGGCCACGGGCACGGTGGCGGCGCTCATGTTGCCGTACTTGTGCACGGTGACCATCACCCGCTCCATCGGGAAGTTGCAGTACTTCGCCACCGACTCGATGATGCGCAGGTTCGCCTGATGGGGCACCACCAGATCGATCTGCTCCGACGTCAGGTGAGCATCCTCGAGCACCTTCTTCGACGCCTCGGCCATCGCATGCACGGCCCGCTTGAAGATCACCGGACCATCGAAATCCCAGATCGTATCGCCGAAGCTCACGTCGCGATTCGCATAATTCAGCCCCAGGCCGCGGACCCGCAGCGTTTCGCGCGCCTCGGCGTCGCAGCCAAGCACACTGCCGATCATCCCCTGCTCGTGGTCGGAGGCCTGAAGCACCACCGCCGCCGCCCCGTCGCCGAACAGCACCGCCACGTTGCGATTGCTCCAGTCGAGGAACTGGCTGATCAGTTCCACGCCAATTACGACCGCGTTGCGCGCCATGCCAGTGCGAATCATGGCGGTGGCGGTCGCCAGTCCGTAGCAGAAACTGGTGCAGGCCGTGTTCACGTCCATCGCTGCTGCACGCGTCGCACCGAGTGCGATCTGCACACCCGAGGCGCTGTTTGGCACGCCCTCATCGTTGCTGCAGCTGCCGTAGATGATCAGGTCGACGTCCTTTCCCTCCAGGCCGGCGCAGGCCAGCGCATGTTTCGACGCCACGACCGACATGTCGATCGCACTGACATGTGACACGCGTCGCTCACGCATTCCGGTGCGTGACGTGATCCACTCGTCCGACGTCTCGAGAAAGGTCGAGATGTCATCATTGGTGAGGATGGCAGGTGGGGTACACTTGCCCCATCCGGTGATCGCGGCGTAGGTCATGGTGGTCGGTCGAGGTCCTGAACGGCGTCCATTGCTGGCTGGCTGAACAGTACAGACGGGGGCAGCGACCCGCGATGGGGGCCGATGGCTCACAGCGCCAGCTGCTCCATCGGCAGGGCGTCCCGGGCGCGGACGGACGCCTCGTAGGGGCCAAGCAGATGCGCGATGCTGTTGGCGTAGTAGCTCACCAGCTCCCGTCCACGCGGGAGCACCAGATAGTTCGCGCCCTGCGTCAGCACCACGTGACGCATCTCGAGCATCTTGAGCGCGAGATCCAGTGTCTCCCGGGCATCGCGATCGGCGCGCACCACGCGCGCATTGAGCTCCACCAGTTCATCGCGCAGATCCTCGATGCGTGTCAGCAGCTTCTGGCGCGGCAGCAGTTCGCCGCCGAGGCTCTGGATCGCGGCGCAGACGAGCGGAACGGGGGTGACCGGGATCAGCGTGCCGATGCGTTCCATGATGCGATCTGTGAGTTCGGCCACCAGCGCCAGGCGTTCCGGTCGCGGCAACACGAACAGGTCGGGCTGGTTCGCATACCACGGCGAGAGCGGGATGGGGGCTCCGATCATCACGGCGGCGCGCCCGTAGCGCTTCCAGCGTCGGGTGACGAGCCGGGTCACGTTCCAGAAGAGATACGGCAGCACCTCGCCGAGCTGCGTCAGTCTGCCGGGGGGCTTGCCGCCACTGGTCCGATCGAGCTCGCGCAACAGCGACCGGTCCTCGAGCACCCGGTCGTAGTTGATGGCGACCGGAATCACGTGAATGCGGCTGTGATACGCCGGATCGTGGCCAATGCCAAGGACGTAGTCCAGCAGGCCGATCTTCGGCGGCCGGAGCTTGCCGTCCCGGGTCAGGCCCCCTTCGAGAAAGATGCCCTGGGTGACGCCTTCACGTGTGATCAGCTGGACATACCGCTCGAGCACCGTGTGATACAGCCGTTCGCGATGCTTGCGACGGACGAAGTAGCCGCCGAATGCCTTGAATATCTGCTCGAGCGGGAACGCACGGGCCCACTCGCCAACGGCGTATGAGATCGCGACCTGGCCGGAGAGGGCATAGCCCACCAGGACGTAGTCGGCGTTCGACCGGTGATTCATGAGATAGACGACCACCGCGTTGCGCGGCAGCCGTCGAACCGCCTCGCGGTCCTCATACTCCACCGTCACCTTGTAGAACAACCCGAGCAGCAGGCGCGACACGCGGAAGCCGATCTCGTAGTAGGCGATGATGTTGAAGAATGGCACGATCTCGCGCACGTAGACGTCGACCATCTTCCAGGCGGTGGCTGACTCGGTTCCGGTGGTCGCGACATGTTCGTCGACTGCCGCGGCAATGACCGGATCGTGCAGCAGCAACCCCCGCACGTGGGCGCGGCTGAGCAACTTGAAGCGGTCGAGTCGCCCGCGGTACTTCATCCGTGCCCGCGCGGCGGTTCGATTCGCAAAGCGGCGCAGCGGGCGTCGGAACAGGACAACCAGCAGCAGCGCGGCTATGGCCAGGGCCAGGAGGTCGATCAGGAAGGTCTGCACAGGTGTCCGAACTTCTGGCCCGTCGCAGCAAACGGCAAGTACTGCCGCGCCATCGCCGCCGGCGCTTGCCTGGGCGCGGCAGGGCAGGTTGGTTCCAGTATCCAGAACCGAGGGTGCAGATGCTGCGCAAGATCGTCATCGGATGTGCCGTGCTCGTCGCACTCACCGCACTGCTCGCGTTCGCGGTGCTACCCGGGGTCGTCGACAAGCGCATGAACAAGGTGGTGGACGCTCGACACCTGCGGGTCAGTGACGCCGCGAAGAACATGCACGCGCAGCTGACCATCGCCGACATGCACGCCGATCAGTTGCTCTGGGCGCGCGATCCGCTGGCGCGGTCGGACCATGGCCACGTCGATCTGCCGCGCATGACTGACGGAAATGTGGCGCTGCAGATCTTCTCGGTCGTCACCAAGACGCCGAAGAACCAGAATTACGACAACAATACCGGCGACACGGACAACATCACGCTGCTCGCGGTGGTGCAGCGCTGGCCGTTGGCGTCGCTGACCAGCCTGCGGGCGCGGGCCATCCATCAGGCAGATCGTCTGCAGGACGCGGTGTCGCGATCGAACGGTTCGCTGGTGCTGGTGACCGACAGTGTGTCATTATTCGAGTTCATCGCGAAGCGGAAGACGTCCCCGGAGGTGCATGCCGCAGTGCTCGCGATCGAAGGCTTGCACGCACTGGACGGAAAGCTCGAGAGTGTCGACACGCTCTATGCCCACGGCTTCCGCATGATGGGCCTGACGCATTTCTTCGATAACGAAGTCGCGGCCTCGGCGCACGGCGTCACGCATGGCGGGCTGACACCGCTCGGCCGCCAGGTCGTGCAGCGCATGGAGTCGCTCGGCATCATTGTCGATCTCGCGCATGCATCCCCGCAGACGGTCACCGAAGTGCTTGCCATGGCCACGCGGCCTGTGGCTGTATCTCACACGGGCGTGGCCGCGACCTGTCCCGGCCCACGCAACCTCACCGATGCGCAGCTGGAATCCTTTGT
>ENA-ORBV01013367-ORBV01013367.1-microbial-mat-metagenome-genome-assembly--contig:-NODE-13367-length-12498-cov-4.413171_pt1 | contig 12498 bp, 12 predicted proteins | sample MGYA00237777_ERZ505514 | MGnify/ENA primary metagenome ERZ505514 (study PRJEB26160, sample SAMN06269048) | microbial mat metagenome | isolation source: Oligotrophic lake microbial mat | place...
AGCAGAAGACGGCATACGAGATTCGCCTTAGTCTCGTGGGCTCGGAGATGTGTATAAGAGACAGCCCTATTTGTATTCACCCGCGAGACGTCCGATCAGCATGCGGCGATCGCGGAGGGGCAAGGGAGCCGGCTGTTGGGGGTGGTGCGGCAGCGCGATGTGCTGACGCTGTATTTGTTTATTGGGGCAGCCGCTCTGATTATGAACGCGACGGTAGTGTATGCGCCGCTGTATCTAAAAAGTGCAATTGATGCCGACCCGACGGTGAACGGCATCGTGTTGGCGATGCGGGCAGCGGGTGCGGCCATCAGTGCGGCGGTGATTGCCAGTCGGCTGGCCAAACGGTTTCGCCAAAAAGGAGCGATCGCCCTGGGCTTTTTGCTGATGGGCGCTACCATTTTCAGCATTCCCTCCCTCACCCAGCTTTATCTGATTATTCCGGTAGCAGCGCTGTTTGGGGTGGGCTTTGGGATTATTACGCCGAACCTCTACGATCTGCTGGCAGAACTAGCGCCTGTAGACTTGCGGGCTAGCGTGCTAGCGATCGGAACAGGCTTCAACGCCCTTGGCCTGTTTGTCTCCCCCGTGATTCTAGGTCCCATTTGGAAAAGCTTCGGGTTTATGCCCGTGTTTTATCTGGCTGCTGGGATTGCGATCGCCGTCAGCGTCTTGAGCCTGACTTTGTTGGGTCAAGGGAAGCGCTTCAAACCCATTCTCTAGATCTCTGGAAAAATCACTTAGGGGCGTTTGCGACGATGTAGGGGCGGTTCACGAACCGCCCCTACGTTGTTTCTGATGTCTGGGCGCTACTTCAAAATCGCCTCAAACTGCTTCTCCCAATCTTCGTGGTTGCCCCGCGCCACCTGCACAATGGGCGACAGCGAAATCACGGTGCAGGCTAGCCAGTTGACCAGCGATAGCGGAAAGCGTAGGGGGCGAGCGATGTCTAAAAACAGCACAACGCGATAGCCATCTGTGTCGTTCCAAACCTCGTGGTAGTAGGTATCGTCAAACAGTAAGCTCTTGCCTTCTTCCCAATAGGCAATTTGGTCTGCAATCCGAATCCGGCAGGCTGATCTAGGTTCGGGTACTTTCAGCCCCAAATGGTAACGGATTAAGCCTTTGTGCTTGCCGCGATGTTCGGGGATGTGTTTACCGGGAGCCAAGATTGAAAAGAAGGCGACCTTAAGGCCAGGAATTTTTTCTAGCAGCTTGGCCGTTTCGGGGCAGCGATCGCAATTCTTTTTAGATTTAAAGCCAAAGGCGCAAAAGAAAAACGTTTTCCACAAATTGTCATTGGCAATCCGGCTCTGACGCGGCGAAATGTCTTGGAAGTTGGGGAGCGCATCGGCATACTCCATCACCTCATCTAGCTCTTCGCGGATCACCTTCCAGTTTGCCTCTAGCATATCTACCCAAGGAAACTGCTCCTTGCTAAAGAAAATCGATTCTCCCACCTTGGAATATTGGGGAACCAAACTTTCTATCTTCTGAATGACCCTGCTCAACACACCGTTCATGGTAAAGGCTTGCCCATAGTTGCTGTCTACTTCACTTCGTATCACCTGAGGAGTCAGTCAGTTTTAAGTTTTGAGTTTGACGGTTCACTCAAAACTCAAAACTCAGAACTTAATTCATTTTAATTCCTAACTGCTAACTCCCAGTTCCTGCTCCATTAATACCTCTTGCTCCACCACTAGCCCCGCCAGAAAGTGCCTATCTTCATTGATATGGGGGAATTTGAGCTGTGCTTCGGGGATGCCGCGCTGGAGTAGTCGCTGGCGAATTGTATCGAAGCTGCCCGATGCCAGAATGCGGAGCCGGGGTGGGGGGACTTGATCGCGCCGTTTAACTTCGTAGGAGACATGAATCTCTTTCAGCCGCTGGTCAAATTGCCGCAGAAACGCCTGGGGATTGGCAAGCTGCTGCCCGATTGGTAGCTCAATATTGACCAGGTAGTGGGGGGGGACTTCCTGGTCGGAAAGGGTAATGCAGAAATTTTCTAGCGGCAGGTTGAAGTCTTGCTGGAGCAGCTGCATAACCTGAATGGCATGAAATTCGGTCGTTTTTTCGGTAGTAGATGAGAGCAGCCCCCCCAGCCGATGCCGAAAGGTGATCAGGGGCGTTTGGTTGTAGAAGCCGATAACTTCTACAACGTCGCCGTTGTCGTAGCGGTAGAAGCCGTTGTAGCTGGTGACTAAGATCCGGTAGCGATCGCCCACTACCACTTCCGACGGCAGCAGCGTTTTGGGCTGGGTTTCGCCCCACTGCTCTTCAGGGACAAATTCGTAGAAGCCGCTCTCTAGTGCTAAGACGACGCCATCGCGGTCGAGGTCGTGGTATACCCCAAAGGTGGCTTCAGCCGATGAATAAATGCCGCCAAAGATGGGCGTATTGCCAAAGTATTGCGGAAACCGCTCAAAGTAGAAATCAGACGTGCCGCCCCGCGCCGTCACGACCAATGACAGGTCATCCCAGGCCAGTTTCGGAGTCAGCCGACCCGCAGTTTTGAGCCTGTGGCGCAGCTGATCGGCGCGTTGGGGCACAGCCGAAAACTGTCGCTGGAGCTTGACCCGCAGCTCGGGTTCTAGAACCAGCCAGGGGGCGATCGCGCCGGTTTCTAAATCGTGGATCAGGTCTTCGGCGTAGCATTCAAGGTAGTCGCACAACCGCAGCGCCATCACGGGAAACGTGGCCCCAATCATGCCCAGGCTGGATTCCCTCAGGGCAAACAGCAGGCAGAGGTAGTGCCGAGCCAAGCTGTCGGCAACTTGCAGGGTTTCGTAGGGATGGGCAAAAATTTGTCGGTAAATAGAATTGCTCAGCCGCACGGCGCTGACGCTAACTGGCCCATATTCGATGCCGCCACTGGTGTGACCCAAAATTTGCACCGAACTGGTCATCAGTATTTTGCCGAGCGATCGCCCGCGCTTGGCCGCTGCCGTTGCCGCAAACCCAAGGCTGACCTGGTTTGCCCGTGACAGCATCCGCCGCGATCGCTTGGTCACCGGAATCAGCTTTTGCCTCCCGGTGCTGCCGCTGGTCAAGTTGAGATAAATCACCGGATCGGGGGTGAGAATGTTGCGATCGCCCTGCGCCACGCGCTCTACATATGGCTCATAGGCGCTGTAGGGCGAAATGGGCACCTGCTGACGAAACGCCTCCACTGAGGTGATTTGGGATAGGCCCAACTGCCGTCCTAATTCAGTATCTTGATACGCCCGCAGCAAGGTCAACAAAAACCGTTCCTGCGTCACCGCTATAGTCCGAGTTTTCTGAACAAATCTATGCTTTGCTTGCTGAGCAGCAAGTGTTAAAAGGGACAAGAGCAAACTTGCCATGAATTCCTATCTCACACCACGTAACTAACTTGTAAATTTTCACCGTTAAACGGTGAAGAAACTGTAGCACTAAAGCATTCTCCGCCATCTCGCAAACTGTTCCACTCGCCAAAGTGGCTAAGCTGCTTGTGCCACAGGGAGCGAATTGGGCGGCATTGAGTGGATTTTAAAACTGACCCAAAATTTTAACTTCTGGTTCCAGCCGCACCTGACAATGCTGCTCAACCTGCGCTTGGACGTAGCGCATCAGCTGGAACACGTCGTTAGCCGTTGCGTTACCGCAATTTACGATGAAATTAGCGTGAAGTTGAGAAACTTGAGCATCGCCAATTTGATATCCCTTTAACCCGGTTTGTTGAATGAACCAGCCTGCCGTATGCGGTTCGGGGTTGCGAAATACGCTGCCGCAACTGGGCAAGTGATAGGGCTGCGTGGCATGGCGGCGCTCCTGATGGGCACGGGTTGTGGCTATGACCAGAGCGGGTTCAGCTCCGGGTTGGAGCTGAAAGGTGGCCTGTGTCACCAGCCGACTGGCATCTCCCTGCAAGGCAGAGGTGCGATACCGATAGTCTAAATTGCTGGGCAGCAGCGTTTGCAGCGAGCCATCAGTCGTTAGCACCTGCGTATTGGCCAAGATATCTGCGGTGCAGGCGGTGTGTGCTCCAGCGTTCATGACTACGGCTCCGCCCACAGTGCCGGGAATCCCGACTGCCCATTCTAGCCCTTGCCAGCCTCGTTCTGCGGCCTGCTGAGCCAATCGTGGCATCGGTTCTCCGGCAGCGGCGATCAATTGCCCGGTGTGGTCGTCAAACTGGGTGTGTCGCAGATAGCGGGTGCAGATGATTAGACCGGGTAAGCCGCGATCGCTCACCAATAGGTTAGATCCAGCTCCTAGCATCATGAAAGGTAGCCCTTCACCCTGTGCCCAGGCCACACTGGCGCGCAGATCGTCTAGGGTGCGAGGCGTCACAAACCATTCGGCAGGCCCACCCACCCGGTAGGACGTAAACCCAGCCAGTGAGACTTGGGGTTTAATCAAGCAATCTGTATTGGGAAGGGGAAGGGGGATAGAGTCCATCCCTAAGTGCGGGTGGCAGCGCTGAGCCGAAACGTGAGACCCGACTCGATTGTCTATTGCGATCAAGCCGCCAGCTCCTTTTTCAACACGGGTGAACTGCTCAAAAGAAGACGGGTCAGGGACGGTCATAGCCTGAAAAGTCTAGACAACAGATTAACGTTAATTTTACTCAGGTTGAGCCTGCTCCTGCTGCTGGTAGGCATCAATCAAATCTGGAATCACCCGATTTAGATTGCCAGCTCCTAAAAAGATGGCTAAGTCTCCTGGCTCTAGTGCGGCGGCCAAGAAATCGGAAACGTCGCTTAAGCTGGGCTGGAACACCACGTTGGGATGATGTTTGGCGATCGCCTCTGCCAGCTGCTGACCTGTGATATCGACCAGGTTAGATTCACCTGCACTATAAATCTCGGTCGTCACCACCAGGTCAGCTTCGCCAAATGACCGAGCAAATTCTTGTAAAAATGTTTTGGTGCGGCTGTAGCGATGCGGCTGAAAAATAGCCACTACCCGGCGTGGCTGGTTGGCAGCTCCCGACTGCACCCGCAGCCGAGCCGCAGACAGCGTTGCTTGAATTTCGCTGGGGTGGTGGGCGTAGTCATCAATAAACAAAATCTGATTGGCTTCACCCCGACGCTCAAAGCGACGACGTGCGCCTTCAAACCCTTGTAACCCATTGGCAATTTGTTCAAAGCTCAGGTTCAACATGCGCCCCACCGCCACCGCCGCCAAGGCATTGCTCAGGTTATGCCGCCCTAACAGCGCGATTTTGAGGTATCCCAAAGGCTTGCCGCGCTCCCAAACGCGAGCGACGGTGCCCCCCGACTGGCAGGTGATTTGATCGACCGTGTAGTCGGCTGATCGTTCTGGGTAGAGGCTGTAGCTCACGGTTGTAGGCAATTCTTGCCGCACCAGATCACAATCCCAGCAGCCGACTAGAGCCTTGCAGTTGCCGGCAAATGCCTGAAAGATTTGCACGACTTCATCCACGCTGGCGTAGTGGTCGGGATGGTCGAGTTCAATATTGGTAATGACGCCAATTTCGGCAGATAGCTTTACCAGCGACCCGTCTGATTCATCGGCTTCGGCTACCAGATAAGGCCCTTCCCCGGTGCGGGCGTTGCCCTCCCAGGCGCTGACTTCGCCACCCACCACAATCGTCGGATCTAGCCCTGCCCGCATCAGCAAATAGCCGATCATGCTGCTGGTGGTGGTTTTCCCGTGGGTGCCTGCGATCGCGATCCCCCGATATTCGTGCATTAACGCCGCCAGCAAATCAGAGCGATGGAAGATGGGGCAGCCCAAATCGAGAGCGGCGCGATATTCAGAGTTGTTGCAGTTAATGGCGGTTGAGCAAATCACCTGCGGCAGGCTGTGTGCCTCCTGTGCCACCAGCGATCGCGGCTCCGTGGTCGCCAGACTTGCCACCACCCCACCGACTTGCAGCGGCAGCGCCTCAGGTAGCGAACTCTCTGTCGAATTGAAAAACTCCAGATTGGTTGCATCTTGACTCAAAAAAATATGAGCACCCTGTTCCTGAAGGCGCTTCGTCATATGATTGAGGCAAATATCTGAGCCAGACACTGGCAAACTTCTCTTTGCCAACACATAGGCAAGTGCCGACATGCCAATGCCACCAATACCGATGAAATGAAACGGTTTCCCGCTGAGATCGACAGGGTTCAGCATTCTAGCTCCTCACACACCACACCAAACTAATATCACGCGATATCATAGCAAGAATTATTTATTCTGCGATATAGCTACGTTGAACCGGGTAATTTCACGGAATCATCGCCCAATTATGGACTCCAAAGTCATGAACTCCCTGTTCGCTAAAATATCTGACTTCTAATCCAAGAATGCCCCAACTATACGTGAAATATTGATAGGTTCTATCCTCATCGGTCTCTGAATGTCTAACGTTTAAGTTTTCAATTTTCTAACTCCGGCATCGAAAATCAATCACAACATGGAGAAATTTGAGTTTCTATGCCTTTCTAAACCGCTGCTTAAACCGCTTCAGACGCCATGAACTGTATGCAAAGACGGGCTATTTTGGGAGGGACGTTTAACCCTCCTCACCTAGGGCATTTAGCAGTAGCGGCAGTGGCCTTAGAGCGGGCGGGCTTGCAGCAGGTGATTTGGGTGCCTGCGGGTCAACCCCATCACCGTACCATTGACCGCTTGACCAAACTGCCCCATCGCTTGGAGATGCTGCGGCTGGCGATCGCCCCTTATCCTGCCTTTAGCCTTTCAACTGTAGAGTGCGATCGCGCCTCTCCCTCCTATGCCGTCCACACCCTGCTAGAGCTTCAGCGTCAATACCCAGCCAGCCACTGGTACTGGATTATTGGCCTTGATGCCTTTCAAACACTACCGCGTTGGTATCGCCGCTTAGAGCTAATCCCTCAATGTACTTGGTTGGTCGCTCCGAGACCGATTAACCCAAGCCAAGCCAAGTCAACCCAAACGGGTCAACTGACCCATAATGCTCAAGCAGACCCGCTAAAACTAGCCAGTCGAGATCTGCAAAATAACCTAGAAGGCAGTGATTCTACTGTTGTTTCAACCCAAGCAGTAGTTTATCCGCCCGTCTTTGAAAACTCTTCACATTTCTGCTGCCAGCAAGTCGTTCAACAGCTCGCCTCGCAGCAGATTGAAATCCAGTGGCAATTGCTAGACATGCCGCTCCTGAATATTTCTTCTAGCTTGATTCGCCAGCAATTGGGCGATCGCCGCTCAATCTCAACCCTCGTCCCTGCCGCCGTTGAAGCCTATATTCGACAGCACCAGCTCTACGAGCCATTATCCTAATCCTGGCGTCAAACCCTAAAGCTGGCTTAAAAATGAGAATTGCTGGCTTTTCGCCCTCATCCTTGAGCGAGTAACTCTTAAAAGTGTATGATCTATTTCAACAATGGCGGTTATGTAGTGTAAAGAGGGCAAGACGCAGTGATTAGAGTAGCGATCAACGGCTTTGGGCGCATCGGCCGTAACTTTATGCGATGCTGGCTTGGCCGAGAAAACAGCAGCTTTGAAATTGTCGCAGTGAACGACACGTCTGATCCCCGAACCAATGCTCACCTGCTCATGTATGATTCCATGCTCGGGAAGATGGATGCCGATATTAGCGCAGATGAGAATACGATTACGGCAAACGGTAAAGTTGTCAAATGCGTTTCTGATCGTAATCCTCTCAACCTGCCCTGGGGAGAGTGGGACGTGGACTTGGTCATTGAGTCTACGGGTGTTTTTACCAGCATGGAAGGTGCCTCTAAGCACATCCAGGCAGGTGCCAAAAAGGTGCTAATTACGGCTCCAGGCAAAGGCGATGACGGTACCTTCGTCTATGGGGTCAACCACCACAACTATGACCACAAGAAGCACACCGTCATCAGCAACGCCAGCTGTACCACAAACTGCCTAGCCCCGGTCGTCAAAGTGCTCCACGAAAGCTTTGGCATCATTAAGGGTACGATGACCACGACCCACAGCTACACAGGCGACCAGCGGCTGCTAGATGCTAGCCACCGGGATGTGCGTCGGGCCCGGGCAGCCGCACTCAACATTGTTCCTACTACGACTGGTGCTGCTAAAGCCGTGGCGTTAGTCATTCCCGAAATGGCCGGAAAGCTAAACGGGATTGCCCTGCGGGTGCCTACCCCCAACGTGTCTATTGTCGATTTGGTGGTGCAAGTTGAAAAGCAAGTCATTACCGAGCAGGTCAATGAAGCGCTGAAGGCAGCCGCTGAAGGGCCACTCAAGGGTATCCTAGCCTACAGCGAGCTAGAGCTAGTATCCTGCGACTATCGTGGCAATGATGCGTCGTCTATCATCGATTCTTTCCTAACGATGGTGATGGGTGGCGACATGATTAAAGTGATTGCTTGGTACGACAACGAATGGGGCTACAGCCAGCGTGTGGTAGACCTAGCCGAACTCGTCGCCGATAAATGGGAAGCCTAGAACAGCGTTGATTCTGGGAACTGTGAATTAAACCCAACCCAATAGACTTGTGTGCAAGGGTGAACCTTTCCCTTGACACAAGCCTATTGGATTTTAAAGAAATGAAAAATCTACTCTTCTTGAGCCAGATCGGGAGCCTCAAATTTGTACCCGACGCCCCGCACCGTTTGGATCAGTGCCGGTTGACTGGTGTCGATTTCAATTTTTTTGCGGATTTGCCCAATGTGTACATCTACAACGCGCTGATCGCCAACATATTCGTAATCCCACACTTTCTGAATCAGTTCAGCTCGCCGCCACACTCGGCCAGGATGGCTCGCCAGGAAATGGAGCAGGTCAAATTCTAGCGCTGTTAGCAGGATTTGCTCTTGATTGAGGCTCACTTCACGACTCACGGGATCGATGGCTAGCCCGTTGAACGTTAGACACTTATGTTCTGCTTCGGTAATTGGGCGCTTACGCTTGAGAACAGCTTGAACTCTAACTTCTAGTTCCCCGAGACTGAACGGCTTCGTTAAATAATCATCGGCACCTTGAGAGAAGCCGCGAATTTTATCGGCTTCGTCTGCACGGCTGGTGAGCATTAACACAAACACACCTGTGCGACTCTGCATTTCCTGGCAAAGGTTGTAGCCAGTTGCGTCTGGTAAGTTCACATCTAGAATGACCAGGTCGGGATTGAACTGCTCAAAGACCGCCATTGCTCCTTTCCCGTCCTCAGCAGACTCTACCTGGTAGCTATGCTTCGATAGGAAGCGGTGGATGAGAGTACGAATATGTTGATCGTCGTCAACGACGAGAATCTTGGCTGAAGCCATGGCTGTAACCTTGTGTCGAGGAGTAAAGGGACGTTAAGAATTTCAAATCAAACTTAAAGATAGATTGAGTCAATTCTTAGGAAGGGATTAGGCGTTCCGGGCTGAAGGAACGGTCTAATTACGTAAGATGGAAGTATGCACCCAGTATATTAAGCAGCCGCTAAGACAATTATCAGCACAAAATCTAGCAATGGCCAGTGGCTATGCTAGAAGACCTAGGTGCGCTTAGAGCCAAAAACTGCTTGATTAAGCTTTCACTGCCTTCAGTTTGCTAAACCCAAACAGCCCGCTACACTAATGGCAATGAGGCAAGCGGCGAATGCACTGAGCAGTTACTTGAGACTAGTAGTGAGTAAAACAACGGCTAGTTGCATCTTAGCTAACGAAACATAGATTCACATGGAATTCGAGGTAGGTTGGCAATTTAGCTATTGTAGGGTTTAGCTTAGGTTAGTAGGGTTTGTCAGTTTCTCGCTTCAAGCCTATTGCGGCTGTTACTGGATTTATGATAATCGACTATCGCGGGGGTCTTCTGGAGGTTGTAGATGAGTGAGATGAGTCACTACGAGAAACTGGGCGTCAGTGAGGCATCCTCGTTTGAGGAAATTCAGGAAGCGCGAAATCGGTTGTTGCAGGAGCAGGGAGGCGATCGCCGTCAATCGGAGTCGATTGAGGCCGCCTATGATGCCATCTTGATGGATCGGTTACGGCAACGCCAAGAAGGAAAGATTAAGGTTCCTGATCGGATTCGATTTCCAGAAAAGCTGGTAGAACCGCCTCCAGACTTTACCCCAGCCCCAGCCAAGAAGGCTTCCGCTTGGTTACAGCGCTTTTTAGATACGCCTAGCCGCAAAGACATTTTGCTGCCTGCTGGCCTGTTTTTAGGTGCTGGTCTTTTGAGCTTCTCGTCTCCTCCGGTGGCGCTGGCGCTGGGAGTCGGGTTTAACTTTTATTTTCTTAACCGCAAAGAAAATAAGTTTGGTCGAGCGTTTTTACTAACGCTGGCGGGATTGGTCGTTGGGGTGTTGACGGGGCTATGGTTGGCGGAACTGCTAGCGCCTCAGCTGCTGGCGGCCCAGCTTGACCCTAATACCGTCGCAGCCGTGCTAACGTTCGTGCTGCTGTGGCTGATTAGCAGTTTCCTGCGTTGAGATAGACAGAGCAGTTGGCGTGTTGCAAAATAATGTCTACGGCCTCCCCTAAGTCAGCAGCTACCCAGTCGGGCTGATGCTGACTTAGCTGCGTGCGATCGCGAATTCCGCTCAGGACGCTGACCACTTTCAGGCCGTGGGTTTTGGCTGCGACAATGTCGGCTTCAGTGTCGCCTACCATCCAGCTCTCGGCTGGGGAGAGTTCGGCGATCGCCCGCTGCATCAGCAGCGGCTTATCGCCGACATCGGTGGTCTTCACATAGTCTTCACTGAGGCAATAGCGACGATCGGGAGCAAAAAAACGCCCTAGGTCACAGCGGCTGAAGGCTTCTTCTAGCTCGCTGGTGCGTCGCATCGTCATCACTAGCAGGTCGATCCCTAGGGCTTGAATCTGTTCTAGCGTCTCTGTGGCACCGGCAATGGGCGTGTCATATTTTAGATAGGGGCGCGTGTGTACGGTTTGCCGTCGCAGCCGCGCAAATTCTGCTGCTTGCATGTGATCTAGCCCAGACATCTGTCCGATTTGGCGTTCGGGAACTTGGGCTCGTTTTAGCCGCCAAAACTCTGCCTTGGGCAGCTGTTGAATGATTTGATCAGGGCGAGAAATTTGGCTAAGGCAGAATCGGTAGACCTGGTAGTAACGCTCCGATACGTCCATGATGGGGCCGTCGAAGTCTGTAATAATTCTCAGCATTGTGTTGAATTCTCACTCCCACCGCCGTTAACTTTGATTACAGATTAACGGATTGGGCAATGTACAGACGCGATTAATCGGTAGAGACGCGATTAATATGTAGAGACGCGATTAATCGCGTCTCTACGGTCAGGTAACGGTTGGCAGCGTTGTCACCAAAAAGACGCCGACGGTGGCGATCGCCAAAATCACATGAATCAGCGTCCCTACCAATGAACCAACCAGGATGCCGAACCCGGCGCGAATGGCTAGCCGCAAATCGCGCCGATAGAGAAATTCGCCCACAATCGCGCCGAGCAGAGGCCCCAATAGAATCCCCAGCAATGGCCCGCCAATGGGTAAAGCAGGCAGCAGTCCAAAAAAACCGAGCAATAGCCCTACAACCGCGCTTACCTGCCCCCAGATGCTCGCCCCGGCCTGCTTTGCTCCCAGGTAAGTAGCCAGAAAGTCGATCCCCGTACTCACGAGCAGCGCTACGATCGCCACCACTAGCGGCACCCCCAGTCCCTCAAACCCGTTGGCAAATCCCCAGGCCGCGATCGCCACCGCAATTAGGCCGACACCCGGTACAGCGGGTAACACTGCGCCTGCAATGCCCACAATCATCACCAGTACGAGAGTCCAATAGAGAATCAGCATAGGAGTTAGGGATGCGTGAGGTGGGGTAGCGGCCATTGGTCCAAGGTGCTGTCTAACTTATTAGCTAGTCCGGCAATCCAGATTTCGTCTTGGCGGGTGTAGCTGCGGGGCGCGTTGGCTCCTAACACCAGGACGCCTTGAGTCCCAATGGGTTGGCAGATCACGCCTTGGGTATTGTCGGGCAGGTAGTCAAACTCAACTTTACCGGGATAGATCTGGAGGTTGACCAAATAGACGGGCTTTTGGGTTTGGAGGACGCGTTGCAGAATAGCTCCGGGAGCCACAGTAGAGTTGGCTCCGACGATGCCTCGACGCAGCAGCACCCGTCCGTTGACGAAGACGACGAGCGATCGCGTCACCGTATTGGTCAAGAGGATGTGAGAAGCCCAAGCTAGCTCTAGCCGCAATGGATCGGGCAAGTCGGCTGCTAGGTCAAATACCTCCTGCCCATTGAGCACGACCACATCGGGCGATCGCGGCTGAATTTGCTGCCACAGCAAACCAATTAGAATCAACACAGCGCTAATAATTACCCCTAGGGCATCAGAGCGTGCTTGCGAATTGGTCAGGTCGGGCGTCCACAGTCGATTGACCAGCAGCAGCGACCCGGCCAACATGCCTACTCCAATGGGGAGCTGCCGCAGCACCAGACTTGAGTCAGATTTAGCCATCGGTTACCTCGTCATCCATACAGTTGCATGACAGTTGCATGACAGTTGCATGGATTCGCATGGATTGCAATTTGATCCTGACACAGAAGAGGCTGTCTCTTATACACATCTCCGAGCCCACGAGACTAAGGCGAATCTCG
>ENA-ORBV01013368-ORBV01013368.1-microbial-mat-metagenome-genome-assembly--contig:-NODE-13368-length-12497-cov-13.321417_pt1 | contig 12497 bp, 14 predicted proteins | sample MGYA00237777_ERZ505514 | MGnify/ENA primary metagenome ERZ505514 (study PRJEB26160, sample SAMN06269048) | microbial mat metagenome | isolation source: Oligotrophic lake microbial mat | place...
TTTCAAGTGTCCTGATATCCGTGGAACCGTCGTTGACGATCAGGATTTCATAATCATTAGCTTTAGGATCTAAATTGTCGATCGCATCGAGAAGATATTCTCCGTGATTGAAACAAGGAATGATAATGGATAGAGCAATGCCCATTTTATTTGTGGATGAGTTGGATTTGTCGATCGAAGTACTTTTGGCGGAAAATTAGTTCATTTAAGGCGGTGATGAATTTTTGTCTTGCTGCCATTAGAGTTTTAGAGTCAGAGATCGATCGAATTAATTCCATCTCGATCATGCCAGAATTTAGTTCGGTAATTTCCCAACCACAATCTTGTAGAGATTCTAACCCTGTTTCCAATACTGCTAATTCCGTAATCCCTAATTTTTGTTGGAGAGTTTGGATCGGGATCTCAATTCCAGTTCGATCGAGGTATTTGGCAATGCCCACAAGAGTTTGCCACACCTGCGCGGGGTCGAGATATTCTGCAATTTCGATATTTGCTCGATCCAAAGTAAGTGGCAGATCGCTTTTGGGGATACTTCGATCGGTTGGTGATAATTGAGATGATCGATCGATCTGATCTAACTCCCAAATATCGACAATTCTGACTTCATAGGTTTTTTTGAAAGTGTTATCGACTAGCTCAACTACGACATCACAGATTCGATCGGGAATCTCGTCTCTGTAATGCCCCCACCAACTACCTCTGATCTCGCCAGAATTATCAACCAAGAGGAAATCAGATTTGATGTATGCCACTTTCTGATTTTTCCAATCTTTGATATTGGCGTTAAATTTTTCCTCGAAACAGCAATTTCTCACTAGCAACTTGGGTGCAGGATTACCCATGCCATATGGCTCAAGCAGCTTGAGTTCACGAAATAGATCCTGCCCCAAATCGGATATTTCTACTTCCAAATCGATTTGGAGCTTGTTAACTTGAATTGATTGATATTTTTGCCAGTACTTTTGATTGAGGGCTTCTTTGAGTAGAGTGAGATTGTCGATCGGTAAGCTCAGTCCCAAGGCAAGAGGATGTCCACCAAAGCTATTTAGTAAATATTCTTGGTCGGCAATCAGTTCGTAGAGGTCAATACCAGAGATCGATCGAGCCGAACCTCTTGCCATCCCATCTTCAGTATTACAGAGAATCACAGGTCTCCCAAACTCGCTGGCAACTTGCCCTGCCACCAATCCCAAAATTCCCACCGACCAGTTGGGGTCAGCTAAAACCAAAACTCCTGTAGTGGATAAATCAATTTGGGCGATCTTGGCTTTAACTTGCTCGAATACACTTTTTTGTAAGCCTTTGCGTTGCGTATTCGCTAATTCGGCTAACTTCACCAGATCTTGGCAAACGGCAGGGTCTTTACTAGTTAACAGTTCCACGCACTTATAGACATCGCCCCAAATCCGACTGACTGAGTTGATTCGAGGTGCGATCCCAAAACTAATATCAGTGGGTCGATCGCCTGCCTTTTTACACTGTTCCAATAAAAATCTCACGCCCAAACGCCGCTTTTGTTTGAGAACTTCGATTCCACGTTGGGCAAGATAGCGACAATCGCCTGTAAGCTGCACCAGATCAGCAACTAGACCGATCGCAACTAAATCCAATAGATTTTCCAATGGTTGGGTGGGAACTTCTGGCATGGTCTCATACAGGGCTTCGATCACCTTGTAAGCAACTGCCACACCAGAGAGATGAAATAAAGCATGATCGCGCTCTAAATTGCGCGGGTTGATTATAGCTACGACAGGTGGACGTGATGGGAGTAAGGTGTGATGGTCAGTGATGATCAGATCGATTCCCAGTGAATTGGCATATTCAATCTCTTTGAGATTAGTGCTGCCGTTATCGCAAGTGATGATGAGCTGACAATCTTTTAATCGATCGATCCCATGTATAGATAGCCCATGCGATTCGTGTAAGCGATTGGGAATGTAATAGGATAGCTGCTGATGCTGCGGCAAGAACTCACCTAATCCTTCCCACAAAACCGATGTTGCGGTAATCCCATCAGCATCAAAATCACCCCAAATCACCACTTTTTCCTGTCGATCGATGGCTTGTCTAATTCTGGCAACACCACGCTCGATCTCTTCGCCAAACGCAAATGCACTGGTGGGCGTGTAACGATCGGGATGGAGAAATGCTTCTACCTCGGATCGATCGCGGATATCTCTCTGCCACAATAGTTGCGCGGCAAAACTCCCAACCTGCTGATTTAACCACTCAGGCGGCTCAATTATCGTCGGTAATTGCCAATTATGGGATTGAAGCTCTAAGGGCATGTTTTAAGGTACAGAGTGCTGGATCATCCTTATATTCGATCGGGGTCAACTCCCATTGACCTGAGTTTTTCGGCAAGCCGATGGGCTTTTTGTTCAGCCTGTTCTTTCGCAAAGCGTTCTTGCTCGGCAATTAATTCAGCATTTCCAGCCCTCTCATCACCTGTGAGCAGTAAATTCCCAGCCCTGTCCCACCAACGCAACCAATGAATCCCTGAATCCTCCATCACGCCAAGTTCAACATCCATAGCGGCGATCGAGAAGTGTCCACGATCGTTTGACAGCATCTTCTCATATCGACCATCAACTAAATGATATACCTCTACCGATGCTTTCTTCGGTTCAAAAATGACATAAAAAGGAATGCGAATGGCCTGTTCGTAGACCCAGAATTTTCCTACTTTTTCGGTTTCGCCAGCAGGTGTCGCATCTCTTTCATCTGAGCCATTCCCAGACACAAACTCGATCGCAATTAAGGGGGCAACGATCTCTTTCCACATTACATAAGAGCGGCGATACTCTCCATCTAAAAGTGGAGTGACATTAGGAACATAAAACCAGTCGGGTGCTTCTGCTCCTTTTTCTAATGGATCGGTTAAACGCCAATAAATGCCGCTATCTTGTCCGATGCAGTAACGTCCGTCGGGATGGATTTTTTGGAGGACAGGCTCAATGGAACTCGTTAAAATTATGCTTTGTGGGTGTTCTTGAAAATTTTTCACGAAAGTTCCGTCTGAATCTGGCAGTTGCGTGTGGTCGGGTAAGTCGATCTTACTGATTTGATTGCTAGCGAGAACTAATGGAGTTGCGGGAGCAATGGGCTTAATCAGTTCTTTGGTGCTGCTTTCCATAGTACCTCTAAGATATCCATTAGTTTGATTTTAGCACGGGGGCAGTTCTTCACTATTTGAATTATAGCGGTTTAAGTATAGCGACGGCGAAATCTCGAATCGAGTCGATCGCGCTTACTTGAGTTACATGAACCACAAAGAGTTTGGAGGTTACTGAGGTCGTTTGAACCACCTTGGGCAAGCGGCTCAATATGATCGATCGTCAGCTTTGCCTCTAAGTCAGTTTTACCGCAGCCTAGACATTTATTGCGATCTCGATCGAATACATATTTCCTAACTTCGTCGGGAATAGAAATACGAGGTGTCTTATCCATAATTAAGGTACTTATACCGATTTCAGGGTTACGGGCTATTTCGGCAAAGGTCGATCGAGTGGCATCAAAGAATTTCAGGGCTGAGTCAGGATTGATTTCGCAAAGGTAGTCATAGTTTCGCGTGATGTCGGCACGGGCTGGAACTGAAATAATTATAGTGTGCATCAATTGGAAGTAGAAGTGTTCTGCCGCTCAATGAGGAAATTGCGCTCCTGTTCCCACCAAGCTTCAGTGGTTTCAATGCCTTCACCCCGATCGATGCTGTCAAGCCCTTCCATAAGTAGCTCTTCAATGTCCTCTTTAGATTGGGGATGGGAAATGTCCTCAATAAATTGCAGCACACTTTCCTGCTGATTGAGCGATAAGGCTTGCATTTTGACAAGAACAAGTTGTTGGATGTTGGTCATTAGGAACCTAAATATCCGTGAATTTTCTAGTTATATAATTATAGTTTAGCGTCGATCTCAGAAGCGATTACCTATGTATTCGTCAGAAATTGGTGAGCATATCCGAACCACTAGTATTTTAAGATATTCTAATCCAAAGCATCCAGGCTGATGAAGAAGATAAACCCTAGTGCCAAACCGCCAAAAACCAGCAAGTTCTTTAGTGTTTCAAGACAATACGATAGCGAGGACTGCCACTCCGAAGTTTCTCCATTGCTTCATTAACCCGATCGAAAGCAAAGAATTCAGCGATCGGCTCAACTTGATGACGTGCGGCAAAATCAATCATTCTAGTAGTCGTAGTTGGGCTACCTAATGGACTGGCTGAGATCGACTTTTGCCCCAAGATTAAAGGGAAAATCTGAGTTGAGATCGGATTCGGCACAACGCCAACAAAGTGTAGATACCCCTTGGGTCTTAATGCCCCGATGTAATCATTCCAGTCTAAGTCGGCGTTGATCGTGGAAATAATCAAGTCAAATGAGTTGGCGACAGCTTTGATCGCGTCTGGATCGCGGGAGTTGATAAAATGATTAGCCCCAAGTTGGCGGGCTTCTGTCTCCTTGTCAGGACTGCTAGAAAACGCCGTGACATCACAGCCCCAAGCATGAATAAATCGCAATGCCATATGTCCTAAACCACCAATGCCAATCACTCCAACTCGGTCAGTTGGTTTGACATCCAGTTGTACAAGTGGATTGAATACAGTAATGCCGCCGCAGAATAGAGGCCCAGCAGTGGCAGGATTAACTGACTCTGGTAGGGGTGTTACCCAACTCTGGTGAGCTCTCACTCTGTCGGCAAAGCCACCATGTCTGCCAACGATTGTGCCCTCACCAGTTAAACAGAGGTTTTGATCGCCCGACATGCACCATTCACATTCCATACACGAGCGTGAAAACCAACCCAATCCAACTCTCTGCCCAGTTTTTAACTTTTTAACTTTTGCCCCAGCAGCAGAGATCGTACCTACAACTTCATGCCCAGGTACAAAAGGATACTGGGTAATGCCCCACTCGTTGTCGAGCATACTGAGATCGCTGTGACAGATGCCGCAATATTCAACTTGGATCTCGACTTCTTGCTCGTCGAGCAAACCTGGCTCGTAGGTAAATGGCTCTAATTTTCCGCCTGGCTGGTGGGCAGCAAAAGCTTGAATCGTGCTATTTGTCATAAGTTACTACTGTGGTATTGGTAGACAAACTGAATCGATATTTCTATGATCCTAATCTAGGGCATACAGGCTCATGAAGAAGATAAACCCTAGTGCCAAACTGCCAAAAATCAGCAAGTTCTTTTGGGTTGGGGTCATGACGTTAACGCCAAAGCCAAAGCTTAGATTTTCTTGAAATCCTGAAGGTTTGCTTTTGATCCCGATATCGGCGAATCGACTTTTGCGGGTAGTGCAGACAGGGCAGTTCCAGTCATCAGGTAGATCGGGAAAAGCTGTACCTGAAGTGATACCGCGCTTAGGATCGCCTTTTTCGGGTTCGTAGACATAACCACACGCCCCACATTCAAAGCGGTGCAGTTCTTCGATCTCCGCGATTACGGCTGGATCGACTACTTCCGAGTTGTCAGGATTGACGATTTGAGGTTCCATAAAACTTGATTTTAAAATTTGATTTTTAAACTTGCCTGTAAATAATTATTACATTGTGTCGTCATTACATCCTGCTATCCCTTCTTTAAATCGGGGATTTTACCTGCGGCATAGACTCGCGCGATCGAATCACATCTTTCATTATCGCGATCGCCTGTATGCCCCCGCACCCAAGTCCATTTAATCTTAGGAGAGTTATATCGATCGAGGGCTTCCCAGAGTTCTTGGTTTTTGACGGGTTGTTTACTAGCAGTGCGCCAACCGTTCTTTTTCCAGCCTTTAATCCAAGTGTTAATGCCATCGATCGCATATTTACTATCGGTGAATAATTCAATTGGTTCGGTTTGATTGCTGTCGTGGTAGAACTTGACCGCCGCAATCGCTGCTTGCAGTTCCATTTGGTTATTCGTCGTGTTGGCAGAACCGCCGCCTAGTTCGGTGACAGTTCGATCGCTGAAATTTACCACTACACCCCAACCGCCAGGGCCAGGATTGCCAGAGCAGGCTCCGTCGGTGTAAATGCTTGTAATCACTGTCATGTAACTTCTCAATGAAATGAATGCTTTAAATTGTGTCAGTTATGGTCGATCGTGGCAACTGTGACATGCTCACAAATCGAGATATGTCTCTTTGGCGCGTTCTGTGACTTGATTGCGATCTCGATCGATCTCTAATTGGATACTACCTTGAAAATTGGGAATGGGAGGATGCTTAGTCAGGCGTAATGTCAGTTTTTCGATCTTGGCATCTTCAAGTAATCGATCGGCAATTGCCCCAGCGAGGCGTTCGATTAAAGCAAATTTAGAGGTTTGGATCAGGCTCTCGATCGCCGCGATCGCGGTGCGATAGTCGTAAGTATCGGCAATATCATCGCTTTTTGTCGCGGTTTGGAAGTCTACCCAAAGTTCGGCATCGACCTCAAACCATTGTCCTAAAACGTTTTCTTCTGGCAAGTAGCCCGTGTAACCGTAGGCACGCACGCCCTTGATCTGAATCTTTGTTGTCATAACTCTCTTGGTTTTTGTATTCTCGATCTTTCTCCCCTCTCCCTCTGGGAAAGGGGTTGGGGGTGAGGGTCTGAGGACAACCGCTACTCCTCCAGCAGAGTCAGATCGTCGAGATTCCATAATGCCCCACCAATTGGAGAAAATCTGACCCCCTGAATTCGATCGCGCACGGCGGATAGCGACAATGGCACCACCAGATGAATCACTGGGAGCTGCTCGGCGGCTAACTGTTGAAATTCGGCATAGGCAGCCTTGCGACGGTCTTCTTTTATTTCCCTACCACCCTTAATCATCAAGCTATGCAGTTGTTTCTCCCAATCATCGACTTTTCGATCGATATCCTTTGGTTGGTCGGAGTTTTGAACTTTATTAAATAGATGTTGCTCACCGTCTGGATTCCAAAAACTAATTAGACCATGTGGCTCAATCCCGCCTGTAAAGCCCAACACAATCGCATCCCATTCACGCGAATTATCGAGCTTATCGATCAGAATATTAAAATCGATCCCAACAAAATCCACCGTCATGCCAATTTTTTCGAGATCGCTTTTAACTTGAACTCCTACTTGACCCCGCACAGGATTACTGCCAGCATTGGTCAGCAAAGTAAACCTAACTGGATTGCCCTCAGAGTCTTGGAGCTTATTGTTAGGATCATAGCGATAACCAGCCGCGATCAGAATTTGCTTCGCCTTGTCAGGATTGTAATCGTATGTTTTTAACCCTTGGGCGGGGGAGAGATAGTAGGGACTGGGAATAGATATTGGTGAATGTTGTGGTGTACCCAAACCAATGTAGAGATTTGTCACCATCGTCTGTCGATCGAGTGCATAGGAAACTGCTTGGCGAAAATTGACATCGTTGAACCACCGCGCCTTGATCGGATCGACAAATGGTTTCTGAGTTTTCCCATCTTTCCCACGGTTGAGATTAAAACTTAAAAATAGCTGCCCCGTTGAAGGCCCACCATTATAGACCTTGAACTTATCCCTAACTTCAGCCGCTTTCAGTACTTGGAAATCCTTGACTCTGGCATTGAGCACAAACACATCAAGTTCGCGGGAAAGAAACTTGAGCAAGGCTGTGTCTGACGAGTCTACGATTTGATTTACCACCTTTTCGATTAGTGGTTTGGGATGTTTCCAATAATTGGGATTGCGTTTATAGACAAATCTTTCCCCAGATCGATATTCTGTCATCGTGTAAGCACCACTGCCCACAAGTTTGGCGGGCGGGGTATCAATCCCCCAAGTATCAAGAAATTTGATTTTGCCCGATCGATCGACTTCGGTTAGCGTGGGAGCCAGAATGTGTTTAGGCATAATTTCCACCCCACCCACAAACCGCACAAAAGGCGCAAAAGGTTCGGGTGTCGTAAACGCGATTTGCCGTTCGTTCAGTTTCTCAACTTTTGGGAGTTGCTGCTGTTCACCAATTCGCAAAGAATCGCGGGCTTGAGTTGGGATCTTCTCATTGAAAATTAAATCATTAAACGTAAAAATCACATCATCTACAGTCAAAGGCTGACCATCTGACCATTTCAACCCCGATCTCAAGGTGAACACGACCCGCAAACCATCTTCAGATACTTCCCATTTCTCGGCTAGCTCTGGCTCCAGTTCAGCCGTCATGCCGTTCTGGGTAATCAAGCCATTAAATATTAGCCCGACCGCATCTCTGCTCCCAGCATCAAGGATCAAAAGTGGATTAAAGGTTTTCGGATCGCCTAAGACGTAGTTTACTAAGCGCGAATTTTTGAGCGAGGCATCAACGCCACACCCCCATAGTAGTAACGAAAAGAGAGCTAATACGATCAGTAAAACCAACGACTTGAGGCGCGAAACCTTCAGCTTAGACCTTTGATTTTTGACCCTTGAATTACCGTTCATACCTCTACCCACAACTCTAATCTTTGACTAATAGTGCCACCGCATAAGCAGCAATCCCTGCCCTATTACCGATCGAATCCAAACCTTCGTTGGTCGTCGCTTTTATACTAACTTGTCCAGGCGGTAAATCTAGAGCTTTGGACAGTCGATCGCAGATCGATTTGATGTGGGGCTTTAGTTTGGGGGCTTCGGCGACTACCACCGCGTCGATGTTACCGATCTGCCAGCCCTGCGCCTGAATTAAGCGATGCACTTGGTCTAAAAGCTCAATGCTATCGGCTCCCGCCCACTGTGGATCGGTAGGCGGAAAGTAATGCCCGATATCGCCTAAGGCTAATGCCCCCAAAAGTGCGTCCATAATTGCATGGGTCAACACGTCAGCATCGCTATGTCCCAGCAAACCTGTTTCGTGCGGGATCTCGATTCCACCTAAAATTAAGGCTCGATCGATCACCAATCTGTGAATGTCGTAACCATTACCAATCCGAATATTCATAAGCCAAAAGAAGATATACCTATAACTTTATATCAATAGATTGCCAAGGAAAATGTGATACTACTCCCCTACAATGAGGTTAGCGATCCGAATAAATTAATTTAGGGACTAATAATGGCAGTTGCAGTTGGGATGGTAGAAGTATTGGGATGGCCACCAGCTCTGGCTGTCGCCGATGTGATGTGTAAGGCTGCTACTGTCACCCTAGTTGGAGTTGAACGAGTTAGCGGGGCGCGTCATACTGTCATCGTCCGTGGTAAAGTCTCGGACGTGCAAATGTCAGTAGCAGCAGGCATTGAAGCGGCAAAGTCGGTAAAAGGCGAAAAAGAACTTTACCTGTCTTCACATGTGATTGCCCGTCCTAGCGAGAATTTGGAGTATGTGCTGACATCGATGAAACCTAAAGCCGAATTTGCTGAGTACCTGACCTACTAGAACTCTAGAATTAACCTCCTGATTATGAGCCAGTCAATTTCGATCGCCGTGATTCAAGCATCACTCAATGCCGATCTCGCTACCAACGTGGCAAAGGTGACAGAATTTGCGATCGACGCTGCCAGCCAAGGAGCGCAGGTAATTTTACCGCCAGAGCTATTTGAGGGCGAGTATTTTTGCAAAGTCGAGATCGATCGATTCTTTGAGTGGGCAAGACCTGTGGAAGATCACCCGACGATCGCGCATTTTCAGACCTTGGCAAAGAAGCTCAAAGTCGTGATTCCTGTTTCTTTTTACGAGCGGTCGGGGCAACACTATTACAACAGCTTGGCAATGGTAAATACTGACGGCGAACTCATGGGCGTTTACCGCAAAAGTCATATTCCCGATGGGCCTGGCTACGAGGAAAAATTCTACTTTCGACCTGGTAATACTGGTTTTAAGGTTTGGCAGACCGAGTTTGGCACAATTGGGGTTGGCATTTGTTGGGATCAGTGGTTTCCTGAGTGTGCGAGGGCGATGGTGTTGATGGGCGCGGATATTTTGTTATACCCCACCGCGATCGGCTCAGAGCCAGAAGAACCCGATCTGATCACCAAAGATCCGTGGCAACGCGCCATGATTGGTCATGCTGTCAGCAACGTCATCCCTGTCGCTGCGGCAAATCGGATCGGGACTGAAGGTAATCAAACTTTTTACGGACATTCGTTTATCGCCAACCATCGCGGCGATAAAGTTGCAGAACTTGATGCTACAACCGAAGGCGTAATCCTAGCAAACTTCGACCTCGCCGAGATCGGACGCAATCGAGCTTCATTTGGCTTCTTTCGCGATCGACGACCCGACCTCTACCAAATCCTCACTAATCTATAAAAAACTATTCTCAAAATATCAGGCAGTTTAAATCAATCTTCACATCAATAACCAAGCAAATAAACTTTCGATCGTCAGATTTAACTCGCTGACAAATAATGGAACGGGGAGTAAATCATTTGGTTCGTCAAACACCTCAACTTCTTGTTTAGGACGATAGACAAACACAGTTTTTTCGGCTGGGTCAATTAACCATCCAATCTGCGTTCCATATTTCAGACAATGAAGGATATTCTTTGTGACTTTTGTATGACTTTGTTCGGGAGACAAGATCTCAATTGTCCAATCTGGCGCGATCGAAAACACATTAGCAATCTCTCCGTTTCGATCGCAGGGAATTCGATCCCAAGTCAATACGGCAATGTCAGGGACAGTCGATCGACCACCAAAAGTACAACGTAACTCAGGAAACGCGCAAGCAATTTTTTGCTGCTCAACAATCGTATTGATCGCGGCGACAAATTTTCCTTGGATTCTACTATGTTTCCCTTGAGGCATTGGTTTCTGAATAATCTGACCATCGATATACTCACTCGCAGGTTTAGTCTCAGGTAGTTCCAAAAACTCCTCCAATGTCACGATTTTAGAGCGGGTTTGTACCATTTCGGGTTTACCTCCAGTGTGATTAAAAAGAGCTAATTTAAGTTCTCATCTATTTTACTGTTAATGTTCGGAAATGCCTTGATAATTACGAGGAGTGTAGACCCATACTCTGCCATCACTGCGTGGAATCGTGCGAGTCTGACTGGAACCAACGAGAATAATTGTTCGCATATCGGCTTGCTCAGAGGTTAATTGAGATAGAGAAATCACCCGTACTTCCTCACCCGATCGACCAAGATTACGCGCCAATATCACAGGAGTTTCAGTCGATCGATATTTGAGTAAGATATCGATCGCGGCTGTCAGTTGCCATGTGCGTTGGGTCGAGACGGGATTATAGAATGCAATCACAAAATCTGCCTGAGCCACTGCCGTAATCCTCTCTGCCACTATTTCCCAAGGCTTGAGAATATCTGAAAGCGAAATCGCACAAAAATCATGCCCCAATGGCGCACCGATCGCCGCCGCCGCCGCTTGCATTGCCGATATCCCAGGCGCAACTTGAATATCGATCTTTTGCCATTCTGGTTTGGCTTCTCGTTCCAATACCTCGAATACTGCTGCTGCCATCGCAAAGATGCCTGGATCGCCCGATGATACCACCACGACTGATTTCCCCTCTGCGGCTAAATCCAAAGCATGACGCGCTCGATCGAGTTCGACCCGATTATCAGATTCATGGATCTGCTTCCCTTTCGCCAGATTCCCGACTAAATTCAAATAGGTTTTATATCCCACCAGATCGGTTGCAGATTGGAGGATCGATTTGACCTCTGGCGACATCCATTTTGCTGCACCTGGGCCTATACCAACGATCGCCAGCTTGCCCTGAGTTGGGGTACTGAGGTAGACAAGATGAGTTCGATCGATTACTAATGAACTTCGATCGATCGATCGATCGGATTCGATCACCTCAATGATATGAGTGCCGTCTAGAGAGAATGGGAGATTGCCCTGACTCAGCCAAGGGGATTTCCCAATCAGTCTCACGGTCGCGCCATTGATTAGATCTGAGGTGAATGACTTGGCGTGTTCGGGATTAACTAAGTCATAGCCTGCGGGTGGAGCTTCTAAAACGAGATTAAATCGCAATTGACCTGTAGCCGTGACAGAGGCTCGGATATTAAGGGCATTGGCGATCGAATTTGCCAGATCATTCGCACCCGTCAGTCCACCCAAAAGCGGCACGACAGCACTACCATCTTCGGCAACAGCAATTACAGGTGGTTCGGCACGTTTATCCGAAAGAATGGGAGCCAAGGCCCGAATCAGAATTCCTGCGGCACAGATTCCGATAATTGGATGTCCTTGGCTGAATAGCTCTCGGACTGTTTGACTAAATTTTGAAAAGGTAAGATCGACGGATTGTGTGCGTCCTGTTAATCCATATTCGATCGAATCAGGCAAAGCCATTTGGATTTGATGCGCGATCGAAACGCTAGCTTCCCCTAGAATTAAAATTACGGGCGGTTTCAACTGCGATTTCAACTTAAGTCAGCCTCTTAAACCAAACCAGTAGTTTACAATATCTCGATCGCAAGTGCATAAAGGGCTTGAGGTAGTGTTTGTTACAAAACAGAGGGTATGTTGTGGCTAAACTGCATCGTTGATGTATTAGTTGACACTCCCCGCCGTTAACGGACGGGGATTCTTGGTTCAACGAAACCACTTAACCTAGATTCCTTGCAAAGCCTA
>ENA-ORBV01013370-ORBV01013370.1-microbial-mat-metagenome-genome-assembly--contig:-NODE-13370-length-12497-cov-5.911755_pt1 | contig 12497 bp, 8 predicted proteins | sample MGYA00237777_ERZ505514 | MGnify/ENA primary metagenome ERZ505514 (study PRJEB26160, sample SAMN06269048) | microbial mat metagenome | isolation source: Oligotrophic lake microbial mat | place...
GAGCAACCTGTAACCTTTTGCGAATCGGGTAGCCAACCCAGGTCGCAATGGACTGACAAATGTTTTTGAGAAAAATTGTTTGATTTGGCAATTTGGACAGAACAAAAAACTGGAAAACAAACAAAACACATCTTTGGCGGGGTCATTTGAAAATGCATTGCTTGTGATGACTCCGCCAAAGATCTGTTTGATCATCACATCCACTCAAAAAATTGACTGGTGTGAACCCTACCAGCAAGCTAGCTACTGTAGCAGCTTCTTTTCACATGCATATGACAGGAATTTGCAACACCTTAATCCATTAAATCATTTGAATGGCCAAGTGACGATTTGCACGTGCAGTGCTGGCTTAGAGTGAACATGACGAGCCACTGTTGTTGCACTTGGTAATTATTCGTTTGGTGCCCCCGGCAAGGTGATGACGGGAACCAGAAGCCCTTCGTCAAAATGTGCTTTCACCATCAAAAGAAGATGGGCAATATGAACGGCTGAGTGCTGAAACAAACTCCTCCAAGACGATGGAACATCAGTAGTTGGTGTCGCTGCTTGCACGCGCGGTCTCATACTCTCATTGCGCTACCATCGTTATTGTACCAAGCTACTGTACTAGTCTAGATAGGCCACGTACCGAACCTTGAACCGACCTAAAGTTTTATGGAAGAAAGAGTAGGGCAATAGAAGCCAAAAGTGCGTCGATAATGTGTCATAGTATTCTTTTTCCTCGTTGGTGACTTCGGAAAGGTAGACGTCTGATTCTCGAAGTTTATTATGTACAGTACTGTGTATACAAGTGGTAAGAAGGACATTTTAGCCTTCTTCAAATTCCGTCAAAGAACAGAGAAGCGAAGGGTTTGCTAGCTGTGACAGAGAAGTTCCAACGAAACCTGATCCTTTTGGTGTACTACTTCCGGTATCTTTCAGAGTACAAGTACGGTAAAAATGGTAGGTGTAGTACCCGTAGAAACTCCCGTATACAGACTACCAGTACTGTACGTCGTACCTGGTCTGGTATCCATGACCAACGTGTTCATTTGCCGCTTGGTTGATAAAAACCTACATATTCTGACCTTTCTCACTTTACGTACTTGGCACGACTATCTCACTTGTTTCCTTTCAAAAAGTCAATCGATAAAGCATTCTAGGTTCATACCAGTACTAGTAGTAGAAGCACAGTTTGGCCACTACTGTACTAACTAGTTTGTCCAGTGAGAACAACAACTCACTTTTCTACACCTCGCTCTGCACCAGAAGTCACAGGTAACACTGTAGGCAAAGGCACAAGCACACGAAGAAGAAACAGAGGGAGGGCTTCGTCTCGTCACCTACGAAGTACTAGCAGACACAACAACACAAGACGACAAGGAAAAAGAAAGATGAGCTTGACGGTTGACTTGGATATCACCAACTGCGTGTTGTTTGTCGTGACCGTCTTGGCCACACTGCTCACAGGAAGTAGCCTTCAATGGGTAATTGATCAAGGTGGATTGTCCTTTCTTCGCTATCTAGGATGTATGGGTTGTTGTTGTGGAATCTCGACCGAGCAACTGATGGAATTAGAAGCTGAAGAAAGCCGAGCTCTTTCCGCGAGACAACAAATCGTGCAAGCGAATTCTCAAGGCCACGTGCACGTCAAGGGCATTGGAAGAATAGATCTTGCTTCCAAAGGAGCTACGTCTTACAATACGCAACGGAGTTATCGGGAGCGGTTGTTTGATGGCATACAACTCACATGGCAAAGCACGGCCTTGGTCCTCAATAATCAAAATCAACAATATTATCTCATCGTGTCGGTCGCCGCCATTACTTCTCTCATTCAGGTATGTACTTTTGTGGTTTCTGAAAGGAGTGCCGGTTGATCACGCATGCACTACAGTCTCCTGCATGCATACATTCGTGACTCAAACTTGATTCTGCCTTTCTCGTCCTCATCTCTCTGTCCCTCTCCAAACAGACGGTAACTTGCTTTATCAATTCCCTCATGGCCCCCAATCTCAACTTTGGATTCATGACGTACATTGTCATCAATTGGGTCGTCATGACCCATTCTTCCGTCATGCTCGTTTCCAAGAAACTCTCGTGCACCTACATGAAAGACTCTACCAGTGTGTGGAGGCGATTGTTGTGGATCAACATACTCATGTTTCCATTGTCGATCTTTACCTGTATCTATTGGACGGTGTCATGGAACTTTCCGGGCCATTCCACATTGGAACACATTAATTCCATCATGGAACCCATTCAAATTGCCCTCTGGGGATTGATTGAGTTTTGCCTCTCCGGAATGTTCATTGTTCGATTGTGGCATTACCATTGGAATGTCGTGGAGCGATTGGGCATTCTGGTATTGGTGATTGTGGCGTGCTGTGATGTTTCCACGGTCCTCCTCAATCTATTTTTGGGAGATTTGGAATCGACCTGTGTCAAGGGATTCGTCTACTGCCTCCGCATACGACTGGAGATTTCCGTCCTCAATGCCATGGTCGATTCGGTTCGCAAAAAGCAGTACAGCAGTGCCTTTGCGACCGGGGTTGCGGCGGTTCATGGATCGGGGGACAAAATGGATCCCAATATCGTGGCATTCGAGGAGGAAAGTGTCTCGCCATTTGATGACATGGACACTATCGATGATGACGTGGAGCAAGGACGAAATCATATCCATCAACACGAGCACAGCCACAACCACTGCCACAAGCACAGGCACAGGCAGCAGCCGATTTCTAGTATCAGCGAGGAACCTTCAAGCTATACTTCACCTGGCCCAACCAAAAACACCCTACGAGGACGGGCTTCCTTTTCAAGCATTACTTTGACGACCGATGTGGAAATCATGCCTACACTCTACGAAGACTGCTGTGAGTTATGTCATCCTTCCATGTTAGCGTCATCGTCGCCCGAGACCCCCGATTCAGCACCCAAAGCCCCCCTGCGACTTTCCAACGACACAGAATACGAGACGCCCGATACCAAAATAGCACCCGATTCGGCACCCAAGGCTCCTTTGCGCCTACATAATGACACCGAATACGAGACACTTGTAGAGCACGAACACGACTACGAATTCGCCGACTGTGAAAATCATCCCCACCATCAGCGTGCACATGAAAACGAAAATGACCGTCATGATCGTGAAGAAATCGCATCGAGGGCTCTAGACACCAGCGACAAAACAGCATCGAGTTCTACAGATCAAATGAACAATACGACTGGCGTCGTAGACGTGGACGCGATGCCTCCGCTGTACGGGGCATATGATGTTGATGCCAATGTCGATGATGCGGGTAAAAACTACTGTACGACCTTCCAGCTTGCACTTCCTCCTCTTCCAGACGTACAACCAGTTTCTCTGGACCACCATCTAGGTTGTCACGAGCCACGAGACTCCAAAGTACCAGCCACTCTTGACCATCAGGATTCGTGCGGTCGACAACACAAACATGCCAGCCTCCGTGCTTCCACTGGTTCCAAAGACTCTTGCGACTGCATGCCGAGCAAACCGAACCGGTATGACTCGGAATCTGATTTCGATTTTGATCTCGTCGATGATTACTCTGAACTGACCGGCAATAGCGCTAGCAGTCGTCATAGCCACGACCCCTGCTGTGTTCATCAGCCAACGCCGACAAATCCGTCACGTCTGTCTCCTCGGCAACCACAAGCATCACCCAAATCAGTATCCTCTGCCTTGAGCTGCTCGGTTCCACCAGCGCTCCGGTTGAACACACAGCACCGACGAGCTTCCCTCCAGTCGTTTGTGTCTACCGACTATGCTCCGTTCAAACCACAGCGCTTTGAATCGGGTGCGGCATTGGAGGATGATACAGAGCGCAACGATGATGAGGACGACGATACAGGCCACAAAGATGACGATGGTCTTATGGAAGGATATCTGGAGGAATTCACTGTATGAGTCAGACGGTCCAGTTTCCTTCCCAGTTTTGCTTACATTACATACCAAATCAATTTTTTCTTCAAGGCCAAGAATGTCGAGATGCGATTTTGTGCAAGAGGCCATGTCATCGTAGTTTTGGAGGTGGATCTTTGCCAACTCCAAGCTTAGCTTGCTTGCCCCGCATTCGGTTGTACTTAATCCCTTTTTATTAGTAGCTATCATTTTTGCATAAACTACAGCTAGTCACTGATTCATATCTAGCTAGTACCATCCCGTAGCTAGTAGAAGTTGAATGTTCAATCGGTGCTGATTGCACTATGCTTTTGCAGCTCAATCTAGCTATGAGTACAGTATGTTGCGGTTACCTACTATATACAGCAACTAGCAGTAGTAGCCGACACTGCAACACTCGAGTAAGAGGTGTTTCTGCCACCTCGGTAGAACTGTTGCTACTAGCTAGCTAGAATAGCTATTAGCTGTCTGTAACAGCGACAGTACGAAGCAATGGTTTTTGAAGCCCCTAACTATTGCTAGCCTGCGCTGGGCTAATCCCGAGGAGAAGTGATGTGCGTTCGAATACATAGATTAATTCGCACACGGGCTCCTGTGTGCAAACGGAAGATACAAAAGGTTATGAATCAAGCAAACGAACATCCAACATCCACACTGTCCATTGATGTGACAAACATCTAGCTAGCTACTAGCTAGCTAGAGGAAACTAACCGGGCAGTCAAAACGAGCATCACAGCGTTGTCAGAAGCACTGCCAGTGCGACGTGCTGCCAGTGCGGTCATTCCCGTGCACCGGCAACAGGAACAGAGTGTGACACAAGACAAGTCCCGAGATAAGTCGTGCATCTGAATCAGTGTGCGTCTGCAGCGCCAACCCTAACAGGGATGAATCTGTGCATTGCATTCGCCCCCATGGCAATCGTCGTGAAAGTGTGCATTCATGTTGCACATGTGCACATTTGAGGCCTGGAGCTTGAGGAAGTTGTGAGACACTCTGGAGCTTTGCGGGATGTCAAAGTGCCATGCACGTGGGTTTGAACAGGATTGATCAGATGTTCAATGTTGAATGGACAGTTCCACCGTTTTCATCGGCGAGCTTGACGAGCTTGACAGGATGATGGTCATCCACTTGAGTCATCCCACAAGGTCCCTCATTTTGATTGTGACCATGCTTGCAATGCTTGCCGGTTTTGATCACAAGGACATCACCAACTTGATGTCCATGTGGAATTTGTTTCATGTTTTTGCATTCATCATTTTGAGTGATGAGCTTCTGCTTGCACTCCTTCACATGTTGTCAGTCGGATTCGAACAACACATTGAGCTGACAGTCCATTGAATCAATGCTCGGGATCAAGATCCGTCTTGTTTTTGATTTGGGAAATCCTGATCATGTTGGCAACTGTCGGATGACAGCTGTCAATCATGGAGTTTGCTTGCGCTGGATCATGGAGTTCATTTGCGGATTGCGACTGGCAATTGTCTTCCAATCAATGCAACATTTGTTCTTCAACAAGTCTTGGACTTCCAAAGCAAAATCACATCCTCTGTCAATGCCAATTTCTGTTGGCCATGGACATCATGAGACCAAGTGCATGTCCAATTCATTGGCCGTGCAATTGGCGAGCTTGCCAATGACTTCACATCAGTCAAAGAATCATGTTGAAACATGAATCATGGTGGAAATGTGTGGCTCTGTGCAATTCTTCACATTTTCGTCGTTTTCATCCTTTTCGCCAAAGCTGCATCAACCAATGAGATGCATGCAGAGAGTGTGCCATGGAATCAATTGCGGTGATGACTTGCATGGGCAGTGAGCGCAGTTCTTGTTCTTTTTCTTCTTTGCTTCACAGATGTGTTGATGCCTGTTGATTGATGTTGCTCAGAAGTGCAACGCAGTCGACACCCAGACGTCGGCGCAACTAAGGCCTGCATGACACAATGGACACTCAAATGAAACAACACAACAACCCGTTTAGGGAGTTTTGTTCTGTTTTGTTGACATGGGCTGTCGTTGACAATGACATGACAAAGGACGCAGTGCAACTTGGCCAATGTCTGACGCAGAAGTGAAGCACAGTTCACTCCAGTTGAGAGTTGACCATGCCGAATGATCTTTTGCCGCACCTCTCTCAAACATTGCAATCATTTTGGATCAGTTCCAAAGCCCACAATTTTTCATTTGCAAACACTCAACAGTTCTGTGGCTTTCAGCGCAGCGCAAAAGCATGACCCCAACAACAAAAGACAACAACAACAACGTGGGCAATTTCATCAAAGTGAAGATGATGACACAGCAGTGACAAATCACAGAAATTGCTTTTGTGTGAATTTTTTCTAGAAAAAACTGCATTGATCTTCAGACAACCTGCTGCTATCAGTGCAGCAGGACTCGCCATTGTCCACAGTTGCTTCCATGAGAATCTTCATGCAAAAATAAGTTTGGCGTGGAAGCATCTTCTCAACGGATCGTTCCGTGATTGATCTTAGATTGCAGTATCCGTTAGTTAGTACGTCGTACGAATGTACCAGCAAAGGAATGCGCGAAAGATCTTGTCATTACACGGAGATAACATGTTGTACTAGCTAGCTAGAGTAGCTAGTAGCATGCATGATCTGTATCCCATACGGCATGCATCTATGGCAGTGGGTCCACTACTAGCACCACCTATCCAGTTCCATTGATTCCTGGCAGGCATATCCACGACACGACTGTTCCGTACAACGCAATTCTCGCCGATACCCTAACAACAACAGCCACAAACAAGAACATAATTTTTTGAACGATCCAAAAGGTCCTTTAAATTTATAACAAACATAACAAATAAATACTTTATCAAACCATGGTAGTTGTGACTGTATTTTTGGAAAAGGTCTCCGACCTCAAGGACACCGATGGAGCGATGAATCATCCAGATCCGTATGTTGTTTTCACTGTCAAAAAAGATAATTTTGGACCCTTCGATAAAGAGTTTGGGAAACACACTTCCACGAAGAAACAAGGAACGTGTAATCCAGAATATGGTGAAACATTCGTGTTCAAAGATGTTCCCAGTATGGAAAAGTTGACTTTGCATGCTAAAGTATGGGATCAAGATATTGGATTGGATGATGGCTTGGGACACACGAGTATCAATTTGGAAAAGGAATTGACGAAGCATGGAGAATTTAAAGCCTTTGAAGAAAAATTGTCATGGTCCGGAAAAGGCATGATCAAGAAAGCTGTGACCGGTACTCCTACGATCTTTCTGAAGATCAAATACGAAGAATAAACAAGACAACTTTGCTCGGTACTGTATATGTATCTTCCATGGAAGGAATGAAGATATATTTTGCAGATGAGAAACCTTTCTATAGAACATGGGTGGAGGAATGCTTGCTGGCGAAAGACTTCTGTGTGGATTCGGTTGCTTTACAAAATAAATAGTACAGTAAGCGCTTTTTTTGCTGAAACTCTCTTTTTTCATATGGTAGCTAGTTAGTAGAGCGAAGGGAATGCCTGACTCAAAAGCACACACAAAATGTATTCCATACTACAATATTCATTTTACCACTCTTTCGCTTTTGGATGTTCCTTATAATGTAATGTAGATTTGAACAAGTGTAGTCGCAGCAATCCAGTGCACATAATTGCAGTGCTGCTTATATTATGTCTTCGTTATCCAGCTATTCCAACTCCGTACTTCATTTCTGTAGCAGTTCTGGCTTCATCCGCTTTATTTCCACTCTCACCTTCTGTAACAGTTTTGGTACACTGGCATTACTTGCTTTCTACTTTAGTAGTCTAGTAGCCTGGCGGTCGGATTCGTTGTCCCAGCCAGCGGTAAGCCGTCGTTGTCTACTCACGAAGGAGAAAAAGCGTGGAATGAATTGGCGCTTGCTCTACCCTGAGTGCCCTGGAGCGTGGAAGAACTGGTAGGGTCCCTACTGTAGCACGTTACAGTGACGGACCAGCGTTCACTGGCAAGATGGACGAAACGCAGGGACGGAGATCCGTCAGTCTTGGTTCACTTGGTTTTGGTGAATAGGTGTCAGTAAAGTGCTTCAAGTTACTTTTGATTCTAGCCGTACCTGAGACAGTCACAATACTGCTTCCGCGGCGGCGGCATGCGCACAGTTTGACCACAGCGAACTAAGAAAAGATGGACTGATACTATGTAGACCGACATAGTTAGGCTCTGAGAAGACCTGACTGAGCGGTTTTGTACCAGCTGTCAGCCGCCCGCTGTACATGTATTTGGGGCTACTGTACAGTATTTGGCAAGTATATTTAAACACTAGCTAGCTATCTACGAACTTAGAGGAACGCCATTGCATCGTCCGGCTACCTATTGCTCGTTTTCCATATGTTTTAGCGTCGGTCTCTAAAAGGTAAGCGCCAGCAAAAACCTAATGATCTAGCTATTCCTAGCTACTGTAGCTAGGTGCACGGGAATAACTGCACTGGTAGATGGTGCTTCTAACGATACTAGTACTACTAATCAAAACCGAGACCGTCACACCCCAAATACTTTTTTATTTTCTGTTATTACATTCAACTAAACTATTGCTATAGATCTGAACTTAAATCCGTACAATAGATGAACGAATTCATAATTGCGGGCGAACGAAACAAGAGCAATAATAAAAAAGTGTTTTTAATTTTCTGAAACTCCATACAAACCTAAATAATAATACCGACAAGAGGATTTTGCAATCAGTGGCCATAAAACCCAAACTCCGTAACGTAATATTACTATGCGACCGAAACGACAGTGGAGACCTTTCCAAGCATCTTCAATCTGTTCGAGTCCATGACGGCGAAACGTCCAAGAGCGGCGCATGTCTCAAAGGGTTCCAAGAAAAGAGGAGCGGTGGGCTCGAATTCGACTTCGGCGGATTCGAACTGGGACAATTCGGGGGGGTTATCGACCTTGGCACCTCCGGTCTTCTTGGACTGCTTCCACAAAATCTTGGTCATCTTGCAGGCAACCTTGGCGGTACGAGAAAAGATCACAGGACAGTACCCAGGCTTGAGGACACCGGGATGCTCCTGGACAGCGACGAAAGCAGTGAACGTCTTGACGGGCTTGAGGATACCTTCCTTCTCAAGGTAGATAATGTCACCGGGTTGTACCTTTTCGTCCTTGGCAATACCCTTGATGGACATACCGATGGAGTTTCCGGGTCCGGCCGAGTCCAAAACCTTCTTGTGCTGTTCAAGGGAGAACATCTTCTTTCCGGAAAGACCAGAGGGAGCAATTCCGACGACATCACCGGGACGGAGGGTTCCTTGTTCAATGGTTCCGCAAATGATCTGACCGACTCCCTTGATATTGTAAATGTTGGAGACGGGGAGGCGAAGAGGAGCATCGGGGAGACGCTTGGGGGGAACAATGAAATTGTTGAGGGCTTCGTAAAGAGTGAATCCAGTAATGGACTTCTTGGGGTTGATGTTGGCAGTCCATCCGGTGTACCAAGGGGCCTTGTCGGACTTCTCAACGAGATTGTCTCCGTTGAATCCCGAGTAGGGAATGAAAGGGACCTTCTTGGGCTTGAAGCCAATGAGCTGAAGCATCTTGACGAATTCGGCCTGGATTTCCTCGAAACGGTCTTGGGCCCACTGACAGGCGTCCATCTTGTTGACTCCGACAATGATTTGCTCCACACCCAAAAGGTACAAAAGACGGGCATGCTGACGAGTCTGTCCTTCTTCCACTCCCAACTTGGGGTCGGCCTTGGCAATGGCAGACTCGAAACCTCCCTTCTCGGCAGGCACCAAGAGAAGACCCACATCGGCCGTGGCAGATCCGGTAATCATGTTCTTAATGTAATCCTTGTGGCCCGGAGCATCGACAATGGTGTAGTGGTACTTTTCGGTAAAGAACTCCTTGGTGTTACACTGAATGGTCACACCACGTTCGCGCTCTTCCTTACAGGTATCCAAAAAGTACGCAAAGCCGAAGGACGACTTTCCCTTCTCTTCGGCTTCCGCTTGCAACTTGGCCATCTCACGATCGGAGATTCCGCCCAACTTGAAGATCAAGTGACCGCAAGTGGTCGACTTACCGGCATCGACGTGACCGCACACAACCAAAGACAAATGCTCTTTTCCGTTCGACATGGTGATTGAATAGGTATTAGGTTTTGTTTTGAATTAGATTGCTACAAGAGAAAACTAGAAAGAATCACAGAAATACAAGAGTATTGTTGTTATCTGTGAAATTATGCGGAGTGCGGAGTGGATGGTTGGTCAAGATCAACTACTGGTTGTTCGTTGAGAGGCGATCTGAATGCCTCTTCCGTCTATCTATCACGCTAGCAACTACCGTAAAGGTGAACGTAAACTACGTACCAGTCGTGATCAGCACGTAGAACTTAGTACGACAGGTAAGTAGGAGAAAAAATATAATAATCAAGAATGACCATTTCGGCTGACTGACTGACTGGCTACCGTAGGCGTTGACCCAGTCTTCCACCTAATAGGTTATTTCTTCGTTGCTGATCGCTGTAGATCGGTGATTCAAACCTGCACGCAAAACGTCGCGCATTGTTGATTGGTGGGAGAATGAGTGGTCGTCATTGGTCCTTGCGAAGTAAATGAATGGCTTCGGAAGCAATGTGTCTGGCCATCAACCGAGATTTCTCACGAAGATACCTGTCGTGCGTAGTTTTCTACGACGCTAATGCGTAAACATGGGCCAGCGGCAATGAATGACGTGGTTTTCCAACCACCCGTCATCCTGTCTCACCCAATGACAACCAAAGCGTACACCTACAGTGCTACTAGCTAGTAGAGTCCAATTTGAAGTGCAGAAGAATCACACTGAACACCATCGAAGTTGGGTCATGATGGATTCCAAACGAACAGCATTCCTTCCATGATGGGCACCAAGATGGCTAAGACTGCTGGAATCCCAACTGATGGACAGTCTTCTCAACTGGTCTTCTCAACCCTGCTGTCCAAAATGCCATTTGGCACCTACTAACCACCCCAACAAGGGTCTTTGACAGATTCAAGCTGCACAATGTTTTTTTTGCTCTGTCATTCTTGGTGGTTTTTTTGTGTGCTGTGAGAGCGATTGATGACATGCAATTTGATTTCCATCATCAACAGTTTTCGTTTTCGTTTTTGGACATGAAACCCCGATGGCAAGACAAATGCAATTCCATGTTTGTCTGACATCAAACAACCAAGCCACTGCAAAAATGATGTGATTTGTCATGCATCAGGTGTCATCCGAATTGCAAAGAAAAATTGTTGCAAACAAAAAGCTTTTGACAAAACAAACTCAACTCTTGACATTCAGTTTTCATGACACAAATCAAGTCAGTTTGACCCCCCGAATGTCCAAGCATTGGTGATGACAAATGATGAGCAAGATCATGCAAAAAAGAAAAGACAAAAACAATGTGCTAAAGTGTCAGTCATCACAAGTTTTTGTCCACGGTCAAAATCTGCAGAATCTTTGGCAAAGTTGAACATTCAATTCAAATGACAGAGGATGCTTTCACTTTGGAAAACTGCGCAATGGACAATTGTCCAGAAAACGCATTGTCGTTGTGTCTGGTTCAATGTGCAAAAAAAATGAATTTGTGGTTTTTGGCTGCAAGTTGAACAAAGGAGTCACTGTCGAGATTTGCAAGAACTCAAATGCACATAAAAAACAACATCAATCTTGTTGAACAATTCAAATGATGGGGACAATCACTTTGCAACACCTCTCACAGCGTTGCAGGTGAAACCTTTTGGGGCAGACTCACCCAAGCACAGTGAAAACATTTGCAATGGAAAAAAGTCAATGTCTGCCAGTGAAAGAAATGCAATCTTTGAATTTCCCAGAATGGACATGGAAGCTCAGATTCATTGACTTTGAGAGCCAAATCAAGAGTCTTTGTGAACATTTCATTTGACTTTCTCATCTGCAGGAGTGGCAACCAGAGGAATCAAGATTTTTGGCCACAAGTGGAAAAGTGATGAAGACAGCAACTTTCAAGAGTCATGAAGATGAGAACATTTGAACCATCACTTGATCGAAAATTGCCAACAGTCGCACATCTCAACCATGCATGTTCAGGATGTTGCCACAGGTCTTCTTGGGGAAATTTCCTCGCAACTTTCAGTTGTTGGTTCTGAAACGTTCTTGCCGAGTAGAAATTCCGAATGGTGCATGCAGGCAAGAGACATCTGAAGAACTTTTGCTGAAGTTGATTTCATGGTCACATGAATCATCTCTGGCATTGATGGAAAAATGCATCTGCAATGAAAAGCCTCTAGTTTTTCTTTGGGTTGGTGTGTTGTTGGGTTGGGTTGTCATTGGGTTAGCTCATCGTTGGGTTGTTTTGTTGCCAGCTCAATTTGTCCTCAGATTGGTTTGTCGTTGTGTTTGTTTGTGGTTGGGTCTCTTTGTTGTTGTGTTGGTTTGTCATCGGCTTGGTTTGTCCTTGGGGCTTGTCGTTGGGTTTGTTGCATGGTCAGTTCAAACCCAAACCATGACCCTGAGGAATGACTTTAATTCGACAACAAAATTCAGCTCAGAGAGAGAACTGTCTCTTATACACATCTCCGAGCCCACGAGACTAAGGCGAATCTCGTATGCCGTCTTCTGCTTGAAAAA
>ENA-ORBV01013371-ORBV01013371.1-microbial-mat-metagenome-genome-assembly--contig:-NODE-13371-length-12497-cov-5.281079_pt1 | contig 12497 bp, 7 predicted proteins | sample MGYA00237777_ERZ505514 | MGnify/ENA primary metagenome ERZ505514 (study PRJEB26160, sample SAMN06269048) | microbial mat metagenome | isolation source: Oligotrophic lake microbial mat | place...
AAACAAAGGTCTAGAAATATCATGGAAAATATACCCACATCATCCCCCATAAGATTCTCTTTATCAACAATGTGTGTCTAGATTTTGTGGCAGAATGACAACATGCTTTAGAGTTTGCTGACCAACTGATTCATTTGTGCTCAGGGTGGATAACTACTAGTAGAGTTTCATCCATGACAACAATTGTGATGATAATGTCTGGCAACAAGAATATGCCAGATAAATGTCCCCCAAAGCTGGAACAAAGATGTTTGCTAATAACAACAACAACTACTAGCTAGTAGCTAGAGTAGTAGGTTTTCTCACAGGCCAACCATGTTGGATTTTGCTGCTTTCATCCACGGATGAATTCACCGGGATCTATTCAACCAATCAAAATCACGCTTTGCAGCTACGTCAGCAACAGCTCTATTTACCGTCGAAAAATATCTTCACCAAATCCGACACATCAGGATGCTCATGTCGACTGTTGTTTTGTTGCTGACGAAGCCAATGAATACTGTATGACCGGGCAATCTGATGCCAGCGACTCCTACTGTACTTGTATTAGCTACTAGCTAGCTAGTTATTATTTTGCAACTGCTAACGGGTTGTATCTGGCCTGCCAGTACTGTACAGCAACGCTAGAGCAAGTGTAATCGAGACATATCCCGTCCCAATCATGAAAGTATCTTTTGTGGCAGCAAGCTTGGCCTGTGTCCTGCTTGGGTTGGAGGGCACTGTGGCCTTTGCTCCTTCCTCTGGATCTTCGCGTCGGCCTTTCGCCGGTACAAGTGCCCTCTTTGAATCACCTGAGCCATTGGAAACCGAAGGTGATTGGTCTGCCTTTTTGGATTTAGATAGCTATGGTGTTGTGTATTATTTTAATACCAGGACTGGGGAAAGCCGATGGGAGCCCCCCACGAAAACATTTCCCACTGTTTACTTGAAGCCTAGCCTGCGAAGACAGGCCGAAGAAAAGAAGGCAGAATATTACCAGTCCCTGGAAGGAACAGAGGAGAAGAAGGGCAATTTCTTTACAAAGCTTCTAGAACCTAAAGAGGTGGCAGAGGTGGCGGCCGAGGAGCCTGTTGCCGAGAAGGAGCCCGTTGCCGAAAAGGAGGCGCCAGAGTGGATGAAAGGAATTTCCAGATTCGCCAACAACAAACCTGGCTCAAATGGAGTAGTTTCTTCGAGTGCTGAATCTAGTCCAGTTTCGACTCCTGCAAAGGAAGACAATGTTTTTAACAAGTTTTTTTCTTCGGTAACTGCAGACGCAGAAGCTGGCACTGAGAAAAAAGCGGAGGTCGCGAGGGAGCGCGCAGAAAAAGCCAAAGCCAAGGACGAAGAGGCTCGGATCAAGGCGGATGCTGCGGTTTCGAAGAAAAAGGAGGCACAGGACAAAAAACTGGCAGAACAAAAAAGAGCGGCTGAGGCCAAACAAAAAGCGGAGGCTGAAAGGCTGGAGACCAAGGCCAAAAAGGTTATTGAAGACAACAAAAAGGCGGAAGCAGAAGCTAAAGCCGCGAAAGCTAAGAGAGCCGAGGCGGCTTTGAAGGCGGTAGAAAATGCAAAACCAGGTGCCACTATTAGCCTGTTTGGTCTCGAGATTGAATTGCCATCACTGTCAATGGGGGCTGCCAAGAAAATTGAAGAAAAAAAGACTGAAGAAAAAATTATTGTAGCGGAAACGCAAGCACCAATTAAGATCGACATGTCTACTTTTGTTCTTCCTCATCCTTCCAAAGTTATGTGGGGAGGCGAGGACGCTGTTTTTGTAAAAGGAAGGACCTTTGGAGTTTTTGATGGTGTATCAGGTGCTGACAAAACGGACGGCTTACCGCTGTATTCCAAAATGTTGGCGAGAGAGATGTCCAGTTTAGTTGGCACTGGAAACGACCTAACCATCAAAGATATGCAGAATCAATTGCTTACTGCGGCAGAGATGGCCGATGTAAGAGCGACCGGTGCCTCGACGGCCATTATTGGATCTATCACAGAAGATGGATTCCTCCGTGCTATTAATCTTGGCGACTCGGTATGTATCGTCATTCGAGGCGGCAAAGTCGTTGCAAAAACAAAGGAGATTGTCCACTACTTCGATTGCCCATATCAGCTGTCTGATATTTCCCCGGATCGACCACGGGATGCTCGCAAGCTTAACTTTGAGCTAGTACGTGGAGATGTCGTTGTGATGGGTTCTGATGGGATTTTTGACAACTTAGATGAGTCCGAGATCATCAAGATTGTGACCTCTTCTGAAAATGCCAACACGATTGCGAAGACTGTTTCTGATAGATCGAGAAAAGTATCATTAGATTCGCAGGCGGCAACGCCTTACGGCAAGGCAGCACAGCGAAACGGAGACCCTGACTACAAGAGTGGTCTTGGTGGAAAAGTTGATGATATCAGCTGTGTTGTCGTGAGATACGTATAGAAAGACCAAAGAACTCCAGAGCGACGGGGAAAACGAGGCTAGATAAGATATATTTTAGGCACCACGCACGTAGATTTCTTACAGCGCTGTTTAGTGTCATCAATTCTTAGCTTCGGGTTATTCTCCGTTGCGTATCCACTCAAAAGGTTGCACTATCCATCCACAACGTTCCAAAAAATGACGTCGTCGGCTCAAAAGTCGCAGTTACCACGGTTCTACACGAATCCGGTCCATTTGAGATTTCATATTTGCCATGTTCGTGATTCATTTTCAATCATTGCTCGGCGATGCCCAATCAGTCGTCGTCCACGGTAGGCAACTTTTCTCCGTTCCATGTTTTCCACTCTTGGCCCTTTGGCGCGGTCCGCTCCTTTTCGTAGTCCTTCTCCTTCACTTCTCCCCAGTTGGTCGACAAAACCGTTCCACCACTAGTCTGGTAAGACTTGATCATGGCACGACGCGTGTCCTCATCCGCCGAAGCATAGATGGTTTGGAATAATTTGTTCATAGCCTCATCGCCCTCGGGCTTTTCTTCTTTTTCTTGTTCCGTCAATTCTTTTTCAATGGCATCCCAGTCACGGTGGCTTGCATATGGCGTAGGCTTACTTTTATCGACCACGGGAATAGAAGCCGTGGTTGCGGCCGGTGCCTTCGTCTCGCTCTCGCCATCGTCTGTCTTGGTTTCGCCAGCAGCAGTTTCGGACTTGGCTGTTGATTTTGGTGTTGCCCCTAACCCTAACCCTTTTCTGCTCATCAATTCTGGCCATTCATAGTTCAAATCCACCTTTTTCAATTTGATCAATACCTTTTCTTCTTTGATTTTAGTCTTGCAATGTTCGACGTCGACGTCGCAGTACAAATCTCCACAAATGACGGTATGATTGTTGAGAATGACAGTCAAATGTTTGCGTTCAAACTGGACATTCAAATTTTCTGGCTTGACGTTTGAAGCAATAATCTGGATGGTCATGACCTTGTCATCTTGGTAATATTGGTATTTGGGAATGGTGCTGACGGGAACGTTCTTGTTGTTGCTACTTTCGGAAGCCGATGGTTTGGGCTGTGTGGGGATTTTCGGGGCAGGCTTCTTGGAAGCAGTTTTTGTCGAGACAGCGGCTTTTGCGGTTGTGCTCTTACTTGCAGAAGAAGTAGCAGTAGTAGGAGCGGAAGAGGAGGCAGTCTTGGCAGGAATGGCCTCCATCATGGGAGAAGGCGATGTTTGTTTGGGTTTGAGGCTGTACTCGCATTGCTTGATGTAGGTTTTGTACGCTTTCTCATCACCTCTGTTCAACGTAGCCAGCTGCTGCGCCTTTTCAAATTGCTCCTTTGCATTTTTATAATCATTCAAATTCGCGTAAGCAACCCCCGCACGTTTGTGGCAGAGTTCGCTCTCCCCTGGTCGGAGTCCCGCAATATTTTTGCCAACACGCAAGACCTCCAGGGCCTCAAGAGCATCCTCCAAGGCATCATTATAATTTCGCAAACGATAAAAAGCGGCCGATCGGTGGCTCAATATTCTGATTTTCAAGGCATTTGATTTGGGATCATCTTCTCGCAAGACCGCCAAGGCGACAGCATAGGCATCCACGGCCTGCACGAAGTCTTCGTCCACAAACATGGAGTCACCAAGACTAAGAGATTCTTCGGCTGTCAAGTCTTCCTTTGTCGCCATGATCTCTTCTTCAATTTCTTCAATCTTCATGTCTTCGACTCCAGCTCCCTCTGGCATTGGTTCAATGTATAGCTTTCTTTTCGGCAAACGAATAAATTGAATTAATGCAATTGAATAAGTTTGGGCTGCTGGTTCGTCAAATGCAGAATCAAATCAAATAAATGGATGGTTTATCACGACGAGATCCTCAGTAAATCTTGAGCGAGGAGGTTTCGAGAAAGCCAAAATTCATTCGATTCATTCGACTCGATGCAAGGACACGACTTCTCTTTCGAAGAGAGACACCCGGGCTAGTGTGATTATTGGACAACTTTGGCACTGCCGGCGCGAGATGCGCGGCGAACGTGAGCACCGTGATAAATTGGGGCGATAATCCAGTTGAAAATATTAGCTGCTGCCCCCATGCCACCTACGATTAGCTAATTATAAAAGTAGAGTACAAGCTATTGTAATAGGCAGAGATTGCATCTGTATATGTTGTTGTTGGAGACAAGCTCTTCTATTTTAAAAATTCTCTTAGATTGAGTGAAAGTAATGCTGTTGTTATAGGTGGAAACGCTGCGTTCGGTATTTTTCGATCGAGGTGACACAAGGTCGATTGATTTGTCGATTCCAATCAATTTGGAATTTTCCTGTCTGGTCGGAGCAGCTTCACCTTGCTCCATAAGCAGAGTAAGGGAAGCCACCGCGGTATTTAATAACCGTCAATATGCATTCTGCTGCTGCCAATGGGTCGTCCTCCAGGGCAGCGCATAGGCACCGAGATCAACAGCACCACCATCAACTTTTACACCAGCACCAGAAGCATCAGCAATCGTACGCACAACACGTGACACCGCAAGAACTACATAGGCAAGCACAGCAATCAGCTGATCACCCATCCAGATGGCAGACCCCTCCCTCGGCACAACACTATAAGGGCAGCCTTGCTAGCGTGGCACGCCAGCAACACTTTCGTAAGCAACAAGAAGAGTTCTTTCCAGAACAGCACCACCGACAACAACACCGTCACCACCAACTACAACAACAAGTGGTGGCACCACCAAAAATTGGATTGGACTTTGTGGATCAAGGAGGAGATCACGATGACGAGGGTGAATGCGATAGAAATGATGACGATGTTCACCGAGGTTCGACGCGATCTCCCTTGGTGTTGGACCCTGCTGCACCAACACCACTGCCATCCTCTTCCCAACAATCTGCAAATTCAAATTCGGCTAAATCATCAGGCATGATGAATCATTTACTGCGGGGAATTGGTGTTTCATCGTCCAAATCACAAAGTCATGGTGTCACGAGGACCTCAAAGTCGTTTTCACCGTCCAGACACCACCATCACAATCATCACGGACCACAAGAAGAACAAGAGTATCCATCGTCTATGCCACCAGCACCTCCTCCACCGACCGCCACGGAGTTTGCTCGACGCGCACCACAGGCAGGCTTTTTGCAAAAACTGGGAACCAACATTCCATCCTACAAGCGGCGTTTCTTTGTCCTGCAACCTACGACACAGTTATATTATTTCTTGTCGCCTCAAGATGCCATTCCCCGGGGAGCCATTGCCGTGGACGATGCAGATATTCGGGAGGGGGAAACCTTGGCAGATGGTCGCACTCGATTTTCCCTCGAATGGCCGGACGGGCGCCAAATTCAGTTGGAGGCACGGTCCCAGGAAATGGCGCAGTCCTGGTGTACCTCTCTGGAACAAGAACGGCTGCCGTACGTTCGGGCACAATGGGAATCCACACAACAAGAGTTGGCGCAGGCGAAATATGAAATTAAGGATTTGAAACGGCAAATAGATAATTATAGATTTGTAGAGCAGGACCGGGATGGGGCCCTGGAAGATGCCCGGCGGTGGAAGGAACAGTTTGAAGCCTTGGATGAATCCATACGGTTGTTGGCAAATCATGTAAGAAAATTACCGGCAACATCTCCATCGGATGCTGCATGTACCAATGAGGAAGATGGTGAGGAAAAGGTTGAGGAGTCATGTCTGGACAATAAACACAATGTAGATCAAGGAAAAGGACAGGGAAGTGGTCATGACGAGAAAGATGCAACCGCCGCAACGACGGGCGATGAAAGTGCCCCAACGAAGGATTCTGGGCATGGTAGTGGTGAAGCCGCTGGTCTCTCTACTGATTTGGAACCAAAACCTATTAATGACAACGCTTCCAATTCCGATCAAGGTGACGATCCTCCCAATGCAGAGGACAAATCTGCGAGTCTAGAAGCAGCAAAGGTGCACCATAAGCCTCTGAAAGCAGATGAAAATAAGAAAGAGGAAATAGATTGCGACGATGTAATAGAGGGCTCTTCAAAGCGAAATAACCAGGAGGACGACCATTCGACAACAGAGGATGCCAACGAGGGTAACGATAATCGGCGAGATATTTCCCTACTGGACGACGACGCAGCCGCGGAAGCCGCCGCTGCTTCGTTATTCGAAAACAAAAATATTATCGACGACTTAGATGCTCCGGGTCAACACTTTCCTTCTTTGGTCAATGCTTGTCAACAGCTCCGTGAAAATCTCCAATTAGCCTCAGACGAAGCGGCCATTGCGGTGGAGGATACCAAGACAGCCCAGCATCACGCGAAAGCATTACAAACGCGCATGTCCAAGGCAGAGAAACAGTTGTGTCAATTATGGGAAGAAAATTGCAGTATTAGAAAGACTCTCAAACAGAAAAAACGGGAGAAGAGAGTTTTGGTCAGGGAAGTCAAAACATTGATGGAAAAGGAGCTGCAATATGAAGCAGCCAGACAAATGGACATGCGACAGCGGAGTATTAAAACCGACGCGACGACACTGGCAGCCCAAGCGTATGCAGAGGATGATGCTTCAACCATGATCGGCAGTGATGAAGAAAGGCTCATCAACGAGTTGGAAGAGCATGTTGTTTCTAGTATTCGTTTGCACGAAGAATTTCTCTCGGCGGGGAAAAAGCCGTTCAATGAGCAACCAAAGAGGGAAATAGGAGGTGCAAAAAGAGCCGACCTATTCGGTGCGGCCACGTCGTCAAGCAGTACAGCTACGACTTCTGAATCGACCCATTCGGGAATGGGCGTATCGAAAATGACCCGCCGTCAATCGACCAACAGCACACAAATAACTGCTATTGCAGAGAATATTTCACGCAAAGCAAAGAAATCTCTTCCTGCAATGGAGTCTCATGATGCACCGGTAGCATCGCTTTTTGATCGCAGTGCCTCCGACAGTGAATCCGAAAGCGAGGAGTTCGAGGACGGAAAGGGTAGCCCTCTGTCGGCTTCCCCGTCGTTCATGGTGACCAAACCAAACCTCGAAGATAAATTTGAGATGAAGAAACCTGTTTATGATGAAATTGATGAAAGATCTATTAGCAGCGTGGCCGCATCGTTTGGTGGTAGCTCCGTTGGAAGATCAAGTGAAAGTTCACCTCTTCGGCCAAACCCTCTCCTACAACTCGATAAGAGCGAGGAGGAGCCAGAGCAGGTCCCTCACCAGATGGATGAAGCTCGGTTATTCAAACCGATCAGCGTTGCTCAGCGCGGGACGGCAACGTCTAGGCTGGTGTGTCCTTTTGCTGATGTTGTCAAAACAAAGCCAAAGAGGATGGTGGTGCAAACGGAAGGAGTATCCGCCGCAGCTGAAAAGCCCTGCCAAGATATGGAAATTTATCACCTTACCTTCTACACTCGAAAGATTGGATTGCAATTCCAGAAAGTACCGCCCCCTCCTGCAAAATCGCGGGGGTTGTTGACAGATGCGATGACTGCTGATCTTGCCGGCGATGCTCATGGAAGTAGCAAAACCGCTGCGGAATTGAAGCGAGTTGCAGCCATTTGGGCCAAATCGACAGGTGGGGATGCTGGAGATGCTGATAACTGTCTTCAGGTGGCAACTCCAATAGATGCCGTTCTCGTATGCGGATTTGACGGCTTTGACGACTCGGGCAACAATGTGCGCCCAAAGCTTGGCGCCCGCCTCGTTGCGTTTGACGGAGTATCGGTGGAGGTGGGCAAGTGGACTTTCGATAGCATACGAAAGTCTATCCAGGCGCGAGGACGTCCGCTTACTCTAAGCTTCCGAAATGACTTCTTAACAGTTGATCAGCGCGAGATCATGACGAAGGTGGTGGCGCAGATGGAAAAGGCTCAACCGCGGGCCACTCCCATCGGCGGTCCCCAACGAAGCAACTCTCCTCTTACAGGGGGGCATGTCGAATATAAAGGTCGTGAGCATGATGTCCGTCCATTCTCTGCAGCACCGTCGCTGCAGGAAGCATCGTCTCATGAAACAGCTCATTTTGTGAACGACACAACGTTGAGAACCTCGAATACCATCCACGTGCCAATAGAGCCAGGGCAAGCCGGAAGAAAGATGGATGACGTAGATGATGATCTGACTGTTTCTACAACAGGCTACTACAGTAGTGACTACCATCACTCATCCAACCTGTCAGAGCCTTACCATCATACTCAAAGCCGAAGATTTACAGCTTCCTCCGTTGGGACTTCCAACAGCTATAAGCGACCGGGCAGCTACAATTTCAGGTCCTTCAGTGAGGCAGGATCCTCGGCAAGCGCATTATCTTCGGCCATTGGTCCGCTCTTATCGAATCTCCTGTCTCCGGAGAAGAGAAGAGTGATATTGGATCCTGAATATCTACGTCGGCGAGACCCCGTCGAGCTAACGCCCCAGCACCAAGACTTCGAATCGAACCTGTTATGATATTAATTGTAAAGAAATCAGATAATGTAGCTTCGTCTTACCATTACACTAATACCCACCACAAATGAATTTTTGAGACATTTGCCTGTGTACCCAAAGGTTGCCTTCAATGAGCTATTGTCGGGCTGGCCATTTTCAAGGTGAAACAGCCAGAAGCTTGACACAACCATGCCAGTAAGTGAGGCCCATTCCACACGTGTACAATGTACGTAGAAATCGTAGTACAAACATTAGTATTTTGGGACCGTTCGTCCGTCAACCCACCAATACATCGATTTTGGAAATTGTACGCCTGTAGAAGTGTCGGGATTTTAGCAGCCTATTTCCACACGGTATTTTCACGCATCAAACTAAAATTCCTTGCCTCCGATCCATTCGCATTGGCAACAACATGCATGCTAGCTAGCACAATGTCTTTGCCAGAGCTAAGATCAAGAGATGATGACAATGATGACAACAACTTAGACAATGCAGTGTCTATGCACTTTACAGAGGACTCGGGTGATGACGATGACGACATGCTATTTTTTGTTATTCTGTTGCAGTCGCTCAGCAATAGAATGGATTGGTTAATATCCAGACTCAAACTCAAATTGCAGGAACACATCCGACATGAGGCGCTTTTGAATCGTCAACTGCCAAAGGCAAAGACACGCACGAGCTGGGCAGAGTTCAACCAATTGGTGTCTGACGAGCACTTCCGGCGAATGTTTCGCATGCCGCGTGATGTGTTTGCTTCTCTTTGTGAACGATTGTGTAAGAAAGTGGGTGAACGTGTCTTCAGGCCTGAATCTTTTTTGATGGAAGGGGGCATGGCGCATAAGAAGATGGCAGCGGCCCAACAACACACTGGTGGGTACATACCTGGCGAAGTTAAAGCCGCGGTGTTGATTCGAATCCTTGCCGGCTTGGTACAGAGTTACATCTACAAAGTATTTGATCAGTTTGTTGTTTGGGTCATTGCAACATTTGAGTTCCCTCTCGTTAAAATGCTGCGACAACAACAATGGAATGTGCTTCATGAGTTTGCTCAGCAATTCTCCGAAAAGAGTGGTGGGGCCTTTTATGGAACATTTGGTTCGCTTGATGGAATAGCCGTTCGGATCACTTGTCCTCGCAGAAAAGAAGTGCCGGACCCAGGCAACTACTACTGCAGAAAAGGGTTCTATGCTCTTAATGTGCAAGCCATCTGTCACAAGAACAAACGTTTTCTTTGGTGCAATCCAATGAACAAAGGATCGTCGCATGATTCGTCTGCATTCGGCGGCACTAAACTGATTGAGTTGCTAAAGGAATTGTCCACTCAACTAAGAAAAGAAGGTTTGTTTATGGTTGGAGACTCTGCATGTCCTGTTTACTCATTCCTTCAGGTTCCATATGATCAAAAAGAAGTTCTGGATGATCCAATAGGCGCAAAAGACGCCTACAATTGCTTCCTGTCGGCCGACAGAATTTGGATCGAGTGCGCCTTCGGTGAGTTTGTTATGAGATGGGGATTGTTTTGGCGGGCTCTTAGATTTGACAGTGTTGGCAAGTGTGGAAGAGTCATTTATGCAGCCATGCTACTCCATAACTTCATTGTTGAATCAAGAATGTCATCAAACAGGCCTGACGAGGACGAAGCACACTTCCGAAACTTCTCGACCGAGAGCAGATCTGCCGCGCAACTTCGTCTCACGGCTATTACAAACGAGGCTCCGAGAGCGTTGGTAACTGATAACAATGAGCCTAGACCAACGGGTAGGCCTTCAACGTGTGAGAAGGCATTAATGGAACACGGCAAGTCTCTACAAAATGCTCTCATGCTCTCGCTTGCCAAAGGGAACCTAAAACGTCCAATGGAGTCCGGCATGAAGCACAACGATGAGGGCCACATCTACATGACATATTAATCATAGTTTATTTCTTACTTATGATTGTCCTTCTTTTTGACTTCTTGTTTTTGATCACTCCAATCGCTGCCTCTTAAGGTTCTCCTTTTCGATGGATGCCTGAAGACATCGCTTCCGACGTGCCATCAAGGCCTCCAAATGCAGCTGTCGGGTTTCCTCGTCCAACGTGTCATCGCTTCGCAACTCGATGATTTGCTTCTTGTAGCAGTCAGCTTTCCGTAGACACTCATCGTATGCCAGCTTTCTTGGAGTGCAGTCCGTGTCGGTGGTGCGCACTTCTTCACCATCGCTTTTCAACTTGGCTGTCAGACACTTACCAACGATGTCAGTTAAGTTGTTAATGTTCTCATTGCTGTCTTTCATGTCCATCAATTCTTTTTCGAGCTTCTTTCGACTGGACGACTTCGATTCTTCATCCGCAATGTCACTCATAGCAGTGTCGAAACCGGCTTCAAGTTGAAGATGATTAGGCACGCGTCCACTCGCATTGTTGGCGAGTAGAAAATTGGCATCGTGGTCTTGTAAGAACACCCAGCATAACCAACGGTCGTTGCCACAGAAATCAACAAAAGAAGCCGGTGTACCATCGCCCCCACCAGTCTCCTTGTTCCATTTGTCCAGTGCCTTCTTGTACCGTGGTTTGACGTAAGTGTTCCAAGTTTCCATCAGCCAGCCGGCCGTCCTGGGATGTTCGAAAATTGCTTGGCTATTAGGATCCCACTTCTCTTTGTCCTCTTCAATGTGTTCGGAATTCCAATGTTCCTCTCGTGGTCTTGGCACAACCACGCTGGCATCTGAGAACTCGGTGAGAGCCACTTCAAAGAAGGCTTTGATGGGATCGCCGGGCACATCACTCTTCTTTCGGTCCTTCTTGTTTGTCATAATGCCAGCAACAGTGCTTCGATGTTCTTGCTGCAACAGAATGCCACATAGCCGCATTCCATTGTTTGGCGTGCGGCGAGCAGCCCGGGAGCGAATCAAATGTTCGTGAGCTTCCTGGAAACGTTTGACTGCATGATCGAATCCGGCCAAGAGGGGACAGTTGTTGACAAGGTAAACCTTTCCTGCCTTGCTGTGCTGATGGAAGGCCACATCCGTGTCACATGTGTCGACATGCTTACGACTCTGCAATGTCTCCACAGCTAACGTGTTCTTGCCGCGCGAGACATTTTCTTCGAGCTGTGCCTTTGGGTTGTAGAACTCTTTCAACTTTTTACATATCTGTGTCGCCGCTTTCTGGATCTTTAAGAACTTCCTTTTCTTGCAGCCAGTTTCCCTAGTTAACTTAGTGGAGGTGGAGGTGACAGTCCCATCATCCTGAAGTGCAACAACTAACTCATCAAAAGGAGGATAAATGTCTTTGTTTTCATTCCAATTGGTAGGAGGGGGCATCGTTCCACAAATAATGTATGGACCGATCAATCAATCTGGTGACGTTTGTAACAAGGGAACCGCTCGGCCACTTCCCACTTGCTGTCACCGTTGGCACACCCGACAAGCATGATGTCCGACAACTTGTCGGGCGTTTGTCAAAGTCATTGGCTACGTGGCGGCATCCATCATCGTCGACAAAGATAGCCTGATAGATTATTTCTTTTTAGATTGATTTACTTCTAGAAGCCAATGCGCGTCTGGAGAGCCAAAGACATGCACCAATTGGTGCACTCATTTGTGCTGTCATTTAGCTCCCATTCTTCACGGTACAAAAAACACGTGTGCGTCTACAACTCGTCCGACGGCCACTGACGCATGCGCATGGGCAAAGGCCCTACGCTACGGTAGTCTAGAAGGCAA